>Ga0307966_1000589_pt1 | contig 30145 bp, 27 predicted proteins | sample OrgLakmetagen646_FD_203141 | JGI IMG/M metagenome (GOLD analysis project Ga0307966, IMG submission 203141) | Saline water microbial communities from Organic Lake, Antarctica - #646 | ecosystem: Environmental > Aquatic > Non-marine Saline and Alkaline > Saline | place: Antarctica: Organic Lake... | reverse complement strand
TGAAGTACCTGTAGTGGTTCCCTGTATGAGCACATTGGCACCTGCCAAGGGCTCTCCATCTCGTGCATCAACTACAGTTCCATAGAGCGTTGCATTTAAAAGTTTTCCATTTGATGGGGCAGCCTCAACATTAATTGGGAGTACATATACAAGGACACATAATGTAAGAAGTAAACCAATTGTTTTTTGATAAGCCAGGTCCGAAATGTAGCTAAGTATCTTAGGTTTCATGTGGCGGGGTTTTAGTTTCCGGTTAGATCAATCTGGTAGATTGGATTTCAGTTACAGTTCAGGTGACAAATATTGTGCCAAGACACGAAAACCAACTTTGAGGCAGTATGGTATGAGCTCCCAAAAAAACAAGGGTAACAAAATCGCACAAAGTGTGCTGTTTTAGCACAGGTAGGTTTATGAAAATACGCTTCATATGCTTATATAGAATACAACCGCGCCAATCAATACTTTGGCACTATTTCTGCATTTTTAGCTTAACAATTGCAGAAACATAAAAACAAATTTTCATGGCTCTCTCCTTTCAGAAGAATCCCAAGTTTATTTTGGCAAGTGCTCTCATGATCTTATTCATGATCATTCTGAGCATGTATCTGTATCAGGGAGTGTTAAAATCTGCAGATGAAATTATTGAAGACAATAAAAACATAACCCAAACAGCTGTAAAAAAATTAACTGAGCAATCAGCAATCAATGTTAAGCCTGTTTGGAAGGAACTTTTGGCAAATAAAAACAAGATCACAAAACAGGAGGAAAGGGATATTGACTCTCTTTTATCTGTGTCTGTTGAACAGGTTCTTACAAATTTTCATCGTTTAGAAGGCGGGTATTATTTTTCAGGGCTGGATGAATTTCTGGGCTACAGTTTCCCCACAATCAGTGATCCTAAACCGGCATTTGGACCACCACCAAGATCTTACAACATCATAAGACAGCAGGCACTACAGACCATCCAAAGAGACACCCTGCTGACCGAACTTCACCAATTTGATCCGGCGATTTTCCCGCTCTCAACTCAGCCAATTTACGTAGAAGGTGAAATCATTGCTGTTGCATGGGCTCGAACTCATATTGAAAGAAAGTTATCAACCTCACAGACTATTCAAAGCGGAACTTTCTTTTTAACTGTAGGAGCAATTTTAGCAGGTTTACTCATTACCGTTTTAACAGTTTGGACACTGAGATCCAGAATGAAAGAGATTAAAGAGGGCATATCTGAAATGAAGTATGAGCCTGATCACAGATTAAAGGAGTACCATGGCGCTTTCGGTGTTATAAGCAGATCTATAAATGAAATGATGGACACCCAGCTACAAGAACAAGACAAAGCAAAGAAATTACAGTCTGAACTGCACCAAAAGGATAAAATGGCGTCCTTAGGCAATTTGATTGCGGGTACAGCTCACGAAATCAATACGCCAATAACTATTATAAAAACCCGGATTCAGATGTGGGAAAGAGCTTTAAAGAAACCCCAGAACTTAAACGGTTCGTCAACCATTGTAACCGAAGATTCATTAAGTATTATTCACGATGAAATCGAACGTGTTTCTTCACTGATAAAAAAACTACTTTTTTTCTCTAAGCCCCTAAAAAATGAAAAAACCTATGTTAGCATTCATGATCTGCTGCTATTAAATGTTAAAAGAGTTGAACAAGCCTATCCCGGTAACAATTTTCATATTCAAACTGATTTCGATAACAAAATTCCCAAAATATTTGCTGATGAGGAGGCTATTGATCACGTGCTGATAAATGTTTTGAAGAATTCAGTAGAAGCATCCCCTGAGGATTGTAAGTTATTTATTAAAACTACACTTAATGAACGTGAAAATAACATCCTTATAAAAGTAAGAGACTTTGGCATTGGCATAAGTGATGAAATTAAAAATCGGATTTTTGAACCGTTCTTCTCTAATAAAGTAAACGGGACCGGGTTGGGACTTTCAATTTGTAACGAAATCATTACAGCTCATAATGGCAAAATAGAATTTACGACACCTGAAAATATTTCTGAACCGATATCAGAATGGAAACAGAATGGCACCATTGATTCATCCACGGGGACAGTTACAACTATAACACTCCCTTTATTCTGTAATAACTAAGAAAAAATCAATCATGAACTCAAATCTGATCTTAGTAGCAGACGATGAACCTTCGATGAGATTAAATCTTACCGAACTGCTCGAAGGGGAGGGTTACTCTGTAGAGCTCGCATCAAACGGTGAAGAGGCAGTACAAAAAACTATCCAGCACAATCCAATGGTAGTGTTAATGGATATTAAAATGCCTCACTTATCCGGCATATCAGCTCTTAAAGCAATTAAAAAGCATGATAGCAGAATCCCTGTTATTATTTTCACTGCCTTTGGTACCAATGAAAAACCAATTGAGGCTATTAAATCCGGCGCATTTGACTATCTGGATAAACCCTTTGACATCGATGAGCTTTTAAGTGTTTTAGAATCAGCTTTAGACCAGCATAAGAAAGTTCAAACACTGGATAATAAAACCAGTACACCGCACACAAATGAATTAGCTGATGCCGAAAAGTACATAGTAGGAACAAGTAAAAAAATAAGGGACGTCCTGAAACTGGTTGGGAAAATTGCTCCAAAAGAAACAACTGTGCTGATTGAAGGTGAAAGCGGAAGTGGAAAAGAAGTTATTGCTGATGCTATACACCGACATTCAAAAAAGGCTGATGGGCCTTTTATCAAGATAAATTGTGGAGCACTCCCAGAATCCTTACTGGAAAGTGAATTATTCGGCCACGAAGCTGGTGCGTTTACAGATGCTGATAAACGAAGGCGAGGGAGATTCGAATTGTCAGACGGAGGCACAATCTTCCTGGATGAGGTTAACACTTTATCCCCTTCCACCCAGGTGAAATTACTTAGAGTTCTACAGCATTTTACTTTCGAAAGAGTCGGTAGCGAAGAGACAATTAAAACAGATGCCAGAATTATTGCTGCTACCAATAAGAATCTTAAGAAAGAAGTTGAAAATGGAAATTTCAGGGAGGACTTATACTACAGGTTGAATGTCTTTAATATTTCGATTCCTCCTCTGCGGGAGCGTTTAGAAGATATAGAGCCACTAACCCATCATTTTCTAAAAAAGTACGCTCCAAATAAACATCTGATCATTTCAAAAGATGCACTCTCATATTTAAAATCCTATCACTGGCCCGGAAATATAAGAGAGCTTGAAAATATAATAGAACGGGCTACCATTTTAATGAACGGTAAAGTTCTTGAGAAAAAGGACTTATCGATTTCATTAAAATCAGACTTATCAAATATTTACGAATCATTATCTGATGAAGGCAGTATTCCAATGCAAAAAATTTTGGAGTCAGTTGAAAAGGATTTAATAATTAAAGGCCTGCATCGAACTAATTGGAATAAAACCAAAGCCGCAAAGTTACTTGGCATTAACAGACGACTGTTGTATTCAAAAATCGATCAATATAAACTTAAGGAGTAAATAAAAATCTGTTATAGATTGAATCTCCCCTGTTTTTCAATGACTCCCGAAACAAGTAGCGCTATATCACCGAATTAATCACAATAATCTTATCAGATCTCATCCCCAGAAACAGCAATAATCGCAGTAGCCACCTGCCTATCCAATGGTTCTTCTGTGGGAAGATTTTCCCATAACTGTTCAAGGTCTTTTTTAGCGACCGGATGATCCTTTAACCACTTTTTTAGGTCCCTGAGGCTATTGATGTTTTTAGACCGCCGATTTGTTTGGGCTTCTTCCGCTTTAGAAAAGTATGGATAAAGTAGATCAAGCCATAGCTGACTGAACTCATAACAATCAATTGAATATCCCTTCAGGCTGAAGTTATCCTTGAATAGGGTTTGAAAGTTCTTGTAGGTTGTTATTAGATTTTTATCCGGATCATCCTTCTGCTGTTCGGTTTTGATCCATGTTTGTAACAACTCCTCAAAAATTTGTAAGGACCATCTTTTCTTATTTGGGAGCAAGTAAATCTGACCGTCGTTGATACGTTGTACAAATGCATTCACATTTCTATCTACCGCTTTCGATCGGGTTTCAATATTGGAGCAATTTGGCAGCTTAGACTGTAAAAAAGAACATATTTGCGGGAGATCCCTGATCAATTCAACGTCTTCATTGATCAACACCCATTTTGGTGCTCTTTTTTCCGTTCCCTTAATTACAAAAAAGCCCCAACTCTCATCAGGCCACACAATACTTATTCGGGACAAAACCTTTGAAGTAACGTCCTTGTATTGCTCGTAAAGTTCTTGGTCAATTAAACCATCTTTCTCTATAAAATCTCTTACGGGTTTAAACGCATCGTCAACCCCGTCCGAGGTACTTTCTTGGTTATTAATTGATGAGGGAATTGGTAATTATAGCTCTTCAAAAGAGTTCTCCCGAAAAATCATATTTCAATACTGATACTTATTACTCAACCCTGTCATCAGCAATGGTCTCAGGGTTTTTTTTATGTATGTGTCTCATTTCCCCACTTACTTGATATAATGGACATCACCTCTCAAATCCTATGTCTCTCCCTCATTTGTCCATCCTGCCCTATCTCCTTCTTCAATTATCTTTCTACGTATATTTGTTCTTAAAGACCCGTATTTTACTGATAGACATTAATCAATTGGGCTGATTCTATGAGATCAAGCTATTCTCTCACCATCCTGCTACTGATGGTTTTCACAGCAATCGGTTGTTCAGATCGGGAACAGGTCCAGGTTGAACGGATGAACCTGGTGCAGGGCGTTTACGCCTCAGGAAACGTGATGCCTGTTGAATATTATGAGGTCACGAGCAAGGTTTCGGGATTTGTAGATAGTATTCTGGTTTCTGTTGGAGATCAGGTCAAAATCGGCACACCGCTGGTAAAACTGCAAAATCAGCCGAATGAATCCAGCCTCCAGATCGCAAAAAATCAGTTAGAACTGGCGCAACAAAATGCGGCCTCCGATTCCGATCTGATGAAACAGCTAACGCAGCAGGTTGAAAATACGCAAATTGTTTTCAAACAGGATTCAGTCGAACTCGAACGATATCGAAGACTTCGGGAAGACAACATCGGCTCCATACAAGATCTTGACCGTTCGCAGCTCCGGTATCAAACCTCCCAGAATAACTATCAGATCTCAGTCAGTAAACTGAATGAAACTCGCATACGTCTACAGATCGAACTGGACAATGCCCGCAATAACGTTTTAGCACAGGAAAGCATGGCCGGAGATTATACTATTCTATCCGCCATCGACGGTAAAGTATATAATATCATCCCAAAGGAGGGAGAGCTCATAGCCGGGAGCCGCCTGATTATGGAGATCGGGGCAAACAGTCGGTTTGAGTCAGAGCTTCAGGTTGATGAGACAGATATTGTAATGGTGAAAGCCGGACAACTGGTCTACTATGAACTGGATGCGATTGCAGACACCGTTTTGAGCGGTGTGGTACATCTCATCTATCCGAGAATCAATACCATCGAACGGACTGCAAAAGTGGTGGCTTCTATCGATCCGGGAGACTACCCACTGTACCCTGGGATGGCACTGGAGGCCAATATCGTGATTGGGGAAAAAGAGAACGTGCTGATCATTCCTGTCACTTACATAAACGAAGATAATGAAGTGGTTTTAGAAGATGGAAGCAAGAAGAGTGTAGAAACCGGATTCCGGGATCTGAATTACGTAGAAATATTGTCTGGTCTGGAGGAAGGAGATGTTGTCTTAAAGCCTGAATCATGAACAAGTTTCCAATTTTAAAAATTGTCATCACACATCTCACCAGCAGAAAGCGGCAGACAATCGTGTCGATGCTTGGGGTCACTTTTGGAATCACGGTATTCATTTTCCAGGCAGGCGTAATAACGGGACTTCAGGATTTTTTTATCGAAAAAACGATCAACTCTACGGCACACATTGAGATCTTCCGTGACAAAAATCAAAAGTCACCACCGATCCTGCAAAAAGTCTACTCGGAAAACGATACGTGGATCACCGTTCCCAACATCAAAAGCAAGAATGAGCTCCCCAAACTTAAGCGCGGGTTACAGATTGTGGATATCCTGGAGTCCTATCCCGAAGTGGACGGTGTGTCGCCCAGCCTGAGCACGCAGGCTATTTTCAAAACAGGCGTGGCTGATGTGTCAGGAATTATCAACGGCGTGGATATTCGTAAAGAGAATCGGCTGTTTGATCTTGAAAAAGATATGGTCAGCGGATCTATTATCCGTCTTGAAACGGTTAATAACGGCATTATTCTCGGTTCCGGACTGTCAGAATCGATGGGTGCGGAACTGAACGACAATATCACGGTGGTATCTCCGGGAGGAGTTGCCCTGCAAATGAAGGTTGTCGGTATCCTTGAAACCGGGCTTCGCGAACTCGATAACAGCCGCGCATACAGCAGTATCCGCAATACTCAAAAACTGATGAATGTAACCGGTACTTACATCACCGACATCAAGATTAAGCTTAAAGATGTAGATCAGTCAGGCGTCCTGGCCAAAGAGTTTGAGGCACGTTTCACCTATACTGCTGAGGACTGGAAGCAGGCTAACGAAGGTATTTTCAGCGTCTTCAGAATTCAGAATATCGTCACCTACCTGGTTATCATATCAATACTCCTGGTGTCCGGTTTCGGCATTTTCAATATCCTCTCCATGATGATTTATGAAAAGATGAACGACATTGCCATTCTGAAATCAATCGGGTATACAGACGTTGATATCAGAAATATCTTTCTTCTTGAAGCGCTTATCATCGGGTTCATTGGGGGATTCTTTGGCTTGATAATTGGATTTATGATATCGTGGATCACCTCCATCATACCCACAAATATTGAAGGTTTTGTCTCATCAGAGTACCTCAACATTAACTTCGATCCCGCGTTTTACCTGCTTGCGTTTCTCTTCGGGCTGGTGGCAACCGGAATTGCGGGGTATCTGCCAGCTAAAAAGGCTTCAAAGATCGACCCGATTAACATTATCAGATCTCAATAGACGTGAAGACAGTTTTAGAAGCCAAACAACTAAATAAGTATTTCACTAAACCGGTGGAGTTTCACGTGCTGAAGGATATTAACCTAACCATACGGTCCGGCGAATTCGCATCCATCATCGGACCCTCAGGAAGCGGTAAATCCACCCTTCTCTATGTTTTGTCATCTCTTGACCGCGAGTATGATGGCGACGTGCTTTTTAACGGCATAGAGCTGAAAAGCCTGCCCAACCATGAGCTGGCTCATCTGCGGAATAAGTCTATTGGCTTCATCTTTCAATTTCATTATTTGTTGGCGGATTTCACGGCTCTCGATAACGTGCTGCTGCCCGGGCTGAAGCTTGGCGCACTCACGCATGAAGATCTGGAAGAAAAAGCGATGCAGAAGCTGGATCTTTTGGGAATCGCCGATCAGGCGCACAAAAAGATAAATCGGCTGTCGGGTGGCCAGCAGCAGCGGGTATCCATCGCCAGGGCACTCATCAACGAGCCACGCATTATATTTTGTGATGAGCCCACCGGAAACCTCGATTCAAAGAATGCCAAAACCGTATTTGATACACTCAAAAATCTAACCAGAGAATTTGACCAGACCATTTTGATGGTGACGCATGACGATGCATTTTCGGCAGAAACTGACCGGCAGATTCAGCTGTTGGATGGTAAAATAATCGATGAGACGAGTTAAATCTCCACTTCAGAGATGACCACTAAAACGTCTGTCGGAAGATATTTTTACTATCTCACGGGTTTAGGATATGACGACATTTCAATCACTGCCATCGCAATACCGGCCTATTCAGTCATGTGACAGGTCAGCTGTTGCAAACCTGCTACTTCACCTCATCAAACATATCCGTTTTTAGTGGGCCTTTGGAGCTAATCTCTCAGCTGAATCCACGCCCAGATGCCAATCCCGGCAACCAATCCAACCGATCCCGCAAATAATGCGATGTTCAAATCCCGTTGCACTCGGTGTGCACGGCTCAGGTAGTCCGACCCAACTCCTTTTTCAGCTATCAAACGCTCAACTTCATTCAGCCGTTTCTGTATCTCGTTCACTGTTTTTTCTTTTGTATTCATTGCTCTTTGATTTACGGGTTGGTTGTCTGTATTCATTTGTATGGTAACGTCAGATAGCTGCCGAGTGTTCAGTAAAACACCGCTTCTATAGCGTTACCGCTAAATATTTTGCGACGAATAAAATTAATACCACTCCTACTCCTTTTTGCTTCTCGAAAACGGTTTCGACGCCAGTCTCAGTGGCGCTGATCCCATATAGCGGACCAGCTTTTTGCTGCCGTCATACACTATGCCGGCCAGCATTTTTGCCGCTTTTGCGGTCGCTGAATTCCGGATCGTTTGGCGCTCCTGTCTGACAAGGGAACCGCAATACTGCTGGGTGACTTTTCCAATTCGCAGCGTCAGAAATGCGTTCGAGCTACCTGTGATTGCCGAGTTCACAATTAATGCCGTGCCTGGCACCATCGACAGTACCGACCCTATACCCTGCGACATGGACGACTCCACAATTTCATAGTATTCCGCCTCGTCGATACTGCTGGCAATAAAAGCAGTGACCAGAACATTACTATATAGAAAGCTCATATCCTTGAGTGACGGCCGCTGCTCGTAAATATGGGCAATTTCCCAGATCAGCCGGAACTGGAGTCCCAGAATAAACAGCGCGTCAAGCGCACCATTTTGTGAGATTGCCGTTGTGATAAACGCACGATTGGCCGATCGCTTAATCGACACGTCCGACTTCTCATCCAGCTGTTTGATCACTGCCTTTACAGCCTCAACTCCCTCCACACGGTCAGCATCAACCACCGGGTTTGATGAGAGTCTTTTGGCAAGTTTTTGAAGGTATTTGTCGTACCCCGGGCCGGTATCGGTGACCGGCGGAATTAACGGCCCCGGAAGCTTTATGTAGAGATAAACCGGGGTGAGCACGGCAAGTAATAACACCATGGAAAAGAGGCCAAGGGATAGTTGACCCAGCAGAGGGCTGATCTGCCCCAAAACCGCTGAAAACTGAACAAGCTGATTCACAACAACAATAAATACAATTATCGTCACGGCTATCGATAGAACGACCAGACTTTTCCTGACGCTACTGCTCATTTTGGATCACTTTTCTTTGATGAAAAATATCATATGACTCTTTCAATATACGACTTTTCATGTCGACTTTTTTTGATGTTGATGTGACAATGTGATGTCATTCCATTGCTTTAGGTTGATGCATCAACAATCAATTAGATACCTGAATTACGGTTAACGAATAACCCAATCAACCAAAATGAATGCAGACAGCTATCCTCCTATCAACGTGTTAAGCGTCTTTCGGGGCGTTCCAACCAAAAAAATTCCATATCGGATTACTCCCTATCGTTTTGAAACCCAAAACGGAGCTTCTTATCATATCAAAGAAATACGCCAGTTTCACAGCGACCGCCGCGGCAAAGGACGGCACTTTCACTACATTGTCGTGGCAGATAACGATGCGATTTTCCGAATTCTGTTTGACACCAACACCTTTAGCTGGCGTCTGGTTGATCAGAGCAGAAACGGTCAGGCTATAGCCAATAGTTAGGCATGGTTGGAGGCATAGCTTTACAGCGCAAAATTGAGTGTTGCTCTGTTCAGGATTTATAGCACCGCGGTTTTTATCAAAGCATCCTTGGCTTTTCGACCGTATGCCCAGATGTTTAGGCCGGGGTGGAGTAATCTACCTGGTATCTGATGGTGTTAACCAATTGCCTTTTCACTTCATACCCTGCAAAATGAGATGTTTCCACGCGTTCTCCGCCAGCCGGTGGATCACTTGGTTGACATGACAGGGCCCTTTTATCGTAATGGCGGCGTTTTAGTTTCTGAGCTGTTCGACGTTTCTTCTTACGCCACTCAACTGACTTTATGATTCCTTCATCAGAAACCACTTCCACTTGTGGCATATTTCATTTTTATAATCTGCCGCCGATCAGGGAATAAGTTTTTTAAGCAACTACAACTCATCAACAATATCCGCACCAAACCTGTAAATCTTTCCATCAAAACTGGTGATGTACAATTCATTTCGTTGATCCACTCCAAAGGATGAGATTCTAAAACCTGCATCAAAAATTTCTGTGTTCACAGGGTTATCTAAATCGGTAGTATCCAAAGCCCAGATTCTGCCTGAAACGTAATCAGCATAAATGTAGTAGCCGGACAAGCCGGGGATATCATTTCCGCGGTAGACATAACCGCCTGTAATCGATCGATCGCCATTATTATGACCGTAGTCATACACCGGAAGCTTAAGCTCCGTTTGATTGCAGTTACTTCCGGATGGGTAGCAGTTCATTCCCTCCATGCTATTCCATCCATAGTTTAGTCCGTTTTCAATGATGTCGATCTCTTCCATACTATTTTGCCCCACATCGCCGGCCCAAAGCTGACCTGTATCGCTGTCGAAGCTGAAACGCCATGGGTTTCTGAGGCCGTAAGCAAAAATCTCCTCACGATACCCTTCCGTGTTATCCACATAAGGATTGTCATCCGGAATTCCGTACGCATGTCCATTTTCCTGGCTGTCCACATCAATTCGCAACATTGACCCGAGAAGCGTACGCCGGTCCTGGCCGTTGTTTTGAGGGTCTCCACCACTGCCTCCATCACCGGCCGCGATATATAAATAGCCATCGGGACCAAATGATAGGTGCCCGCCGTTATGGTTGCTATATGGCTGATTATAGGTTAACAGCACCATTTCACTGGCAGCATCTCCCCGGCTCTCATCATTCTCGAATACGCTGAACCTTGAGATGACCGATCTGTCGGGGCCAGACGCGGTATAATTCACGTAAAAGTAGCCGTTACTTTCGAAATCGGGGTGAAAGGCAAGTCCCAAAAGACCCTGCTCGTTTGATGAATCATTAACTCTGTCCTGAATATTTAGAAACAGATCTTCTTCAGCCACCTCTGGGTCGTTTGGAAACACAGATATAATGCCTGACTGCTCTACCACAAACAGTCGGTCTGAATCGTCATCTGCGTGCAGTATGTTGAGCGGACGATCGAATGATAGATTCGGAAAAGCTTCTATCACAGTTCCCTCTACCACATCTATAAGATCATCATCACTCTCATCAGCAGATTGAGGATCTGTTGTTTTGGCACAGGCCGTTAAAATATAAATAGTTGAAATGAGTATAAGTGGAATCAGGCGCATACGTCTTCTGATAAGATGAAAAATTAATATTCTATAATATAACCTAAAGAAGCATCTTTTAGTTTAAAAATTTTCGCTCCAACAGGTAACGCAAATGAATTCGATGAGCTGTCATGGCAAGGATCGGCAAAACCGCTATCTTTTATTAAGGTTTATCAACGCGCTGTAAACCGAGACATCTAATCAATCCGTGTGGCACTGAATTCGCTTTGCCGGTAAGTCTGTAACTGGTTGCATGGTTAAATCTGTGTCACGAAAAAGGTCTTTATTTACTTTTTCTGCACCTCATCTTTTTGTACTCTTAGTGGATATTTAGCCACGATCGAATACCTAAACAAATTTTCCGCCTTTATGAAAACCCTGTTCTTACTTTTAGCTTTTCTCTTCACTTCTTTATTAGCCCATGCTCAGGTTACACCCGAGTGGATTCGCTACCAGACTATTTCACCAGATGGAAATACTATTATTTTCACCTATCAAGGTGACCTCTACCGGGTCTCCTCTTCCGGAGGGCAGGCCCGGCAGCTAACGTTTCACGATGCCCACGACTATATGCCTGTTTGGAGTAAAGACAGCAAGCAGATTGCCTTTGCTTCGGATCGTTATGGTAATTTTGATATTTACAGAATGAATGCACTTGGAGGACCTGCGGAACGCCTTACGTTCCACTCAAACGATGAATCCCCCTTCAGTTTTTCACATGATGATGAGTTCATTCTTTTTGGAACTGTACGGCAGGATCTTGCCGAGCATCGCCAGTTTCCAACAGGCTCTCAGCCGGAGTTATATAAAGTACCGGCAAATGGCGGCAGAGTTGACCAGGTGTTTACCATTCCTGCGGAGTATGTGCAGGTGAGTGATGCGGGTGACGCCATGGTTTATCATGATAAGAAGGGCGGCGAAAATGAATGGAGAAAACATCATACCTCTTCCATCACGCGGGATATCTGGAGATATGATGCTCAGAACAACCAGCATACGATGATTACCAGCTTTGAGGGCGAAGATCGTCAGCCTCAATTTAGTGCAGATGAGCAATCATTGTACTATCTCAGTGAAGAGAGCGGCAACTTCAATATTCACAAACTTTCCCTGTCAAATCCAGCCGTTAATGAACAGCTAACCGATTTCAGTACCCATCCTGTCCGCTTTTTAAGCATCGGAGACGGGATTCTTTCATTTGGGTACGATGGCGAACTCTACACGATGCGTGAGGGAGAGGAACCCCGAAAGCTGAACGTCAGAATTCGAACGCAGGCTAAGAGTAACCCCGACAAGTACATCACCATCAACGGAGGAGTGAGTGAAATGGCAATTTCTCCTAATGGTAAGGAGATGGCCTTTGTGGCAAGAGGTGAAGTATTTGTAACCTCGGTTGACGGATCCCTGACCAAGCGCATAACCGATACCCCGGAGCAGGAACAGTTCGTAACCTTCACTCCCGATGGTAAAGGTGTAGTGTACGCAAGTGAAAGAGACGGCCGCTGGAGCATTTTCAAAACGGTTAAAACAAGAGATGAAGAGCCCTTCTTTTATGCGTCTACACTTATCAGCGAAGAAGCACTGATTCAGGATGATATCGATAATTATCTGCCATCATTTTCGCCTGACGGGAAGAAACTGGCCTACATAGCCGGAAGACGCACCCTGCGTGTAAAAGATCTGGAGACGGGAGATACGGTTGATTTATTGACTCCGGAAGACCTGTTTCACATGAGTGACGGGGATAAATATTTTACCTGGAGTCCGGACAGCAAGTGGCTGCTGGCCGACTGGAGCAAGTTACTGAATAACAGTGAAGTGCTGTTGCTGGCCGCTGATGGCAGCGAACGAATCAATCTGACGGAGAGCGGTTACGGGGATTCCTCCCCAAAATGGATGAACGAGGGAAAGCAAATGATCTGGTTCAGTGATCGTAATGGGCTGAAAAGCTATGCCACCAGCGGACAGTCTCAGCGCGACGTATACGCAATGTTTTTTACACAAGATGCATATGACAAGTATAGATTGAGTGAGGAAGATTACAAGCTGATGAAAGAGGTGGAAGAGGCCTCAAAAGAAGGTGATGATGAGAGTGAAGATGAATCGGATGAAGAGCAGGAGGAAACGGTTACGCCGCTTGAATTCGACTGGGATGGCCTGAAAGATCGCAAAGCGAGGCTTACTATTCATTCCAGCTCCCTGGGTGATGCCGTGCTCTCAAAGGACGGTCAGAAGCTCTATTACCTTTCCCGGTTTGAAGATGACATGAATCTCTGGGAAACCGATCTCCGGACCCGTGAAACCAAAATGGCAATAAAGCTGGACGCCGGGTATGGCAGTCTTGCCTGGGATAAGAAGATGGAAAATCTCTACTTGCTGAGCGGCGGACGCGTATCAAAGCTTGATCCAACGGCGGGTAGTTCTACGGGGATTGAGATTTCAGGGGAAATGACCTACGATGAGGCTGAAGAGCGCCGGCAGATGTTTGAGCACGTCTATATCCGCACCAAGAATATATTTTACGAACCTACATTTCACGGCAACGACTGGGATATGCTATACAACGAGTACCAAAAGTACCTTCCGCATATTGGCAACTCCTACGAATTTGCCGAAATGCTTTCTGAGATGCTGGGCGAGCTAAACGTCTCGCACGCCGGAGCCGGGTACAGCACAAGCATCGACAATGCAGACGCCACGGCATCACTCGGTATTTTTATGGATTATGGACATACTGGCGATGGCATTCTAATCTCAGAAGTTTTAAAAGGCGGCCCACTCGATAAAGCTTCGCTTGATATAGAACCGGGCACCATCATCGAGAAAATTGATGGCGAAACCGTGACTCCGGACCGGGATGTTGCGTCCTACCTGAACCGTAAAGCAGATAACTTCGTGCTTCTGGAACTGACCGGCCCTGGAAACAGCGATCGCAAACAGGTTACGGTAAAGCCTATCTCACTGGGGGATGAACGCGGACTCCTGTACGAGCGATTTATTCGCATCAACAGAGAAGAAGTGGATGAAAAAAGTAACGGGCGACTGGGATATGTCCATATTCCAGGCATGGGCGACGGTCCGTACAGAAGTATCTATGAAGATATGCTGGGCAAATACATCGATCGGGAAGCCGTAATTGTGGACACCCGTTTCAACGGAGGCGGAGACCTGGTAGCCGACCTGGCCATGTTTTTTACAGGCACTGAATTTAATACGTATGCCACTGCTGATAAGGTAGTGGGCGGAGAGCCCACATCTCGCTGGACCAAACCGACACTTTCTTTATTCAATGAAAGCATGTATTCCGATGGTCACTGCTATGCAAGCGCCTATACTGAACTCGAGATAGGTACTACGGTTGGGATGCCGGTTCCGGGAACCTGCAGTTTTGCCGGGTGGGAAGGGTTGCCCGATGGATCATACTGGGGCGTAGTACCGGTCAGTGCCAAAAACATGTCTGGCGAATGGATGGAGAACAATCAGACAGAGCCGATGATCAGGGTTAAAAATATGCCCGGGGTTATTGACAGTGGCAGAGACCAGCAGCTGGAAAGAGCCATTGAAGAGTTGCTGAAAGAAGTGGACGATGAATAAATAGCATATTCGATGCCGCGCTTTTCTGTTAAATCGCGGCATCGAATTTTATGTTAAGACCTGTGTTCTGGGTTGCCTCAGGTATCAGGATGTCTTCTTGTAGCGATTGATCGCCACTCCATAGAACAAGATTCCCATTCCGGTTAGAACCCACACCATGTGTTGAATCTCCTGCCAGCCGGCCCCTTTCAGCAGAACCATGCGCATCACTTTTATGAACCAGGCAACGGGATTGGCGAGCGTCAGATCCTGAGCCCACCCCGGCATGCTTTCGATCGGCGTGAAAAGTCCGCCCATCAGGATAAATACAACTATGATGAACCACGCGATAAACATCGCCTGCTGCTGGGTACCCGTCACAGTTGAGATAAACAATCCCAGAGCCTGAATGACGATCAGATAGAGACCCGCAACCATAAGAATGAGTGTCAGGCTCCCAAGAAACGGAATATGGAATCCGTACCGCGCAAGTAGCAGCCCGATCACCAGATCAATCATTCCAATCACCCAAAAGGGTACAATTTTGCCTGTAATAAAATGGATCTTTTTGATAGGCGTGACGTTCAGCTGCTCAATCGTACCGATCTCCTGCTCGCGTACAATATTCATTCCCGACAGGAAAAGTCCAATCATCGAGACCAGTACAACCAGAATCCCCGGCACCATAAATGTGACGTAATCCAGATCAGGGTTATACCAGTTGGCCGGCACCAGATTGATTTGTACCATGGGGTTACCCGCAACCTGAGAGTTGACCTGTGATGTCAGTTGAATATCACGAGAATGGTTTTTATTGAAGTCCTGAATAATTGCGGATCCATAGGACTGAATCATTCCGGCTTTTGTTCCATCCACTGCATCGATCAGCATCTGGACTGAAACTGCTTTTCCCTGACTGAAATTGCGGCTGAAATTTTCCGGTATCGTCATAATCATATTAACATTACCCTCCTCCAGCTCTTTAAGTGCGTCTTTGTTTTCAAATGTTTCATGTTCCAGACTAAAATACCCCGTTGCCTGAAACTGGGCCGTAAGCTCCCTGGAGAGTGATGACTGGTCATAATCAATGAGAGAAAATGATGCCTCTTTTAGTTCATACGTTGCCGCAAATGAGAGCACCAGAAGCTGAACCACGGGCATCACAAATAAAATGGGCAACATCGCCTTGTTTCGGAAAATCTGCAGAAACTCTTTTTGAAGGATGAATTTGATCGTTCTCACTGCAGCCTCACATTAAATTTTTTCATGCTCAGACCCATGAAGAGCAGCGTTATACCCACCAGAATCGTGGTTTGAAACCACAGAATTGAAATCCCGCCCCCTTTCAGCATGATGCTTCTCACGATAATCAAAAACCATTTTGCGGGAATAATATGGCTGAATATCTGCAGTGGATACGGCATGCTCGACACCGGAAAAATAAAACCGGACAGAAGAACTGTAGGCAGGAGCAGTCCGGCCAGCGAGACCATCATTGCAGTCTGCTGATTATTTGCTACAGCCGAAATAAATACGCCCAGTGAGAGTGCGGTTAAAATAAAAAGGATCGATTCTGCAAAAAACAGAACGTAAGATCCCTCAAACGGCACCTCGAAAATGAAGATAGCAAGAATGAGAATGGTACACACATTGATGAGAGACAATACCAGGTACGGGATTACCTTTCCGATAATAATCTGATACGGCTTGAGTGGTGACACCAGGAGTATCTCCATATTCCCCATCTCTTTTTCCCTTGTGATGGAAATCGATGTCATGAGTGCCGAGATCAGCATAAGGATCACGGCAATCAAGCCGGGTACGAAAAGGTTGACGCTCCTGAGCTCTGGATTATACATCATTCGAATGTCGGCTGTAAGTCCTGCTGCGCCGACTGATGATTCAGGTGCAAGATCTTTACTAAAATCGCGTATGATCCCGGACGCATATCCCTGGAGCAGCCGGGCCATGTTTGGGTCGGTTGCATCCGTCACCATCTGAACATCAGCAGATAAATAGCTGATCATATTCTGTTCAAATCTATGGTCAAAAATGAGGACAGCTTTGACATTTCCCTGCTGAAACAGCGGTTCAACTTCACTATACGACTGCAGATAGGCCGTGATTTTGAAGGATGGATTCGACGCAATTCGCTGGATCAGCTCCTCCGTCATACTGTCTTTAGACAGGTCAAGGACAGCAATCTCTGCATTTTGAATTTCATTGCGAATTGCGAAACCAAAGAGAATCATCATAATGACCGGCATCCCAATAAGCACCACCAGCGTACGTTTATCACGATAGATCTGCCTAAACTCTTTGATTACAAACCCTTTGAAAGCGTTCATTTTAGTTTGATTCAGTGTGAGAACCGGTTCATGGTAGTCCCCCCTTTAAAGAGAGATAGAATTCACGATTAATAAACTATCCTGTATCATTTACAGCACCTCTTGCCAGTTTTATAAAAACCTCTTCAATCGTTTGTGATGAAAAGGATTTTTTCAGTTCTGACGGAGAACCCAGTGCGGCGATATTGCCATCCACCATAATGGATACCCGGTCGCAGTATTCTGCTTCATCCATATAGTGAGTGGTTACAAATACCGTAATGCCCTCGTCAGCCGCCTGATAAATCATCTCCCAGAACTGCCGTCGTGTCAGGGGATCCACCCCGCCAGTTGGTTCATCCAGAAAGACAATCTTGGGATTGTGCAGAAGAGACACTGAAAAAGCGAGTTTCTGTTTCCAACCAAGAGGCAGGGATCCGACAAGACTGTTCAATGATTCCTGAAGCCCTACTTTCTCCAGAATCTCAACATATTTTTCCCGCAACACATCACTCTTCAGGCCGTAAATTCCTCCGTAAAATCGGATGTTCTCTTTTACGGTCAGATCATCATAGAGCGAAAAGCGCTGACTCATATAGCCAATGATTTTCTTTATCTCCTCTGATTCGGTGTTGATGTCCAATCCCGCGACATGCCCCTCGCCTGACGTTGGAGAGAGTAACCCAATTAACATTTTTATGGCCGTGGTTTTTCCAGCTCCGTTCGCCCCCAGGAAGCCGAAAATTTCACCCTTCTTCACGTCAAACGAAATCCGGTTCACCGCCGTAAAATCGCCAAACATCCGGGTCAGGTCTTTGGTATGAATAACTTCGTCACTCATGTGACTCCTCCATCAACTCCATGAACGTATCTTCAATGGTTGATTCAATCGTTTGGATACTCGCATCATCTATTCCTTTGTCTTTCAGGTAATTTATTATCTCTTCCGGATCAGGTTGATCTCTTCGATCTGCATAGTGAACAGACTCCCCAAACGGGTGTACTGATTTTGCAAACCGGTACTCTCGCAGCGTCTGAATCAATCGAAACCGCTGTTTTGACTTAATGCCATAGAGGGTTGATGAGAAGGACTTCGCGACCTCATCAGGGGAGCTTATCTTGAGGATTCTGCCACTCTGTATCAGCGCAACTCTGTCGCACTGCCCGGCCTCATCCATGTAGGGTGTGGATGCAATAATTGTTATTCCCTGCTGCTTCAGATGATGGAGCATCTCCCAGAACTCTTTTCTTGAAACAGCATCAACACCGGTCGTGGGCTCATCCAGAATCAGAAGGTCGGGTTCGTGTATCAGTGCGCAGCTAAGGGCCAGCTTCTGCTTCATACCACCTGACAGAGCACCGGCCAACCGGGTACTGAACGGCTCCAGCTGACTATAAATAGGTTTTATCAGATCGTAGTTAGCTTCAAGCGTCGTACCAAATACGGAGGCAAAAAACCGAATGTTCTCTTCCACTGTTAGATCCTGATACAGCGAAAAACGGCCCGGCATATAGCCCAGCAGCGGCCTCAACTGCCGAAACTCCTTCACCACGTCCCGTCCAAGAACTGTGGCCCTGCCCGAATCGGGCGTCAGGAGGGTTGTCAATATTCGAAAAAGAGTTGTTTTACCCGCGCCATCAGAACCTATCAGCCCAAACAGCTCTCCCTTTTCAACGTCAAACGTAATGTTTTGAAGGGCCTGAACGTCCTTAAACGTTTTAGAAATATCTGATATTTCAACAACGTGACTCATGGAAGCTGTTGGTTAATTGCTGTTTATCTCATCGGCAGCTGTTGAAAATATAACCTCACCCGGCATTCCTATTTTCATCAATCCCTCTCTGTTCTCAATCCGAATTTTCACTGCATATACTTGTGTCACCCTCTCCTCTTTCGTCTGAATCATTCGCGGTGTGAACTCTGCCTCCGATGCAATCCAGCTCACGAGCCCTGATACCTGTTGGTTTGTAGTTTCATCTTGGTCGAATACCACCTGAACCTGGTCACCAATCCTCACCTGTGGCAGTTGTGCGCCCGAAATATAAACCCGGAGTATCATCTCCTCCAGATTGGCAATACTGTAAAGAGGTTTGCCCGGAGCAACAAACTCATATTCTTCTGCAAATGTATTCAGCACCGTACCATCGATTGGATTTACTATCGTTGCCCGATCGATGGTGTTATTAATCTGAGCCATTTTGGCGTCAATTCTATTTAACTCTGTCCCCACAGACTGCTTGTCTACTTCAATGGCATCAATCTGTTTTTGCAGGGTTGTCACACGACCCTCAGCGGTATCAAATTGCTGTTGGGTAGCTGCGTTATTCTGCATCAGGGCCTTCAGGCGATTTAACTCTTTTTGAGCCGTTCCCAGCTGTGATTGAAGGACGCCTTTTTGCGCATCCAGTTTACTGATGTTGCTTCTGACAAATTCGATTGAGGCTCTTAGCTCAAGTTTTTGCAGATGTAAATTTGTGGTATCTACTGTCCCTACCCGCGTTCCAGCTTCAACGGTTTCTCCTTCATCAATACTAAATGAGATAAGCCGACCGTTCGTCTCTGCCGAGATGATAACCTCATCCGCCTCAAACTGACCGAATGCATCAGAGCCGTTGCCATTCGAGCAGGCGATGGTTGTCATCAACCCCAGGAGTATGAGTACCCATTTTTTTAGTTCCATGACCATCCCTGTTCTGATTCGTAGTTAATAATTGTCTGAATTCGCTGAATTTTCCGCAGCTCAAGCTGAAGCTGGGCCCGTATTTGCTGATTCAATTCCGCAATATATTCTGTGACTGTAGCACTTCCCTGATCTACCAGCTTCTGTTTCTCCTCAGCCACCTCCTGTCGTAATTCAACGATCTCTCTGTCTCGTTCTACCTGTTCATCAATCGCCTCAATTTCTCTCAATAACCGGCTGAGTGCTGCATTCTGTTTTTGCTCAAAAAGTGTTCGGTCATACGTTACATTTTGCTGCAGAAGGTGGAGTACCTCAGTTTTTATGGATGCATTCCGAGCTGTTTTCAAGCTCCATCGGGCCTCTACACCAACAATCCAGTTAAACTGAAGATTGTCATCAAAAATATTCAAGCCCGGACGGCCGTAGGATGGCCTGGCAAAAAGTGATATCTGTGGTAGTTTACCCGCATCAGCCACCGCTTTCTGTGTTTGAAAGAGTTCGTCACGGGCATTAAGGATGGTGAGCTCAGGCCTGACTGCCATCGGATCTGACTGGCGCCAATTCTCTTTATCCGGAAGCATAAGAGGCTGGGTTGAAACAATTTCATTCCCTAAAATTTCATTTAAAGCTTCATACCCTGCCATGATATTGTAACGAATATCTGTCTCTTGCTGCCGTCGGTTTAAAATTTCAGCACGAAGCGCTGACTCATTTCCCGGAAGCAGCACGCCGTTCTCAACACGACTTCTTACAACTTCAAGCTGTTCATTCAGGTCGGTAAGGACGGTTTCTGTGATCTCTCTCTGCTTCTGTAAAATCAAGATCCCAAAGTATATGCGATCGACCTCCTCTTTCAGTCGTAGCAGGTCCAATTCAAGTGAAGCCTCAGTCACTTCACCCGTATCATTCTCAAGATGTTTGGCGGCTCTTGTCCGGCCGCCGTCATAAAGGGGCTGCGCAATATTCAGATTAAGATTATAGTGATCCTTGCTGAATGACGGAGTTTCGATGCCGGGAGCATCAAACGGAAAATTGACCACATCCGACTGATAACTTGCGCTTGCATTTAGCTGGAAATCCGGATACCAGCCAGACACTGCTATCCGCTGATTCAGACTGGTAATCTCACGGTTCGTTCTGATTTTATCTGTCACCGGATTTTCCCGGTACAAGATCTGATAGCACTGCTCCAGCGATAAACTGTCGGCGGGACTCTGGGCCACTATTTCTCCAGCTATCAACAAAAAACCGGCGATCAGAAGTGAGTATTTCATTATTGAACTCCGTTAAAAATTAACGTTGGGATCAGCTGTTTTCTCTCCTCCAAAAATTTTTCAAATGCACTATCATCCATTGAAAAAAGTGTCTGCACCATCGTGCGTGCCAGAATCGGCATCAGGCATAGTGATACGATATTGATCAAAAAGTGAGTTGGTTTAATTGGCATGATTCGTCCCGATTCAATTTCTGCTTTAATCTGATCAAAAAATCGTGAAGGAATTTTGATCTCCAGAGATGAAATAAACTGCTTGAATCGCTTTGGATGCTGATTCATCTCGTGAATCATAAACGACGGCAGGTAGGGATTTTTCTTAAACATGATATAGTAAAGCTCTACCACCTGAGTCACTTTCGACTCCATCTCTTCTTCTGACGATAAAATGGCAACCAGTTGCGGGAAAAATTTCTTTACACCGGACCGGAATACCTCCAGGAACAGCTTCTCTTTGCTACGGTAGTAATAGTGAAGCATCGACTTATTGATATCCGCTTCATCTGCTATCTCCTGCATCCGCGCACCTGCAAAACCCTTCTCTTGGAAAACTTTCTGCGCAGCTAAAAAGATCTGTTCTTCGGTCTGTTTTTCTAAAGGCATTTCCGTTTTTTTTGTTGTCTCAACAGTAATTTAGACTATTCGACCAATCTATTCAACCATTTGGTTAAACAATTTAGTTATTAGAAACACAATAAGCCTCTATTCACGATTTCCACAGGCAGCAGAACGTCTCCCCTAAATGGTTCAAATTGCCACTTGCCGAATTCAGATCATTGCAGACATCTCGCAGTGAGTCAAGCTTCGAAAATTAACAGAAGAGCATTGTCACCAGGCGCGTGCAGCTTTTGATGCCCTTGACGTGTTTATCAGAGCCGTGTCTCGTAACCAATATCGTGAAGGCAAACCGGTCTAAGGTCTGCATAATCTGGGCAAATAGTGTCACATTAACCATAGTAAGTGATGATTTAGGTTGGGTTGGACCTCCTAAAATACAAATGCCTTAAATTCGGGGCTTTCACTTACTATTTTTAAGCGTTTTGGACAGGAACGACCTGCTTTATAAAGCACCGTAGTGCTACAAATTTTCTTTGTCAGTGCGTTTAACCAAGAGTTGTTTTTAGAGTGGGAAATGTCTAATTTTGAATCCATGTTAATAAGCCATAAAATATTGTTTTTTAATGATTTAAATACCATAAAACATGCGCAATTAAGCGGCCTCAATTTTCTTTATTTCTGCACATATCAACAACTTATGGGTTTTTAAACACCCATTTTAATAACCCTGAAAGTTGAGTAGTAAGAGGGCAAACCTTCCAAAACATTTTATGATTTATTCGACGCTTCTGTTTATTCACATCACCGCAGGTAGTGCATCTCTTTTAGGTGCAGCAGGAGCTATCGCAACTAAAGTTTTTGACACTAAGCACAAATGGCACATACTTGCAGGCCGTGTTTTCTTCGTGGGCATGGTTCTTGTTTTCCTGACAACACTGCCCATGACTCTGCTCAAGCCGAACCTCTTTTTGTTCTTGATTGGTATCTTTAGCTTTTACCTCGCGTTCACAGGATGGCGGAAGGCTGTAAACCGAAGTGGTAAAGCAGGTTTACCTGATAAATTGGCAGCTATTTTAATGAGCATCACAAGTATCGCCATGCTGGGGTGGGGTGGCTGGCTTAGCTTTGTCGGACTTGGGGACGGTAATGGAATTACGTTAATCGCATTTGGTGCTATTGGCGGCTTGCTGGCACGTAAAGACATCAGGCAAAATCGAGGCAAGTCACTAAAAGGAATTGCACGGATCAGGGCGCATCTCATATCAATGATGGCGGCAACCATCGCGGCCACTACTGCTTTCCTGGTGGTTAATTTAGAAACGGATCCGATATGGATTTCCTGGCTGTTGCCAACTGCCATAATCTCACCCATCATTGTCTGGATGAGCCGGAAAATGCTTCCCAGCCGCAGTTAACCCTCGTCAAGTCTGACAATCGCTCAAATGGCCAGGATAATCAGGCTTTAATATTTCGTAAACCACCTCTGATTTTGAATGATTTTGAGATGGCATTTGCAATCAGATGTGATATTTGTGTTGCAAAGTGGCCACGATTTTCAAATATTCCGATCACTGACTAACCGGAGACTACTCCCGCTCACTAAATCAAATGGCGCTATATGAGTTATACAATCAAAACAACTGACCAGGAAAACACGGCAATCATAGCTTTCGAAGGAAAACTGATGGGGTCCGAAAAAACCGAGTTTCACGCAAAAATCAAGGAGATGATTGAGGAAGGCACGACAACTATCATTGGCGATCTGAGCGGCGTTGACTTTCTGAATTCAACCGGACTTGGCATGTTTATCGCGGCACTTACCAGTCTCCGAAAAGTTGACGGCGATTTTATTCTTTGTGGAGCATCTGATAAAATTGAGAGCCTGTTCAGGGTGTCCAAACTCTTTACTATTTTTAATTACTATCCAACACTTGATAAAGCAAAAAAAGCCGCTTCATAACAGAATTATGACATCATACAGAGCGGCTGCAGTTCAGATGAATAGTCAGCCTGATGTTGACCTGAATTTTGAAAAAGCCCGGCATTGGATCCGGGCGGCCTCCAATGAAGGTGCTGACCTTGTAGGTCTGCCGGAGTATTTCTCGTTCCTGGGCAATTTGATTGAACGCCGGGAACGTGCAGAGGAGATCGCAACCCGGTCACATCAATTTCTCAGAGAGATGGCTGCAGAGTTTAGTGTCTATCTTTTAGGAGGAACAATTCCGGTTCCCGCAGGCAACAACAAAACGTATAACCGTTCCCTTCTATTTAACCCGGAAGGTGATGTGGTAGCGTCTTATGATAAAATTCACCTGTTTGATGTTGAGCTTTCCAATAACGAACAGTACCGTGAATCCGACGACATCAAACCGGGAAAGAACAGGCCGGTAACCTATTCAACAAACCGGCTGGGGATACTGGGTCTGAGTATTTGTTACGATCTTCGGTTTCCCGAACTCTACAGGACATTAATGGACGAACCGGCAGACCTGATCACGGTTCCCTCAGCGTTCACTGCCACGACCGGGAAAGATCACTGGGAACCGTTGCTGCGGGCACGAGCCATTGAAAATACTGTCTATATGTTTGCACCGGCACAAACCGGCTCGCACGGTGAGAACAGAACGACTCATGGGCATGCAATGATTATAGATCCCTGGGGAACTATTATCGCTGATGCCGGAACTGAGACGGGTATTGCCGTAGCATCTATCGAATCAGAGCGAATTGACCAGATACGTAAACAGATCCCATCACTCAGGCACCGTGTCTTATAACTGTAGTTGGTATTTCAGACCACCATTAAGATATTGCAATTCAGAATCATCACTGATCACGCCAACAACTTTTTGATCCATGTCAGTAATAGAATCCCTTATCGCAGCGTTTAATACAGAATTAGAGCAGCTATTCAATTTTCTGCCTCGCCTTATTTTGGGTGTTGTCGTTTTTATTCTCATCTACCTCATTGGCAAATTCATAGCGACTGCTACCATTAAACTTATCCGGCGAGGAAGCTTTCCGGTCACCTACCACGCCTTTTTCAGGAAACTGATAAAGGTGATATTTTCATTGATAGGTTTTGTGGTATTCTTGAATCTTATCGGCTATGATACACTTGCAGCCAGCCTTATTGCCAGCGGAGGATTAACTGCTGTTGTGTTGGGATTTGCTTTTAAAGATATCGGAGAAAATTTTCTGGCAGGCTTCTTTCTTGCCTTCAGCCGTCCGTTTACAACTGATGATGTAATTGAAACCGAAGGAATCAGAGGAATCGTAGGAAGCATTGAACTCCGCCATACGCACATTCGGACCGCTGATGGGTGTGACGTATTTGTACCCAGCTCCCAACTCTTTACCAAACCTCTTTATAACTACACGCGTGACGGGCTGAGGCGTGGTACCTTTACCGTAGGAATTGACTACGGAGATGATTCCGGTGAAGCTGCAAAACTTCTCCTCAATACCACCCGCAAGACCAAAGGAGTTTTGGCATCGCCAGAATCGGTAGTACAGATCAAATCCTTTGAATCGGCATTCGTTGAGATGCAGGTTTTTTTCTGGATCGAAGCCAAGAATCAGGAAAAAACGCTGTCTATGATCAGAACACTTGTAATGGACCAGTGCAGAACAGCACTACGCGAAAAAGGATATACAATCAGTTCCGACGTATCAACCGCTATAAGTATGAGTCCGCTCGATGTAACTATGAGCAATTAAAAAATGAGCCGCCAGGCCTTTCAGCGGTTCAACAGAATAGATGAAGATTTTGTCTCATAAAAACAGTTCATTGTTTCTTATTATATAGTGTTAAGTAAAACGTACACTGTCATAAAAAAACCTGTCAGTTTCAGAAGCGTATAAGTTTTATCAAGCGAACAGATCGGCAAAACTTGTCAGGTCTCCCGACAAATGAGAATTGACACAACAATGGCCACTCAAATAAATAAACGTTTATGAGCATTCTTCGCATTATTTTATCAATTATCCTGCCGCCGCTCGGTGTATTTTTAACCGTCGGTATCAAGCCGGCATTTTGGCTGAATATTCTGCTGACTATCCTCGGTTTTATCCCTGGAATTATCCATGCTGTATGGATTATAGCAAAAAATGACTGATAAACGGATATCAAAGAGAAATCCTGACACCGAGTATTTAGAGGAGAATAAGTTTCACAAGATATTAATCCGCATCCTTTTGGTCGTGATGACGCTTGAGGGAGCTTTCCTTCTCAACGGCCGGCAGTGGCTCTCATTTTTTCTGATCCTGCTCATTATGTTTTCACTGCTGGCCCCTGTTTTGTTCCGAGGCCAACTGAACGTCATAGTTCCTGCAGAGTTTCACATATCTGCCGTATTGTTTTCATTTGCAGCGCTTTATCTTGGAGAAGTTCAGCAGTTTTATCAGCGACTTTGGTGGTGGGACATGGCCCTTCACGGCACGGCCGGCCTGTTAATGGGAATTGTCGGTTTTCTGATGGTTTATATTTTAAACGAAACCGATAGGTTAGGGCTGAAATTATCGTACGGTTTTATTGCCTTCTTCGCATTTCTCTTTGCTATTTCTATCGGTACGTTCTGGGAGATTTTCGAATTCTCAGTCGACCAGATTCTTCAGACAAATATGCAGAAACCAATGTTTGGCGATCCATCAGGACTTACAGACACCATGTGGGATATGATTGTGAACTCAGGCGGGGCTTTAATCATCAGTCTGAGCGGCTGGTGGTACCTCAAATCAAACCGGGACTTTTTTGTGATGGACTGGATAAACAAGTTTATATCCCGGAATCCCCGTTTTTTCAGAAAATGAAATCTTATTCTATTCGAAACAGAGATTCGGAATTAGCTCACAGCCACTCTTGGAATTGCCTGAGGCAGTCGGCTTACCAACTCGTTATTGATGGCATTTGTAACCTCTGAAAATGAGCGAATGCTTATTACGTGATTATTTTGACGACCAATTAAAACGGCTTCATCACCTACTTCTGCATCGTTAATATTGCTGACATCCACCATAAAGACATTCATATTTATAAGTCCTACGACCGGGACTTTTTTACCCCGGATAAGCACCTCTCCCCTGTTAGACAACGCTCTGGGATAGCCATTGCTATAGCCGAGTGGGAGCACAGCAATTGACATATCTCGTGGAGCCTGAAAGCTTGTTCCGTACCCCACAAACTCATCCTTTTTTACCTTTTTGATATGCATCACGTCTGTCTTCCAGCTCAACACACGTTTAAGCGGGGCGTCGCGTGATTTTCCGGTCTGCTGGAGATGAAGATTGTAGATGTCCGGGCTTGGCCACATACCGTAATGAGCCGTACCCACACGTACCAGATCCATAACTGTTTCCGGAAAAGCGAGTGCTGCGGCCGAACATGCGGTATGCCTAAGATTGGCTGTTAACCCTTTACTCTCAACAATTTGATAGAGTCCATCAAACCTGTTTTTCTGCTTCTGAACCCGAAACTGGTTTGAAAGATTCTCAATGCCGGCAAAGTGTGTACAAAACCCTTCAAATCTCAGATGGCTACTGTTCTCCTTCAGATAGTCGAGTGCCTCCTTTAGCTCTGATTCATCAAGCCCGGTTCGGTTACCGCCAGTCTCCACCTCGAGGTGAATAATTGCCTTTTCCCCCAACTTTTCAGCCACCTCTTTTGCCTTTTTCAGGCGCGGAATATCAAACACAAAAAATTCTACTTGGTTACTGATCACCCACTCAAGGTCATCATCATATAGAATACCCATAATCATAATGGTGCTATCCTCAGTTCGAGCCTCGCTTACCTCCCATGCCTCATAGCTTGAGGCAACCGAAAAGTGTCTCACGCCCGCTTTTTCAGCCATGGGTACAAATGTGCCGATACCGTGACCAAACGCATCGGCCTTAACAACCGAGGAAAATATCGTATCCGGTCCAATTTTCTTACGGATAAAGTTCAGATTTTGCTGTAGAGCCCGCTGGCTCAATTCAATTCTGGATGAGTGCCTTACCATGTAATATTTTTATTAGTGTGTTGAATCTTAAAATTTCGTGATTTTGGTTTTAGAGTGCCAAACCCGCAGTTTCCAGCCACTGATAAGAATCTCCCCAGCTGTTTTTTGCAAGCTTTGTAACTTTATCCACCTCATCTTCGCTCACTTCTTTCAGATCATTCAGATCAGACCTGTTATAGTGAAATGCGTAAAGCCGTGACGCAAACTGGTGAAACGGCAGAGATGATTCTCCTGCGCGTTCTCCATTGCCGGCAACTGTCGGACGCATGTTGTCCTGCCAGCGCTGACGCCCCTCATTATTGGGGTTTAGTATAAAGACGCGGACCTGCCCCTTCACCCGCCGGACCCGTACGATTGAGACAGCATGAAACCCAATTAGTTTACCTGTTGATGATGTCAGAAATATGCCCACCGGGTTTGGATAGGCAAGGTCATTCCCGCCATTATAGTCTGGGTGATGTGTAATATAAAACGTACGGATGAATGACTCGTAATTCTTTATAGAATTCGTCAGATAGTCGTATGCAGAGATGAAGCCGGTCGGAATCCAGTGGCCATACATCGCAGGATTAACCCACTTGTGCGGATCATCTGCCCGGTTTGATGCCCTGCGCATCATCTCGTTGTAAATTTTATCAAGGTGCGGTACAAGCACAACCGAAACGGCATCCAGGTTGTAGTCCAGCTCCTTCACCAGTCCCATTCCAAGCTCTTCAGATTTGATAATATTCCCTTCAAACCTCATCCAGAGACTGTTTGCTTTAGCGGCGCTTTCAATCATCCGCAGGAGCTTGCCGGGTGCATGACTGCTCCAGAGGCTTATTCCCCTGGCTGACTGACAGGTTGGATTCCAGCCCTGACCTACTCCAAGAGGCTGCCCAAGAATTCCAAGGCATTCAGCTGTAAGAATTTGTGCAGAATTGAGGCTGCTGTTATCCCGTGATTTCTGAATATTTTCTGCCACAGCGGAATCAGGAGTAAGTCCCAATATCCGCCGCAATCCACTGTTTACCGGCTGGTGAGAAAGAAGAGATCGCTCCAGAAGTTTGGCAAGTCCGTAACATGACCGAGCCGTTTCGGGATAAATAACAGCCCTGATGAGCTCACTAACAAACTTTTTGTGTTTATCATACTCGGCCTTTCCAACACTGTTGAGGCCGAGCGCAAGTTTTACCAGTGCACCATCCTGAGCAATATGGCGTAGAAGCAGGGCGTGATAGGCAACCGCCAGACCCGTACTATGCATCGTATCCGCAAGTGCTTCGCACTCTTTGACTATCTCTTTGCGCTTGGCAGTTTTCAGAAAATTGCTGTATTCATCCAGAGTTAGCTCACCGGATTTTTCAGACGGAGCATAAACAGCCTTCACGAAAAAATTGAGCCGCCTGTCTTCCTCTCGATCGGGGTCAAGTTCAATTTCGTCTCTTATAGTACGGATAATTTCCAACACGCGATCTGTCACAACCGGACGCTGGGCACAAATCAGCTCAATCTCACGAGACAATCGTCCTTTGATGGTGCCAATTGAAATATGTTCTGTCAGGAAATCAAACAGCAACTTGATTTTCCGGCGTGTATCTTCTTCCATTGTACGATCTTCCTCCGATCCGCCGGGAAAAATAAGATCAAGATTGTTAACAAGTGCATCTTCAAGAAATGTGCGTGCTTTACCGGCAGAGAAATTTTTGTAGCGTATTTTCTCCTCGGCAACTGCCAGAATACGCAGTTCACTTAAAATTTCAACAATAGTATTTTGATCTCCGGCTTTTAACGTACCGCCTACAAGTGTAGGTACAAGTCTTGCCGGATCATCCCACATTGTATCAGAAAAGATGCCGGCATTTACCAGCCGGTCGATTTTTTCGTACAAAAACTGCAGTCCTTCTTTGTTGTCAGTTAAAACATCGAGGCTGCTTAGTAGTTTCTTTTTATATGAATCAGCTAAAAGTGGTGTGGCCTCAGAATAGTTTTCGAGTGTCTCATAAAACTTATTTTCGACGCCTTTAGGTATAGAATTACTGCTTTTCTTCAACGTATGTAATATTCTTTTTGAAATAAATTGACATGTGGAAGCGCCATGATATCCGTACAGTAAACAGGACGGGCAACCTAACGAAAAACCACATGGGTTTAGATTAAATGATCTGCAGCTCCATCCATTTTTGTGAATGAAGCTGCAAACCTTAAACCATTTTTTGCCTGATTGTTTCAGGCAATCTGTGATACATATTCAGTGGATTGGGTCTTAAACCTACGCATAAAAATCTACGTCTTGATAGTGTCGCAGAAGTTCACGCATTCGATCAGGATCGTTGCCGTTGAAAAATACGGTTCCGTAATGATTTCCAAACCCTTCTCGCTGATCAGATACTTTGTGTTCAGATGGAGCATAGAGCGTATGATCTTCGAAGAAAGAATCTTCTTTCAGCTCGTCTGGAATCTGGAGTTTCGTAATTCGTCCAGGTTTTGGATATACCATTACGCTACCGGCATATTCCTGATCAT
>Ga0307966_1000587_pt1 | contig 30165 bp, 20 predicted proteins | sample OrgLakmetagen646_FD_203141 | JGI IMG/M metagenome (GOLD analysis project Ga0307966, IMG submission 203141) | Saline water microbial communities from Organic Lake, Antarctica - #646 | ecosystem: Environmental > Aquatic > Non-marine Saline and Alkaline > Saline | place: Antarctica: Organic Lake... | reverse complement strand
CGGAAACGGAATTGATGAGTTGTATGCGTCCGCTCTGTGCGTCGCGGGCAAAGACGCTGATGGAGTCGCGCCCTTTTTTGTTAAGATCGCGTTTCGCGGAGTAAATGTATTTTCCGTTCGGGTGAATGCGTATTTCCGGGGCACTGATACGTTCATGGTCTGCATCTTTGGGAAGCGCAGGGGTGCTTTCGATGTATTTAAGTGCTCCGGTCTTTGGGTCGGCACTTAAAGTGGAGATGTCTAAGCTCAATTCATTTAGGACATAGAGGAACTCACCATCTGATGAGAACTTCATGTGTCGAACGCCTTTGGAGCCACCGGGTATATCAATGTTTCCAACAGCTGTGAGCGTTGATTCTTCAGAATCGTGCGCGTAGATAAAAACTTTGTCGGCTCCGAGGTCTGCGGCATAAAAAAAGGTGCCTACGGGGTTTGCGTAGATGGAGTGTGGGTGTGGGCTGGTTTGGCGTTTGGGGTCCTGGCCCGAGCCTACGTGCGTGTGCACTGAGGTCGCTTGACTGAGTTCACCGGTTGGGCTGATCGAGTAGGCGGCGATACTTGCTTCACTCATGTAATTGGCCACGGCCAGCGTTTTCCCGGATCCATCGATGATAACGTGACATGGGTTACGCCCTTCAGAAGATTGCTGATTGATCACTGTGAGTGTTTTATCCGAGTTTATTTTAAAACCGATGACTTCTCCAATCCTACTCTTGGCTGAACGTGCGGTTGCATAGAGAGATTGTCCACTAGGATGAATGGCGATGAATCCAGCTGACTCAGCATCGGCTGCTTTAGTGGGTGTCGTCAAATTCCCCGTGTCGTCGTTGAAAATTGCATGTAAAATACCCCCGTTACCTGCGGTGCCAAAATAGGTATCGACTGGTTTAGCCAGCATATACGCAGGTAATGAGGCAAGAAGCAGAAAGGCGATAGATGAGTTGAGGGTAAATTTCATAAAAGATTAGTCAGTAGCTTAAGGTTGTTTGGCGAAATTTAAACTTAGCATTGGCTGTGCCGTCAGTATGGTCTATGCTCTAGTCGTGTAGGTTCCATTCTTCCGATGCATAGGCTCGCTTTAAATATATTAAGAAACTAGCTTCACAAACTATAATATGGAAAGTCCGAAAAAACGTAAAAACCCCTCGCTAAAAAAAATCGGCTGGAAGGAAGTGATCGATTTACCCGAATGGGGAGTGCAATCGCTACTTGCTAAGGCCGACACGGGTGCACGTGGTTCGGCCATTGATGTCACTCAGATAGAGCGAGTTTCAGAGTCGAAGGTTAAATTTAAGGTCGTTCTAGACCGTAAGGATCGTGCGAATGGCCGGGAAGTTGTGGCTAAGGTCTTGCGTAGTTCGCGTGTTCGCTCTAGTAATGGAGAAGTGCAAGAACGTTTCGTAGTGCGCACACCGATGCAAATCGGTGATGATATACACGAAGTTGATTTTAGTTTGGTAAATCGTAAGCAAATGATCTGTCGCGTTTTACTTGGGAGATTGGCTCTAGCTGGCCATTTTCTAGTCGATTCAGATGCTAAGTATCTGCACGGACCTCGCAAAAAACCACGCACTTCGAACAAGAAAAAACTTAAAACATAAATAATTATGAGCTCAGAATCTTTAAAAATCGGAATTTTATCACGTAGCCCTGGTTGCTACAGCACGCGACGTCTAAAAGAGGCGGCGGAAGAACTTGGGCACGAAGTAAAGGTTTTGGATACTATGAAATTTGGTATTCACGTAGAGCCTAAATCACCCTTACTTACTTTTCGCGGCAAGGAATTGAGTGAGTATGATGCAATCATACCACGTATCGGAACTTCAATTACATTTTATGGAACTGCGGTCGTTCGACAATTTGAGCAAATGGGTGTTTTTTGTTTAAATACATCGAATTCGATCGGAGTATCCCGGGACAAGCTCCGCTCGATGCAGGTGCTGAGCCGGCATGATATAGGGATTGCGCAAACTGCTTTTGTCTCGCGAAAGCAGGACGTTTTGCCAGCGATTGAAAAAGTTGGTGGTGCGCCGGTAATCATTAAGTTAATTGAAGGCACCCAGGGTGTCGGCGTGATCTTGGCGGATTCCAACAAAATTGCAGAAGCGATTATCGAGACGCTGCAGAGCACTAAACAGAATGTGTTGATTCAAAAGTTTGTGGCGGAAAGCCGCGGTAAAGACATCCGCGCGTTTGTGGTCGGTGATCGCGTGATCTCTGCGATGCGTCGGACAGCGCAGGGCCAGGAGTTCCGGAGTAATGTGCACAGAGGCGGTAAAACTGAAGAAGTGAAATTAGATGAAGTCTATGAGCGCACTGCAGTGCGAGCTGCGCAAATTATGGGGCTTCGAGTGGCGGGTGTTGATATGCTTGAAGGTAAGGACGGTCCAGTGATCATGGAAGTGAACTCATCGCCAGGACTGGAAGGCATCGAGGGAGCCAGCGGTAAAGACATCGCGAAGGAAATAGTGAAATACCTAGCGGAGCATGTTCGCTTTGGGGATCTGGATGTTCGGCAGCGATTATCCTTTGCCAAGGGATATGCTGTGAGTGAATTCACCGTGACGTTGAATTCTTCGCTAGATGGATTGCGACTCACACAATCCGGTCTCAAGGAGCGCGGTATTATCGTAATGAGTATTAATCGTAATGGTCAGCACTTCCCCGCACCGACGGGCGATGATGCGCTGCACCATGGAGATAAGTTGCTTTGCTACGGTCCGAAAATCGCCTTGCAGGACTACTTGCCTTCGTTGACACAGCGAAAACTTAAGAAAAAGAAGAAATCGGTTTCCTGATTACCTGCGACGCTTCTTTCCAGTTTTCTGGATGGTTACTCGTGGTCACATGTTGTTCTCGCGGCGCTGCTTAAGTGTAAGCCCGAGGCAGTTTCGCTAGCGCTTGTATTTAAGCGCTGCGGCGACGAAGTTCGCAAAGAGTGGGTGAGCCTTGTTTGGCTTGGACTTAAACTCCGGGTGAAACTGCACGGCGACAAACCAAGGATGCTGCGGAATTTCGACGATCTCCACGAGGTCGCGTTCCGGGTTGACCCCGCCGATGCGAAGGCCGGCTTCCTCTAACTGCTTGCGATAAGCATTGTTAAACTCGTAGCGGTGACGGTGGCGCTCGCTGATCATTTCAGTGCCATAGGCATCGAAGCTAAAGCTGTCTTTAGAAAGCTTACAGGGGCAGGCTCCGAGGCGCATGTTGCCACCTTTAGTTGTGAGGTCCTTTTGATCCTCCATAATGTCGATGACCGGGTGCGGAGTCTTTTCGTTAAACTCGGTGCTGTTTGCTTCGACGAGTCCGACGACGTTGCGGGAATACTCAATGACGGCGATTTGCATGCCGAGGCAGAGACCAAAGTAAGGGATGTCATTTTCGCGTGCGTATTTGGCCGCAGCTATCTTGCCCTCGGTGCCGCGGTCGCCAAAGCCACCGGGAATGAGGATGCCGTCTAGCTTCCCGAGGGCGCGCATGGGATCTTTCTCGATGTCTTCGGCGTCGAGGCGGACGATATCGACCGACGAATCATTGGCGATTCCAGCGTGGATAATCGACTCATACACAGATTTGTAAGCATCTTGCAGCTCGATGTATTTTCCGACGACGCCGATTTTTACGCGGTGGGTCGGGGCTTTGATGCGGCGGACGACATCGTGCCAGACTTTCATGTCGCTATCGGGCGCATCGAGTCTGAGGAATTCGACGATCAGGTCGTCAACATTCTCTGCTTTGAGCGCGAGTGGGAGTTCGTAAATAGACGTTTCAACGTCTCGCTCTTCAATGACGGCTTTGACCGGCACATTACAAAACATGGAGAGCTTTTGGCGCATCTCGCTGGTCATGGCATGTTCAGTGCGGCAGACGAGGATGTCGGGCTGAATGCCGATCTCACGAAGCTTGGCGACGCTTTGCTGGCTGGGCTTTGTTTTGAGCTCACCAGCTGCTTTAAGGTAAGGGAGAAGGGTGCAATGGAGGAAGAGGATGTCTTGTCGACCGACTTCGAGCGCGAACTGGCGCATGGCCTCGAGGAAGGGGAGCCCTTCGATGTCGCCGATAGTGCCGCCGAGTTCGGTGATGAGGACGTCGATGTCACCTTTGCCGCTGGCGTAGATACGATCTTTAATTTCGTTGGTGACGTGTGGGATGACCTGAACGGTCGCGCCTAAATAGTCGCCCCGGCGTTCTTTCTGGATAACTTTTTCGTAAACCTGACCGGAAGTAAGATTATTCAAGCGGCTGAGTTCGCCTGAGGTAAAGCGCTCGTAGTGGCCGAGGTCCAGGTCGGTCTCGGCACCATCGTCCAGAACGTAGACTTCACCGTGTTGAAAGGGGCTCATAGTGCCTGGGTCGACGTTGAGGTAGGGGTCGAACTTCTGGATGCGGACCTTTAAGCCGCGTTGTTCGAGGAGGGCTCCGATCGCTCCGGCGGTGAGGCCTTTGCCGAGCGAAGAGACCACGCCTCCGGTGACGAAAATATATTTAATGGTGCTTTCTTGCGGCATAATTTTATCTCAAGGGCATAGCACATTATGCGCCGCCTCTTCCGGGGGAATATTAATTTGGCAGCGCATTCGCCATGGCAATCCTTTTTCCAATGTGTGCTCAGTTTAATGCTATTTGTCTTTTAGCCATAGAATCCATCCTTGCCGCACAAAAATATATCTTATACTTAGTATCTAAACACCTTCTACCCGATACTTCGAGGGAAGGCTGTTTGATTCTCAATTAATTTTCCTTACGCTGACACACCTTATTATAAATTATGAGTAGTTCGAGTAGTTTTCTAACGTCCACCATCGGACGTAAAGTTTTAATGGCAGTAACTGGCCTTGTTCTGGTTTTGTTTGTTCTCGGTCATATGCTGGGCAATTTGCAAATATTTTTAGGTGCGGAAGCTATCAATGCATATGCCTATAAACTACACCACGTTTTACCTGCCGCGGCGCTTTGGGCGATACGCCTATTCTTGCTTGTTTGTGTTGGCATTCACATCTGGATGGCGGTTTTACTGACTATTGAAAATCGCAAAGCACGTCCACAAGGCTACAGTAACAACAGGGCCGTGCAAGCCACCTACTCATCACGCACCATGCGCATGAGTGGAATCATCCTCTTGTCGTTTATTATCTTCCACATCGCTCACTACACTGTAAGAGCCGTCCCAGGTAAACTATACGACGAGCCTGGTGTGCTTGAAGCGACCATGGTGCCGCTTGTTAAATCAGGCGAGGTAGTTACAAAAGAGGGCAGTGCCATCATGACCTTCAACGTAAATGATATGATGGTTGCCGGCTTCGAAGTTTGGTGGGTATCTGCCTTTTACATTATTGCGACTGGCTTGCTATGCATGCACCTGACGCATGGCTTTTCGAGCATGTTTCAGACCGTCGGTTTACGCAATAAACAATGGCGAGCACGGCTGGAAAAGTCCGCTTTAATTTACGGTTGGGCAATTTTCCTAGGCTTTGCAGTTATACCGGTAGCCACTTTGGCAGGCATTTTGAAAGCAGATCCAACCGGTGGCGCCCCCGAAAGTGCCGTCGCACACTCAACATTACTTCTCAAATAAGGCTATATATTTATGAACCTTGACTCAAATATCCCCGCAGGACCACTCGAAGAAAAGTGGTCTAACCATAAGTTTAAAATGAAGCTGGTGAATCCAGCAAATCGCCGGAAATATCACGTAATCGTGGTGGGTTCCGGTTTGGCGGGCGGCGCTGCCGCTGCGAGTTTAGCTGAGCAAGGCTACAAAGTTTCGTGCTTTTGCTACCAAGATAGTCCGCGTCGTGCGCACAGTATTGCCGCCCAGGGGGGGATCAATTCTTCCAAGAACTATCAGAACGACGGAGACAGTGTTTACCGTCTGTTTTATGACACAATCAAGGGTGGTGACTACCGCTCTCGCGAAGCCAATGTCTATCGCTTGGCAGAGGTTAGCTCCGATATTATCGACCAATGTGTCGCACAGGGTGTGCCCTTTGCCCGTGAATACGGTGGATTACTGGCGAACCGTTCTTTCGGGGGTGCTCAGGTTTCAAGGACTTTCTACGCGCGGGGCCAGACAGGACAGCAGTTGCTCCTCGGGGCATACTCGGCCTTGAGCCGCCAAATCGGGCTGGGCCAAGTTAAAATGTATAACCGCCACGAAATGCTTGATGTGGTCAAAGTCGACGGCCACGCAAAAGGCATCATTGTCCGGAACATGGTATCGGGCGAGGTCTCTCGCCATGCCGGTGATTGCGTAGTGATGGCGACGGGTGGTTACGGAAACGTATTTTTCCTCTCAACGAATGCACAGGGCTGTAATGTAACCGCTGCATACCGCGCTTACCGTCGAGGTGCAGGCTACTCTAATCCTTGCTACACACAGATTCACCCGACTTGCATACCAGTTCATGGCGACAAGCAGTCTAAGCTTACCTTGATGTCGGAATCGCTTCGTAATGACGGGCGCGTTTGGGCACCTGTATCTCCAGAAGTAGCAAAAGAAATCCGCGAGGGTAAGTTAAATCCGAACGACATTGCTGAAGACGAGCGCGATTACTTCTTGGAGCGCAAATATCCGAGTTTTGGTAATCTAGCTCCCCGTGACATTTCATCGCGCTCGGCCAAAGAAGCCTGCGACGAAGGTCGCGGCGTGGCTCCGACAGGTCTCGGTGTGTTTCTTGATTTTCGCGATGCAATTGCCCGCGATGGCAAAAAGACGATCGAAGAACGTTACGGGAATCTGTTTGAGATGTATAAATGTATTACCGGGCAAGACCCATATACTACGCCGATGATGATTTTCCCAGCGGTGCACTACACCATGGGTGGCCTTTGGGTGGATTATAATTTGCAAAGCACAATCCCAGGCATGTTTGTTGGGGGTGAGGCTAACTTTTCCGATCACGGAGCCAATCGCCTAGGTGCTTCCGCACTAATGCAAGGTCTGGCAGACGGTTATTTTGTCCTTCCCTATACAGTCGGGAATTATCTTGGAGAACTCGGCATCGCCAAGGCCGGTAGTGTGACCACTGACCATCCTGCCTTTGCTGAAGTCGAAGATGAGGTAAAAGCGCATATTGAAAAGCTGATGTCTATTGGCGGCACAGAATCGCCTCGTTCCTTTCACAAACGTCTCGGAGATATTGTTTGGGATAAATGTGGGATGGCTCGCAGTGAAGAAGGTTTAAAAGAAGCGATCCGTGATATCCAAGCTCTCCGCAAAGAATTTTGGTCGAACCTTCGCGTAACTGGTGACGCAGATAACTTGAACCCAGAGCTCGAGCGCGCGGGTCGGGTCGCGGACTTTATCGATTTCGGTGAGCTTATGTGTCGCGATGCGCTTATGCGCGACGAGTCCTGTGGTGGTCACTTCCGAGTCGAGCACCAAACCGCTGAAGGTGAGGCAGTCCGTAACGATGAAGATTATGCGTTTGTCAGCGTTTGGGAATACATGGGCGAAGGTGTCGAGCCGATCCTCAACAAAGACCAGCTAGAATTCGAAGCGGTCAAACTGACAACCCGGAGCTATAAGTAGAACCTCAAAACGAAGTTAAGACCTATGAAATTAAAACTTAAAGTTTGGCGCCAAAAAAATGCGAAAGCATCGGGCGCCCTCGCCGAATACGAGCTCGATGACGTCCACGAAGATTCATCCTTTTTAGAGATGATGGATACGCTCAACGAAGAGTTAGTCGCTAAAAATGAAGAGCCAGTGGCCTTTGACCACGATTGTCGCGAAGGCATTTGTGGCATGTGTTCGATGAATATTAATGGGATCGCCCACGGTCCCGAGCGGGCCACAACGACTTGCCAATTACACATGCGCCATTTCAAAGACGGCGATACGATTACAATCGAGCCATGGCGGGCAAAGCCATTCCCAGTAATCAAAGATTTGACCGTAGACCGCAGCTCTTTCGATAAGATCATACAGTCCGGTGGCTACATCACCGCCCGCACCGGAAGTGCTGTCGATGCGAATGAAATACCAATCGCTAAAGGCATATCTGACTGGGCGATGGACGCTGCCGCATGTATTGGTTGTGGCGCCTGCGTTGCAGCCTGCCCAAATGCGTCTGCCATGCTCTTTACATCCGCTAAAGTTGCTCACTTAAACAGCCTACCACAGGGTAAGGCCGAGAAAGATCGACGCGTATTAGCAATGGTGACCACAATGGATGGCGAAGGCTTTGGCGGTTGCACGAACATTGGTGAATGTGAAGCAGTTTGTCCGAAAGAGATTTCGCTCGATATGATTTCTCAGTTAAATCGCGACTACACAAAAGCGCAGGTAAAGAATTTCTTCCAGCCAGTTGCTTAGGTTTACAGTCGTGATGAAGTAGTTGAGAGTGGCTTACTCTTTCTTAGTTGCGACCTTTAGTAGCCCGCTGGGTTCATAGAGGGGGTTTAGCTACGAATAACCAGATCTTTAATCTCTTTGCATTGTTCGAGCGTGCGAATTTTGCTCAAAATTGCCTGTTTTTGAAATTGAAGTTCCGCGCGGAGCGTCTGGTTCGTTACAGATATTATCAGAGTGGTCTCTTTTATGCGGATGGGGTTACAACGGCCAGCGAGCTTACCAAATATCATTTCCCAGTTTTCGACGAGTTCGCGCTCTGGGCTCGGTTGCTCTAACTTATATTTTTCTTTGAGGACGACCAGTAAGTTGTCGAGTGGAAGCGGTACGCGGCGAGAAGCGGCGCTCACGGTTCGTGGGAGACCGCGAAAGTCGGCGATGATGTCTTCATTATTTTTTGAGAATCTCATTGGGCGTATTTTTATCTAAGCACTTCGTTTATGATACTTGCGAATACCTTTTTGGGAAAAAATGAATATTTTAGATTTTTCGGAGCACTTGGCACGGTAGATGTTATAGTATTATTAGTTCTTTAAGATTTTCTCCCGTTAGGGAGTTTGGGGTAATAAGACAAAGCAGAAAATAGTGTGACGCGGGATTTAGGGGTAGGTCCCGCGTCACTTTCTGCCCCAAAAAAATAGCCTCTAAATTTTTTTAAAGATTTCTATTTAAAATGCTTGCATTACGAAATCTTATGCTATTTGTTCCTAGCATCAACAATTTCTCCCGCAAGGGAGTTTGGGGTAACAGAATAAAGTAGACAATGGTTGGCGCACTTCTTAGGGGTAGGAAGTGCGCCATTTTTTGTACATGTAGCATGTTTTCGTAGCTTCCATTTAATTGGGGGCTTTTTTTATGTCCTAAATTTGGGCTGCTATCGCTTTCAAAAATTGTTTGATGCTTAAAGAGCCCCTTCGTGTAGCCTCGGTTCTCTAAACCGAGGTCAAACAAATCTGAAGAAGGCTTGCTTAGTGCTAAGCGTTTGACTCGAATCGGGAATTGAATTGAGTCGCTATCTTCTTATTTTGTGCGGCTTTTGGCTGCGCAAGGCTGTTTATCCTAGTATTTTATTTATGTCTGATGTTCGTGTTCGTTTTGCTCCAAGTCCTACTGGCTTTTTTCACATAGGCAGTGCCCGCACGGCTCTTTTTAACTGGCTCTATGCTAGGCATACGGGAGGCACCTTCGTGTTGCGGATAGAGGATACGGATAAGGAGCGAAATACCGAGGAAGCGTTGAAGGTGCTTTTTGAGGGGATGCGCTGGCTCGGGCTAGACTGGGATGAGGGTCCTGAAGTGGGTGGCGCGTATGGTCCCTATTTTCAGAGTCAACGCCAAGTGATTTACGACGAATATTTGGAAAAACTGAAAGCTGCCGGGCGCACCTATGAAAAAGATGGCGCGGTTTGGTTTAAGCTAGAAGGTGAGCGCTACACTGAATACGACGATTACAAGAAGGCAGATGTCGAGAAGGTTAAAACCGAGCCTGTTGTGATCGATGATGCAGTGCGTGGTCGTGTCGAACGCGCTGAGGAGTTGGATTTCGTGATTGTGCGAAAGAATGGTGAGCCGGTTTTTCACTTAGTAAATGTTGTCGACGACATAGCTATGGGGATTACGCATGTGATTCGTGGCGAAGACCACCTTTCAAATACGAGCAAGCACGTGGAGCTGTTTAAAGCTTTTGGAGTGGAGCCACCGAAGTTTGCACATATCCCACTGATTTTGAAGGAGTCGGGGCCAGGTAAAATGAGTAAGCGAGATAAGGGCGCGCTGATCGAGGAGTATGCGCAGAGGGGATTCCTGCCTTCGGCAGTTCGGAATTACATTAGTTTATTAGGCTGGAACCCAAAGGACGAGCGCGAGAAATTGGATATTTCGGAGATTATCGATCTGTTCGATTTTCCTGGAATCAATAAGGGCAATGCACGTTTTGACGAGCGCAAGCTTTCGGCATTGAATACCGAGTATTTGCGGGAGTTAAATATCGAGAGCTTTGCATTTTTAGCGCGTCCTATTTTGGCGGGTGCGGGCGTGCTGGAAGAAGATGCGGACGAGGACTACGTGCAGGCGGTGTTGGGGCTCTGCCAAGGGAAAGCTCGGTCACTGGAAGAATTGCCGGAATTTTGCGCTTACTTTTTCAAAGACACGTATGCCCTGGATGAAAAAGTTGGCCAGAAGCTAGCGAAGAAGAGTGATCCGAAGGCACTGCTTACAGAAGTTCTTCCGGTGCTCGAGTCGAGTGAACCATTTTCAGCAGATACTTTAAAAGCTGGGCTAGAAGAATACGCCGAAGCGCAGGGTAATCAGGTCTTTGCTTACTTTCCAGTGATCCGCTATGCCTTGAGTGGCCAGGGTGGTGGGCCGGATTTGTTGCCGATGCTGGAAGTGATGGGGCGCACGCGAGTCCTGGAGCGCATTCAGAGATTTACTGAGGCTTAGTAGAGGATGCGTTGTTTTATCGAGTATTTAGGAACTGACTTGATGCAGGTCGTGTCTGTGGCAGTGTAAAGTTTAGCTATGATATATCGAACCACCATCTGCAGTTTTGTTTTTTTATCGGTTTGTGCAGCCTTAAATGCGGCATCGATACGGGGGCGTGTGATTGAGGTGTTACCGGAAGCGCGCTCACTTAAATTGGAAGTAAAAGAAGGTGCACCCGAAGGCATTGAATTAGGCGCTACGGTAGAGTTCAGGGCTGGGCCTGGGGATATCGAGATCGGCTATCTTGGGCGTGAGATTCGTGCAGAAGCTGAATATTATAATAAGAATTGGCACCTAGAGCAGGTATTTCCGGTTGATGGTTTAGGGAGTAAGGCGGCGACGGATTTAAATGCGCGCTTACACGACGCAACCGCTAGTATGAGTCGCCGAAAATTCTTAAGGGTAGGTGACTACATCCCAAACTTTGCCATGATTGATCAGCGCGGTGAGTTTGTTCAGATGAACCAGTTGAAAGGTAAGCCCTTCGTGCTTAATTTTATTTTTACGCGATGCACGGTGCCAACGATGTGCCCGGCCTCGACGAATCGGATGGCGAGCTTGCAGGATATCGCAAGCAACGAGATGGCTTTAGAAAATCTGCAGTTTGTCACAATTACCTTTGATCCGGAATTTGATTCTCCGGGTGTATTGCGTGAGTATGCGAAGGGTTATGGAATTGCTTCGGACAACTTTTATTTAATGACTTCAACTCAGGAAGTGGTCGATGACTTGTTGCGTCAATTTGGAATTTTAACGATGGAAGAGGACGGCACGATCAACCACACGATGGCGACTTTTTTAATCGATGCGAATGGACGCGTTTCGTTTCGTAAAGAAGGCGCCAGTTGGACGACGAATGAATTTATGGAAGCGGCTAGAGAGCTATAGACGATGATTTTTAAACGCACATTAAGCCCGCGGACGTGGGCATCGGTCGGGTTACTGACCGGCGTATTTTTTAGTGCATATTTTGTTTTGCGTGCTTTACCGGATGCGGAATGCGGATTTTTGCATTATGAGAAGATCGTGCATCCTGACGGCACGGTTGAGTATTGTGCGACGAACCATGCGGGCTTTTTAGACTTAACTAAATTGGATTACCCCGTGCGGACTAAACTGCAACCTTCGGATACTCCGGTTGTGGGAAAGTCTGTGCAGGTGAATCTGGAGTTAAAGACGAAGGGCGGTATGTCGATTGCTCCGCATGAGCTAGCGTATACGCATACGAAGCAGATGCATTTGATGGCGATTGATCCTTCACTGGAAGATTATCATCACATTCATCCGGAGCCGATTGGGATTGATGGGAACTATGGTTTCTCCTTCACCCCGAAAATGTCTGGGGCCTACCGTTTTTTTACTGAAGTGGTGCCTTTGGTTTCGCGCAGGCAAGTTTTGGCTGTGAGCACAACTGAGGTGCAAGGTCAGGAGCTAGAACCAGTTTTCATTGAACCGACCCGGTCTTACGTTAACGAGGGCTTACGTTTTGAACTCGTTGGGCTGCCATTGGAGTTGGAAACCGGACGTGATTATCGTTTTGAATTGAAGGTTCTCACTTCGGAGGGGGAACCGGCGAAGCTAGAGACTGTGATGGGGGCTAAGGCACACATGGTCGCCTTTGACGCAGAGTTACGCGGCTTCGCTCACATGCATCCGGAGGCCAGCTTAGGAGTTTCCAGTGCGGGGTTCGTGCCTGTGGACGTGGACGAGGCTTTTGGATTTGTTTTCAATGTTCCGAACCCGGGTTGGTATCGTATGTTTGCGCAAATTCAAATAAATGGTGAACCCGTCTATGGGCGCTTTGATTGCAGGGTCGAATAATCAGGCGAGTTCTTTAAACCTAAAGTGCCACTCATTGCATCGTGAATATCAAGGTTCAGGAGTGCGGTAAACGCTTTGAGCCAACTAATCTATTTTGCGTATGTGAAGTGGTATTTCTGGGTCATTTTTGAGCGTTTCCTCTAATAGATCTTCAGGCGCAACATCTAATCCTTTCGCTAGTAATAGCATAAAGTGAAGTGACGGCTGAGTTTGTCCACGTTCTAACTTTGAAATGGAACTCACGTCACATCCGCAGATATCAGCTAAGGCTGCTTGTGACAATTTCATTTCTAAACGTAACTTTTTTAAAGCCATTGCGAATGCATCTTCAGTTTTCAGAACCTTAGAATACCTAAGGCTTGACGATACGGATATAGGAACATATTCCTACCTACTTAATGAAAGTAGGCATCATTAACTCAAAACGTTTTCTTCGATTATTTCGGACAAGTAAAACTGGTGTCTTTTATCGCTCCTATCTCCATGAAGCAGTAGTATGCATGCTATTGTAGAAAAACTTTAATATGCTGAAAATTAAATAGGTAAAAAATTTGATAGCCTTCTAACGGTGTAAGGATGAATCTACTTCGACTAAATTAAAGCTTATCTTTCACTCGACACTTATCAGTCTATCAACTTATTCTGAAGACCATGAAAACAATTTTAAAACTGATTTTCACATTGATGCCAGTGGTAATACTCGCTGCAAATAACAACTCCTTCGACATTCGAGCGATTTCAGAAGCAGAAGCGATAGCGACAGTGCAAACCCAAGAGCAGTTGAAGGAAAAGGCTAAAGACGACCTAGAAGCAAAGCTTCTGAACGCACGGATTACTAGCACAGCAGTTGCTGAGTTTGGACACCAAACAGTAATAATGAATCGTGTTCGCCATAAAAATACTCTTTTTGTCGAACCTACAAAAATAAAGGAATCGGTCTTTGACGAAGCCGCTATTTTAAGTGCTAAAGTCAAAGAACATAAGAGTTTGATCCTCTCAGGCACTGTCCGCGATGGAATTTCAGAGCTTTGGTGGAGATTTGATGGGCAGCACTATAAAATATTTACAAACGCGAACTTTCTGTATTTTTCAGGGTTTACTGAGGATATCGAGCATGGCGAAACGATATATTCTGTGTTCCTTATAGTGGTTAAAGGTAGCAGTAAACTACGAATCGACACAGAAGGCACTTCCGAGTGGCAACCGACTCATGCAGATTTCACTGATGGCCAACTCGAATATTATGTAGTTCAATCGAGCGGGATCGAAGGCACCGATGCCAAGGCCCTTGAACCGTTAACGCGCATGCTGGAATACTACCAGAAGAATTCGAGGCGAATGAAGATTTCCTATGAGAACGCCCAAAAACTGCGGATTGCCCGTCAGGCGTATCTTGAGGCTAACCCGCCCAAGGAGAGGGACGTAATTATAAATTCGGCGCCAATCGATAAAAGCACACGCCGATAAACCACTTTAAAACTTCAGCCCGACCATTCCATGAAAAACAAAATTCTAGCACTCGCCCTCGCTACGGTAGCATGCGGTGGACTTTCCGCTCAAACCGCAACCGACTTAAACGAAGGCCTTGAAATTACACACGATTCCGTCGGCAATCCGACGCTGCCTTTCGAGCTGACGTTTTGGGGACGCCCTAATTTCTATTATTTCGTCCTCCAAACCAATGACCTTCTGGAAGAATGGATCTACCACGATTATGCCGTCAAGGGCATTGCTGGAGCAGGTGGTTTGGGTGATGTTGAGGGCTTCCGTTTCGACAGTTCATCCTCAATGCTGTTTTTCAGGATTGAGTTCACCGATGATCCGAACGCTGAGATTTTGCTCGCTGATTTCGATGGAGATTTCGTGAGTAATAAGAATGAGCTGGATTTAGGCTTAAATCCTTTTGGTCTCGATAACTCAGAGCCTGATGCTTTGTACGATGACTGGGAAATTTATCATTTTGGAAGCACTTCTGCAAAGGACGGAGAAGGAGATGCAGATCAAGATGGCATCCTCGACAAATATGAAAGCCAGTTTGGAACAGACCCAAACGATGACGAAACTCAAGCTGGAATCAACCTAAGTAATTATACTTACGATGCACTAGGTCGAATAGTCACAACTACGGGCACGGTCGAAATGACTTATTTATTTGATGATGAATCTAATCTTCAATCAGCAAACTAATCCGCCCCCCCTTTAAATGAACAATTCCATAAAAAAACTCATGCGGACATTTTGGTTTGCGGCAGTATTCTTAAATTCATTAAGTCTACACGGTCAGAACCCGCCTTGGGCCAATAGCGAGCTTGATTTTACTGTTTTTGAAGTTCTTGCCCCCTCTGAATTAGTCGATCCAATTCAACAAGCACCTCAGCCATTTGCTGCGCAGTCGATGTTACTTAGTGTTCCGGCATCAATTGATGCGGAATTCACAGAGTTAGCTGTCGCACTTAATAACGATGCCGTGGAGATATTTAATTACGTTCGTAATCACATTGATTACGAGCATTACCACGGTTCACGAAAGGGAGCAAAACTTACACTGCTTGAGGGGAGTGGAAATGATTTCGATCAGTGTGCATTATTGGGGGAACTCTTGAAGGCAGCTGGCCATACTAATATTCTCTATGATGCTCGTGCTGTCTCGATTGATTATGTTGATATTATAAACTGGTGGGGGCTAGCTGAAGAGCCATACGTAGGCGAAACATTCGAAGAAGCAGTAGGATATACTAAAGCGCAGTATTTTGGACAGTACGCCACTGGCCTTAGCGACCTTGTTGCTAAGCAAGCTGCCCATGCAGTTAATTTCGCTTCTAAAAGAGGATCAATGCGTGGTTTTGGAAATAATGTCGTTATCAATGCAGGCACGTTGCCAGAAAAGGCTTCTATTATTTATGACCGAATGGTCTTAGAGTATACAACAACTGGTGGGACAACTTATGTTTTGGACCCCGCATACAAAGAATATGAAATCTTTGATAATGTAAGTAATCTACTCGGTGAAATGGGCTATAACAAAAGTCAGATTTTACAGGTTGCTGGGGGCAATTCGACAGCAGATTATTCATTGGGCTTGAGCGAATCGGCAATACAAGGGTATTTAGCTGATAGAACGATGGATTTGCTAAGCTTTTTGAAACAGAACGAATATCAGGCGAGTGTTGCTGAAATAATTGGAGGCCGTCGTATTATAGTTGATGATATTTCAAACTTGAGTGAAGCAAATCCACTAACGAACGCTGCATATAGTTCATTTAAGGGGGCGACTATTAACGGATTATTTTTATCAACCATATCGTTTCAGGTTGGCGCTTCTAATTATTCGATACCGCTTTCGGAATTAGATGGGCGCAAAATTTCTTTAAGCTCAACTTCTGATCTCGTAGTTATGCGTTTCGATGAAGAAGCCCCATTCTTGACAGAAACTATTACCGCAAATGATTTTACTTTGAGTGTGAGTGTGAGTCATCCGGGCTCTTTGGGGGTGTCCTCTGAAACCAAAAAATACCAAAAGAGTGACGATGACGTGTATGCAATTATTTACGGCTTTTCTCCATCTGGACGTTTGCTTCAAAAGCGAAATGAACAACTCAATGAATTTTTAGAAGATGGTTACGCAGATGACTCTGATGAAGTTCGTTCTGAATTGTTGAATGTAATGGGATTAATTTGGCTTTATCAAGTTACCCTTTCAAATAAACTCATGTCTGATATTAATGATACGTCCTACTTATTGCACCATAGTATAGGGCGTATGGCACAGGAGGAAGGCTTTTATATCGACGTCGGTTTAGTATACTCAGGAGTATACCCACGTAGTGGCTTATCCGATTTGAATGGCTTCGAAGCTACATTTCACTTCGGGGCACTTCTCGCCAGTGCGATGGAGCATGGAATCATCGAGCAGTTACAATCAAATGTTTCTGCAGTTTCCACCGTCAATATTTTACGAGAGGCAAATAACAGTGGGCAGCGTTTATATCTCTGTAATTCAAGTAATTGGAATTCAGTTAAGACTCAGCTCGTAAATTATGATTCCATGAACGGTGTATATGACGATACCGAGCCCTACACAGATTCCAATACAAATGGGAAATATGATCTTGGAGAACCCTTTACCGACCAGACACTGAAGCAGCATTTCGAAGTCAAAATCAATAACGGCACTCAAATATTTTTACCGAAGAATTCAGCAGTCATTCCAGATTTACCCAATGGCGATCCAGGGAATTGGACTGGATCGGGATGGATTCGTCGTTCTGCAAGTGAAGCCGGTATGATTATCCAAGGTGGCTATAGCGGAGGTTACTCTTATTGGCCAGGCCTTTTTGATCTTGAAGTAAACTCCAACACAATTGTTGGAAGTGCATATACTAATCCAGTATATGCCTATACGCCTTCTTCGATTTCTGCCTTCGCCCCCTTGCCGACCAGTGGATTGAACAACACTTTCTATGGAAGTGATCCGGTTGATATGCGAACGGGTGCTTTTGTCTATGCACATGTCGATTTGCAAACTGGAACGGAATCTGCGCCCAGAGGTTTGAGTTTCAGTCGTAATTATTCTAGTGAGAATGCAGATAGTGATAACCAAGGATTAGGGTATGGCTGGACACACCAAATGTATGTTAGGGCGGCAGCTCGTACCGCAGTCGAAGAGTCCTTAGGCTTGGGCACGATAGAACAATTTTCGGCATGGTTAACAACTGTCTTGATTGGAAGTGATTTATATCGTTCTGACGGCAGTCCGAAAGATTGGGGTGTGGCTGTACATACTGTAGGGTGGTTTACTGATCAAATGACGAATAATGCAGTCTCAATTGTTATCGGTAAGGATCGCTTTCAGTTTATTCGCCAGCCTGATGGTTCTTATGAACCGCCCGCCGGATCGACGATGGAACTTACTGAAATTAATGGTGATTTTGTGCTAGAGAATCGGCTTGGGAATACTTTTTATTTTGAAGACACTGAATATATTGAGAATACCGATCAACGCTTAGCACGCATCGTTGATGTGGATGGCAAGGAAATGACTTTTAACTATTATGCGGATGATCGACTTGATTTTGTACAGGATGCCTACACCCGCACCTACACATTTGGTTATGATGGAGACCGTATTAATTTAATCACAGATTCTACGGGCCGTGACGTGCATTATCGCTATGACGCTGCTGGAAACTTGGATCGTTACACGGACCCTGAAGATAAGTCTACATACTTTATTTATGAAGCTACTAATGACCCCAATGGGGCGGCTCCGACGGATCCATCGGCGACTGAAGCTTCAGAGCACCGAATGGTTCGCATGCGTAATCACGACAAGGAAATCATTGCTCAGAATGTATGGGATGATCTTGGTCGGGTTAAGGAGCAATACCTGCATGGCGATACCGCTAAATCTTGGAAACTGCGATACACCGGCACGGCCAACTTCGAGGAGAATCCTAATGGCGATGTCACCATTTATTATTATGACAAGCGAGGAAGGCCTTCAGGTAAAGAAGACCCCTTGGGTAATCGTTCCTACATGGTTTACGATGGTCAGGATCAAGTGGTTGAGACCACTACTTCCGAGGATGAAACAACAGTTTATCACTATGATGTTGATCATAACCTGGTGCAAGTTGACTACCCTCGTGGTGGTGGTAGCACTATTAATCATTACGATAGTTTTCACCGCTTGGACGATACAACTGATCCCGAGAGTAATGTTGTAGATTTAATTTATTTCGATACAGGATTTCATGCGGATAAAAATCGTCCTTGGAAGGTAATTGACGAAGAAGGGACGACTATTTTTACTTATTATGATTCTGGGGCTGGAGCCGGACGCGTTTTTACCAAGACAGATGATGATGGTCTTCAGTTTGAGAAGGCATATGACGCTTACGGGCAGCTTGATTGGAGCGAGTCACCCGGTGATTTTAAAACCGATTTTTCATATACGGCACGGGGTGATCTGGATTATGTGGATAGCCCGAGTACCATACGGACAGATTTTGCTTATAATGAGCGTCGTCAAGTCACTCAAGTTGTATATGACTATGGGGGTGCTGATGAGGCAACAGAGGACCGAACCTACGATAATCAGGGGAGGCTCTATACCGTAACAGCTCCTGAAGATAACAATGGACAACGGGCACTTAAAACTTTCACTTATACCCCTACAGATTTGCTGGATGCGGTTGCTCTAGTGAACGAGACAGCTTCCTCAGAGGACGACATCATAAGTGAAGTGGATTATGACGGACGCGACTGGAAGACGCTACAGACTGATGCCCTTCTTCGTGAAGTGGAATTCATCTATTTCGCGGATGGCCAGTTGGATGAATTAAAACGACCGGAGAATCGGGATTCATCTTATACGTATGATGGCGATAATAGAATGCTTTCTAGCACTGTCCCGGGTGCTCCCAATAACCGAATTAGCGGTTATGCTTATGGAATCACATCAACCACAGAGGGCGATGAAACCGGAGGTTATCCACGCAGCGTATTCACTGATGCGCTTAATCATGATGCCACTTCCGAATTTAATCGAAATGGTCAATTACGATACTATACTAATACCCGGAACGAAGTCTTTGAGTTTCGTTATGATGGTCTTAAACGGCGCACGCATACAATTACACCATTGGACGCTGATAATAGTCGATCCAGAAGCGTGCAGTATAACCATCGAGGAGAAGCTGAACTTATCACCGAGCCTTCTGCGCAGACAGCCACTTATGTCTATGATCAAGTGACTGGACGCTTAGACTCAGTAACATATACCGACGGAAGCACGACTGAGATCGTCAATTATGATGAGTATGACAACAACGGAAATCTAAAAGAGATGAGTGAAGGTTCTGAGGTTATCTCCCGCACCTACGATAATTTGGATAGGGTAAAAAGCTACACTGATATAAACAGCAATGAAATCGGCTACCGATATTATCCGTCAGGGAAGTTAGCTAAAATTATTTATCCAGGTGGTTCTGAAAACGGAGTGGGTCATGTTGAATATACCTACTGGAAGACGGGACGATTAAAGGAAGTGATTGATAAGCTTGACTCCATCACTGCTCCTCGCATCACGACCACATACTGGAATAACGATGGTAATTTGGATCGTATCGAACGTCCTAATGGAACTGAGCGGAAGGTTAAATACGATGCTGCCGGACGCCCTTGGATTGTCGAAGAATATACCTCAACTGGGAAATTGATAGCACTCTATAAGAACGAATACTTTCAGTCTGACGAAATTAAAAGCGTCTATCAGTTACCAAAGCCGCATACTTCTTCGGCTAAACCAAATGTGGTCGATACGATGCTGCATAATGCGGATAATCAACTTTCAAGCTTCGAGGGGCAGTCCGTCACTCACGACCCAGATGGGAACATGACGTTCGGACCTCTACCTGATGGGACGCTTGCCTCCTATGGGTATGACATCCGTAATCGACTAGAAACCGCTGGAGGACTCACCTATGGGTATGATCCTGAAGGAGAACGTATTTCTGTGTCAGGGACTGGGCTCGATATCAGCTATGTAACAGAGAATAATCAGGGGTTGGGTAAAGTCATACAACGCACTAAAAACGGTGAAACTGTGCGCTATGTATGGGGAGTCGGCCTACTTTATGAAGTAAACACGGCTGAGGTAGCGACTTATTATCATTATGATAATTACGGAAATACAATAGCCCTTACCAACGAAAGTGAAACGGTTATCGACCGATTGGAATATTCGCCGTATGGGGGAATTATTTACCGCGAGGCCAATTTTGACACGCCCTTCCTATTTTCTGGATTCTTTGGGATTCAGACTGACGACAACGGCCTGTTTTATGTGCGAGCCCGCTATTTTAATCCGTTAATTCGAAGGTTTATCAACGCCGATCCTGCACAAGATGGCTGGAACTGGTATGCGTATGCTGCCGGTAATCCAATCAACTTTGTCGATCCGACTGGTCTTGGAACAGCAAGCACGATTAGTGCGATGAACTCTGGGTTGGAATCACTTGGCATGGCTCAGACTATTGTTGGTTCTGCACTTAATTCGACAGCATTTTCTTCATATGCTAATAGCCTCAGTCATGTTGATAGAGGTAGATTAATGGTGGTTACGATTCCCAAAGATGATATTTTGACCGATTATATGTTTGCAGCTTTAACTGGCGCACGAGATGGCCTGCAGAAGCATGTAAGCTTTAGTGCAGAGGGAGCTGCAATAATACCTTTAATGTCGAACGGTCTTGGTCTAGGCCCGGCAGGCAGTCTTGAGGCGAATTTGAATGGGGATATTGATTTCGATGTTGGTGCTGCTGGTGGATTTGGAGCAGGCGCTGCTACAGGCATTACATTTAGGGGCCAACCTTTTTCTGAGTCTGCTGTTCAATCGATTTCTTTGACTGGAGGAACTGGTCCAGGGGGATCTCTCACGCTTGAGTTTAATGAACGTTGGGAAGTCGTGAACTTTTCATTAACTCTTGGTTTTGGTTATGGTTTCGATGCTTCTTACTTCCTTCAATTAAACGATTAAATCGGATCAGTATTTTAGTTATGAAACTTCGCGAATCATCGGACGCCCAAAAAGTAATTTATTCGTATTTTATAGTCATCGTTGCATTTGCTTTGCCATATGCTGGAGAATTTCCTGATCATTTTGTAATATCATTTATTACATCGATTCTCATGGGTTATTTTTCGGCAAGGTTTATGGCGAATTTTATGCTATATGCAGAGTCTTCTTCGAATCGGCGGAATGGGCTAAAATTAGTAATATCTCCATTTTTGGGAGTTGGGCTTATATTCCTGAATTTTATAACTGTTAAGGCTTTTTAGATTACTGTATTGGAGTAAATCGCATTTATCCATCATTTCGGCACTTATGATTATAGGCGTATTTTACTCTATGTTGGATTCATCACTTTTGGTATATTAATGCTTAAGCATCTCAGGCACGATATACATTGGTATTCCATTGATGCTTATTTAGCATTATTCGACAGTAATCGGTTAGATAGCCATGGGAAAAATATAGGGTGATATTTTTGCTATTCGTCTTTTTTAATATGCTTTCCTATTTTATGAATTAGCTTCTTCACGGATAGCAATATCGGAGTGACAGGCGGTGCCAGAACACATATGCATTTATGCTGTAAGCGAGTCGGGGCCGTTAAAGAAATGGGGCGACTTATCGAGGAAAATAACAAAATTTAAAAGTATTCTTGCTGGCTAAGCGATAGCTGCCTAACTCGCGGGTTCTCAGAATTTAACTCGCAAGGGGAAACCCGAAGTGGTCATGTCGTAAATCATTGTTTTTCTTTGGCACTGTTTGTATCCACAAATCGGGAAATCCAATGGGGTCTGTCCACGTTTTCTTGATTTTAGCCGCTCTTCGAGTCAATGCCGCAACGGCTCCCGCCAAGTCCGAACGTCCAACTTCCAATCTACCGCCCCGCCCGAACCGCTCCGCCGTGGAGCCCCCTGGCTATGATGGCCTTTGCCGTTTGCCTCTCCCAACTGACGTTATGTCCAATCTTCGCTTAACGGAGCACTCGCACGGTGCCCGTGCTCAAACAGAGCTCCTACGAAGACTGGACATAACGTCGTGTTGGGCAGTCATCCAGCAAGTCAGCAGGGGGCTCCACGGCTCCGCGCTTCGGTCGGGTCTCCACCGTCTACGTTTTGAGCATCGCCGTCATTCAGTTAGGGCTTCGCCATCCTTTTCAAACCCCCACGCCCGGGTCGTCACCCGTCTGAAGCGTTCATCTCCGATCCGGAAGAGCGCAGACGTTTGACCGTCTTCGTCGTGCTTCGCCGACTGCGCCTCGATCGTCTTGCCGATCCCGCCACGCAGCCCCCAGGGGCTTTCCCCCGCCACCAGCGCGCGGGTTGCCCCCGCGTCGCGCTCACGCGCGTCAACCCAGACTTACGCCGCCGCTGGCCAATCCACCGCAGCACAGAGGCACTGTTCCAGTCGCCTAGGCTCCCTGCGCAGAGCCTCTGTGAAAGTTACGCGGCCAAGGCCGCAGGGAAAATCAAAGCCATGCCCGTCGCGCAGACGCGACCGGCACCCGGTCTTGCTCGGCCTTGCCCCGAGCGCTTTCTTTCGCGGTATCGAGAGCAACGGGCAATCCCTTCTTTCGATACGCCGCCGAGATTTTACCTACGCGGTTCAAGGTCTTCTCGCTCGTTCCTCGCTGCGATCCACCTTGAGCCTCTCCAGTTTTATCTCTTTGGGCTTCTCGAAAAAATACTCAGTGGGCTACGAGGCGGTTTGCAGGAGCCTATCAAGCGTCTCAATGATGTAGCGTTGCTCTTTCTTTGACAGTGCTTGAATCGCTTCAAAGCGTCGTTCTAGTGCGGAGGCGGGGCCTCGCTTGCTCTTCTTTGGCTCAAAGCCGAGCAAGCTCTCTTCGCTCGTGTTCAAAGCCTTCGCTAGCTTTGGAAGTAACTTGAGTGAAATCCCTCGGGCACCGCTTTCATACAATGCGTAAGTGCCTTGAGTGGTTCCGAGCGCTTCAGCAACTTGAACTTGAGTCAAGCCCTGGAGCTTCCGGACTTCGACGAGTCGTTTAGGTAAAGTGGCGGTGAAATCTTGCATCTGAATCTGAATGAATGCGCTCATTATACATGCCCTTTCTGGAAAATAGTGATTTTGCAATTTTAATTATTGCATTGTGCAATATTGCATATTGAAGTTATTTAATCAATTACGAACTTGACCGTTATTTTAAGAGGACTCGAAACATGATGATTACCGTATCTGTAACCGTAGAAGAATACACCGAGCTGGAGAAACTCGCGCAGTTCCGCGCAGGCATGGACTCTGAAACTTTACTCCGCTGCGTGGTCGGCGATTTGGTTCACTCGACTTGGACGGGTGGCAGTGATGAGCGCATGTATGCGCATCAGTGGCTTGATCGTCGTTTTGGCCATGAGGAGTATGCTCACGAACTGGCCGAGGATCGCAGAGCGCAGAAGAAGGCCGCTTCGCGGCCTCAGCCTCCGCGTGAAATCCCCGACTACTTCGATAAGTTAGTCGCGGGGAAAGGAGGCGAACTGTAATGGCACGGATACCGACTGAAGAACTGGACGAGCTAAAACGCTCGACCGACCTTGCGGCCTTGGTGCGCTCGAAAGGTGTGGAGCTAAAGAAGCACGGCGCGAAAGACCTGTGCGGCCTGTCGCCGTTTACGGATGAAAAGACGCCGTCTTTTATTGTGACTCCGAGCAAGAATCTTTGGCACTGCATGAGCAGCGGCAAGGGCGGGAGCGTGATCGACTTCGTGATGCAATACGATGGGGTGAGCTTCCGCGAAGCGGTGGAACTTCTGAAATCCAAAAGCCCCACGCTCTACAGGAGCGCGGGGCCAGTGAAAGTCTCGACCGTTCCGAAGTTGTCGCGACCTGACGGGGTCGCCTCGAACTCGGATGATCAGAAACTCTTCTCCTCGGTGCTCGACTACTACGGGGAGCGGCTAAAGGAAAATAAACTGGCGGTGGATTACTTGAAGAGGCGCGGCTTGTGGCACAAGCAGGCATTGAAGCGGTTCCGAGTCGGCTACGCCGATCGAACGCTTGGGCTGACACTGCCGCATAAGAATCGAAAGGAAGGCGCGGAGATCCGCACCAGTTTGCAACGTATCAACATCTATCGAGAGAGCGGCCACGAGCACTTTAACGGCTCACTGGTGTTCCCGATCATGGACGCCAGCGGCGCGGTCACGGAGATTTACGGGCGCAAGGCGAACGAGAAACAGAAGAGCGGCATCTATCATCTTTATTTGCCCGGGCCGCATCGAGGCATCTGGAACGCGGACTGCCTAAAGTCGCCCGAAATCATCCTGACTGAATCTGTGATCGATGCGCTCACGTTTTGGGTGAACGGGTTTGAGAACGTCACTTGTATCTACGGCACTGAAGGATTTACGGACGATCATTTAGACGCGTTCAGGACGCATAAAACGCAGCGCGTTTACTTGGCCTATGATCGGGATAAGGCGGGAGACAGAGCGGCAGCAAGAGACGCGGAGCGTCTTCAGTCACATGGTATCGAATGCTTTAGAGTCCGCTTCCCTGCGGGGATGGATGCCAACGAATACGCTTTGAAAGTCACTCCTGCCCAGAAGTCTCTCGGCGTTCTTATGAACTCTGCGGAGTGGCTCGGAGCTGGCAGCAAAGGCCATGCTGTCGAATCAAAGACAGAAGTCTCTCAATCAAAAGACGCTCCGTGCGCGTCTTCTTCTTTAGTTGAAATAGCTGCTAACTTAGCCGCTGACGCGCCCGAGGAAACGAAGAAGGCGGCTAAGATGAATAAGGCTGAGCTGAAACCCGTCGGTGAAGACTACGCGCTCGAACTCGGTGAACGTTCGTATCGGGTTCGCGGCTTGCAAAAGAACGGCTCGCTTGAAGTGCTCAAAGTGAACTTGCGCCTAAGCTACGGCGAGCGGTTCCACTTGGACACGCTGGACTTTTACCGCGCCAAAGATCGCGAGGGATTTATCCGCACGGCCGCGAGCGAAACGACGTTGGAGCCTGACTTGATCAAGCGCGACATGGGCAAGCTGTTGCTCGCCTTAGAGGAACTGCAAGAGCGACGTATCCGCGAGGAACTGGAGCCGAAAGGTGAAGCGGTAGTGATGGCGGCTAATGAAAAAGATGAGGCGTTGGCTCTGCTCAAGTCGCCCAATCTTCTCGGCCAGATCCTCGAAGACTTTGACGCTTGCGGGATCGTCGGCGAGGCCACGAACAAGCTGACAGGCTATCTGGCTTGCGTGTCGCGCCAGTTGGACAGGCCGCTTGCCGTGATCATCCAAAGCACCAGCGCGGCGGGTAAGTCGATGTTGATGGAATCCATCTTGGCTTTTACGCCCGAGGAGGAGCGCGTCAAATACTCGGCCATGACCGGCCAGAGTCTTTACTATCTGGGCGAGACGAATCTGAAAAACAAGATCCTCGCTATCGTCGAGGAAGAAGGCGCGGAGAAAGCCAGCTACGCTTTGAAGCTCCTGCAGTCCGAGGGCGAACTGACGATTGCGAGCACAGGCAAAGACGACCAAGGCCGCATGAAAACGGAGGAATACCACGTTGAAGGCCCTGTCATGATCTTCCTGACGACTACCGCCGTGGACATCGATGAAGAGCTTTTGAATCGTTGCCTTGTGCTCACTGTGGACGAATCGCGCGAACAGACGAAGGCCATCCACGCGCTGCAGCGCGAAGCGGAGACCTTCGACGGCCTCAAGCGCAAGGTGGAGCGCGACCGCGTGCTTGCGGTGCATCGCAACGCGCAGCGTTTACTCAAGCCGCTGCACGTTGTGAATCCGTTTGCCAATCAGTTGACCTTCCTGAGCGATCGGACCAGGACACGCCGCGACCATGTCAAATACCTGACCTTGATCCGCAGTATCACGCTCTTGCACCAGCATCAGCGGCCACTCAAAGAGAAGGACGGCTTGCGGTATATCGAAGTGACCTTCGAGGACTTGGCCGCCGCGAACGCGCTTGCGCACGAAGTGCTTGGGCGTTCGCTCGATGAGTTGCCGCCGCAAACGCGGCGACTGCTGGAGGAGTTGAAAACGATGGTCGAGGCGCGTTGCCAGTCCGAGGAAATCGACCCCGAGCTTTGCTGGTTCACACGGCGCGAAGTGCGCGAGTTTACAGGCTGGAGCAATACACAGCTGAAAGTCCACTTGGATCGACTTGAAGAACTTGAATACATCTTCCCGCGTCGCGCGGGGATGCGCGGGAGTGCGTATGAATATGAGCTCTTGTTCGATGGCGACACCGAGACGGCCAAGCCGCAGTTGATCGGGTTGATCGACCTCCAGAAATTAGGCTACGACGAAAAGTTTACGGGGTGGATGGCCAAGTTTACGGGGTCAAAACGCCCCCAAAACGGGGCTTTTACGGGTTCTTCTTTAGCCGCTGATGCCAGTGGTAAGGCCAAATCTCGCCGAAGTTCACCGAAAACCAAAAACGCACAAGCGGCGCATAATCTACACGTCGTCGTATCGTAGCTATGGGCGCAAAAGGAATCGCAGCGCTCAAGCACCTGCGCGGACGCAGCAAGTCGAAGCGCGGGGGGCAATGCCAAGCAAGCGGTTTTGTTCGACCGCAGCGAACCAGGCAACTTGGCCGACTACTCGGACGCGTATCTGTTTTGGCTAGGAGTGCGCAACTACAGCGAGGAAACAATCAAAGGGCGCCGCCGCACTTTGGATCTGTTCCTCGGCTGGTCGTATGAGCGCGAACTGATCCGCGCGGAGGACGTGACTAAAGCGATGCTCGAAAGCTACATGCGGCATCTCTACCGCTACCGTAAGCCGAACGGCAAGCCCTTGGCTTACGGCACCCAGCGCGAACGCATCGGCGGAGTGCGTGACTTCTTCCGCTGGCTTTGCCGTAGCGATCACATCCCCTTCAATCCAGCTTCCGAACTGGAAATGCCCCGACCCGAGAAACGCTTGCCCGAAGAGCCGTTGACGATCTCACAAGTTGAAACGGTGCTTGGCTTGCCCGACCTGAGCGACCCGCTCGGAGTGCGTGACCGCGCCATAATGGAGCTGTTTTACTCCTGCGGCCTGCGCCGCAGTGAGCTTGTTCACCTCAATTTAACCGACTTGAACCACGAACGGCGAACGCTCCAAATACGTCAAGGTAAGGGCAAGAAAGATCGCGTCTTGCCGGTCGGCTTCCGCGCCCTGGCATGGCTGGAAAAATACCTAGACGAGGTGCGGCCACAGCTGACGCTCTCACTGCGCGAACACGCGCTCTTTTTGACCAGCTACGGCGAGGCCTTTAATCCGGACGTGCTCAGCCGCCAGATGGCCGCTTACATCAAGAAAGCCGACTTAGGCCGTGGCGGCAGTTGCCACCTGTTCCGCCACACCTGCGCGACTCACATGCTCGAAGGCGGCGCGGATATCCGCTTCATCCAGCAACTGCTCGGACATGCCAGCATCGAGACCACGCAGATTTACACCGAGGTCAGCATCCTGCAGCTGCAACGCGTCCACGAGCAGACGCACCCTGCCAAGTTGAAATAAAGCTCTCTAGTCTGGGCTTTTTCCTTCCTTTAGCCGCCTACAGTGCGTAGCTTTGGAGCCGTCTCAACATGGTCGCACTCAATCCAGCTTACGCACCTCGCGAATCCACCAACGCAGTGAAAAACCGCGTCGGGGATTTTTTTTGTGAAAGCGTCGATCGAGCCGGGAGCAATCGGCTGTCAGTCCACTGTCCGCGCCTAGAAAACGAGGTTACTGTTACGATAACCGCGTCGGGTCTCCCATACTTCCTAAATGCCGATCCCATCGGGTTTGCGGGAGGCTTAAACTGGTATCAATACGCGGCGGGGAATCCTATCTCATACGTGGATCCAAGTGGATTATATCCTGGAGAATTTCTCGTGGACTATTGGGCGGGTGCGATTGTCAATCCAGCTAATGGGACGCTTGGCGGTAGTATCGTTTCTGCAATCGAGGGCACAGGAGAAGGCTTCATGGCATTCAATGACGGTGTTGTTCCATTCTTTGATCCACTCGCTGCAGTCGGTGGATATGATTCAAATGATCGAGCATTGCAGACTAGTCAGTTCATAGGAAGCGGCACTCGTGACATTGTTACTTTCCTCGGAGGTGGTGCACTCGGTTCAGTTGCTCGTGCTGAAGGAGTCGCAACAACTATAGGACAAAGAGCGCTTATGGCAGAGTTTGGGCCTAGCTGGATTGGCTTGGTCACTAGTCAAGGAATCACGAAGTCGAGCTTAGTGATAGACTATACTTTGAAGACCGCTGGTCGGGTTAGCACGGGGCTGGACTTCCTTGATCTCTTCGACAACAGCAACAGCAATGAGCCAAATAAATAAGACACCGAACGGGCGGTTTTCGAACATCCTCTTCTACTCTCTGCTTGCTGTAGTTTGTGGCTGTATCGTCTTGCTGGCCTTTTTTCGTGAGTTATCGTTCGTGGAAGATAATTTGCCGATCATAGCAATGCTTACTATTTTGTTAGGGGTGCCAGTTTTTGGCACATTAATCATGGTGTTCGGCGAAAAGATAGGAGGCTCGAAAGAGCGAAATGATTAAAGGCTGGCGTAGCAAATATATCGGCTTTCTCTACGTGGGATTATTCCTCTGCCCAATTGCTTTAATCTTCATATTTAGGGATACTGAATTTGTTTCTAATAACATGATTTACTTAATTGGCGTATCCTATGTTTTTGGAATACCAGTCGTCGGGGCTGTATTAATGGGATTTAGCAAAGAAACGAAGAAAGACGATTGACGCTTCTCAACTGAATACTTTAGCCGCTAATCATATCCACAAATCAACCTCGTTCGCTCCGTCCTGCGGATCGAATCTCGATCCTCCGTCCTGCGCTCTCTAAGACCCGCTGCCGCGCAATGCGAAATCACCCCGTCAATCCTTAGCCGCTTTTTCCACTCAATGCCGCAACCCCGATTCGCTTCGCTCATTCCCCTTCGGCGGGACACGGCGGCTCCCGCCTAGTTTGAACGTCCAAGTTCCAATCGCCGCCCCGCCCGAACCACTCCGCCGTGGAGCCCCCTGGCTATTATGGCCTTTGCCGTCTGCCTCGCCCAACTGACGTTATGTCCAATCTTCGCTTCACGGAGCACTCGGACTGTTCCAGTCCTCAAACAGAGCTCCTACGAAGACTGGACATAACGTCGTGTTGGGCAGTCATCCAGCAAGTCAGCAGGGGGCTCCACGGCTCCGCGCTTCGGTCGGGTCTCCACCGTCTACGTTCGAGGCCGCGCCGTCTTTCAGTTAGGGCTTCGCCATCCTTTTCAAACCCCCGCGCCCGGGTCGTCACCCGTTTGAAGCGTTCACCTCCGATCCGCAAGAGCGTCTACGTTTGACCGTCCGTAGTCTCGTTCCTCCACCTTCGCTCTTCGAGCTACGGCGGACGAGTCGTCTCCGATCTCTATCGCCGTGCCGTGTCCCGCCACGCAGCCCCCAGGGGCTTTCCCCCACCGCCGAGCGCGCGGGTTGCCCCCGCGTCGCGCTTCCGCGCGTCACAGATTACGCCGCCGCTGGCCAATCCACCGCAGCACATAGGCACTGTTCCGGTCGCTTAGGCTCCCTGCACAGATCCTCTGTGAAAGTTAGGCGGCCAAAGCCGCAGGGAAAATCAAAGCCATGCCCGTCGCGCAGACGCGACCGGCACCCGGTCTTGCTCGGCCTCGCCCCGAGCGCTTTCCTTCGCGGTATCGAGAGCAACCCCGATTCACTTCATTCATTCCCCTTCGGCGGGACTGTGAGCGGGCAATCCCTCTTTTCGTTAAGCCGTCGAGATTTTACCTGCGCGGTTCAAGGACTACTCGCAGCAAGCTGCTGCGTTCCTCCTTGAGCCCCTCCAGTTTTATCTCTTTGGGCTTCTCGAAAAAATACTCAGTGGGCTACGAGGCGGTTTGCAGGAGCCTATCAAGCGTCTCAATGATGTAGCGTTGCTCTTTCTTTGACAGTGCTTGAATCGCTTCA
>Ga0307966_1000586_pt1 | contig 30188 bp, 28 predicted proteins | sample OrgLakmetagen646_FD_203141 | JGI IMG/M metagenome (GOLD analysis project Ga0307966, IMG submission 203141) | Saline water microbial communities from Organic Lake, Antarctica - #646 | ecosystem: Environmental > Aquatic > Non-marine Saline and Alkaline > Saline | place: Antarctica: Organic Lake... | reverse complement strand
ATGGTACACCGGTACTGAAATGCATTTAGTAGTGGAGGCATATTCAGAAACTACTTTATAAAGCACGTCAATAAATCTTAAAATATGTATTCCAAAATTAGTTTGGAACGATATTGGATGATATTTAAAATTGTATCAAACTCAAACCTATGAAGTCTTTTCTTTTATTTACGCTTAGTTTATTTTTATTTATTTCTTGCAACACAGACTCCCAAAACAAATCTGCTAGTATAGTAAGCGATTCTTCTGGAAATCTGAATTCCATTAACATTGTGATAGATAATGAAAATTGGAACGGCATGATTGGTGAAAAACTGAGAGCTGTTTTCGCTGCAAATGTAGACGGATTACCACAACAAGAGCCTCTTTTCAACCTCAACCAAATTCCTCCTAATACATTCTCTGGTTTTGCGAGAAAAAACAGATCTTTTATAAAAGTTGAATTGAATGATGCTCAACCAAAGCATACTATTTTGATTGATTCCTTTGCGAAACCACAAATAGGCATTATTGTTTCGGGAAATTCAAAAATAGCTGTAATAAATTATTTAGAAAAGAATGCAGATACGTTCATCAAAAAAATTAAAAATACTGAAATTACTGAGCAACTAAGAAGAATACGTAAGTCTTTGAAAGATGATGCACCACTACAATCTAACTTAGGTGTAAGCCTTAAATTCCCAACAGCCTATCGATTTGCAAAAGAGGAATCTGACTTTGTATGGATGCGAAAAGATATCCAAAACGGTAGTATGGAATTAACCATTTACGAAGTTCCTATTGATGCTATAGAAAACGACAGAGAAGTAATTTGCAACATCATAAACATAAGAGATTCCATTGGAAAAGTCCATATCCCTGGACCTTCTGAAGGACAACACATGATTACTGAAGAAGCATTTGCACCCTATATAAACGAGATTAAATTCAGAGGCAGAAATGCGTTTGAGATTAAAGGCACTTGGGAAGTAAAAGGCGCTTTTATGGCAGGTCCTTTTCTAACTTATGCTATTAAGGACGAAAGTAAAAGCCGCTACTTAATAGCCGAAGGCTTTGTGTTTAGGCCTTCCTATTCCAAAAGAGATCAAATCTTCGAGATTGAAGCGATCTTAAAATCGCTTCAATTTGTTGAAGATTAGTTTACTGTTTTAACTAAAACCTGAAAGTTGCACCTATTAAGAAATTAATACCTGCTTGTGGATAATAACCTGCTCCTTCAAATGTTTGTAAATTTCCCTGCTCGTTTATATCATCAAAAGTGAAATAATATCCATTAGATACAAACTTTTCATCAAAAATATTGTTTACCAAAGCGTTGAATAATATCGAATTAAAGAAGCCAACTTCTTTTATTTCATATACAATATTCAGGTCATTGGTAAAAAAAGAATCTAACTTTGAAACTTCACTATCTACATTTCCCATAAACTGTTCGCCAACAAATTTAGTTAACAAACCAATCTGGAATTGTTCTGTTGGATGAAACATAAACATATTTCCTGCAATAATTTCGGGTGAAAATGAAATGTTTGTAGTTCCTAAATCAACCAACTCTCCATTAATTTGAGAAGTAAAATTTTGATTTTTATTTCGACTTAAAGCCAAATTAGGACGGAGGCTAAACATCTTATTGAATTTTATTTCAGCATCCACTTCTAAACCGAGTCGATAACTTTCTCCTGAAGTTTCTCTGATGGGTGCACCAACATCGTCTAATTGACCTGTTAAAACCATTTGGTCGGTATAATCCATATAATATAAATTGGTGTTTACCTTCACTTTTGACGTTTCAAAACGCCACCCCAATTCGTAATCAATCAGTTTTTCTGCTTTTTCAATGCCTTCTTCAAAATCAGTTCTTCTAGGCTCACGTTGGGCTTTTCCAACAGAAACATACAATTGATTGTCCTCATCTGCTTGAAAAGTAGCTCCAGCTTTTGGATTAAAGAAAGCAAAATCTTGGTCAACTAGCAAGTTTTCTAAATCTGATGTTAAGCCCGTGGTTTTATAATTGATAAACCTTCCCTGTACATCGCCATACACACTCCATTGATTGTTTATCCGATGAGTGGCCTTGGTGAATAAAGTAACTTCTGTTTTGGTTCCGTTTCCACGGTAATATTCGTCTCTTATTTCTGAAAGCCCTGCAAACCTAGCCCAGATTACTTCACCAAAATGCTCGTTGGTGTAGTAGCTATAAAAACCTCCGGCTGTAATGTCCCACGCATTATCTGTATAATTGATGTTTGCGTTTACTACATAATAATCGTTGTCTAGCCATCTTCTGCGAATCAAATCGGTTTCATCTATGAGTATACTGCTTGATTCATTGCTCACAAGTATAGGGCCAATGCCATGAAAAGCCATGTTTGCATCTTCACGGTATTGTTCAAAGTATCCACGTCCATAGGTATAATTTAAGCCCAAGTTGGAAGACCAGTTTCTATCTATTTTTTGATTCCAATGTAATTGGTAATGGTCTTGTTTATAATCGTCTATTTCATTGTCATAAAAACGTGTTTCGCCATTCTCGTCGGTATATTGCCCAGCAGGATTAAAGGTTCTATTTTCTCTTAACGTTTGGGCATCAATTCCAAACCAAGATTGGTAGGTAATGTTATGCCCACCAAAAGCTAGTGCCTTTATTAGTGTGTTTTCATCTCTGTATGAGCCTTGTAAAAAATAGGATTTTAAATCTGAAGTAGCACGATCGATGTAACCGTCAGACTCAATATTAGATAGTCGACCAGAAATTTCAATTTTATCTTGAAGCAATCCTGTACTAAATTTCACATTGTGTCTTCGGGTATTGAACGAACCAAATGAATTTCCTATCTCGCCGTAAGCTTCTTCAGAAATTCCATCAGTTAAAATATTCAAGCTAGCACCGAAAGCACCAGAACCATTGGTGGAAGTTCCCACACCGCGTTGTAATTGAAGATTTTCTGTAGAAGAAGCGAAGTCGGGTAAATTCACCCAAAACGTCCCTTGACTTTCCTGGTCATTGTACGGAATTCCATTTAAGGTCACGTTTACTCTTGAAGCATCACTACCGCGAACACGAATCCCAGTATACCCAACACCATTTCCAGCATCTGATGTACTAACTACAGAAGGTAAGAAATTCAATAAAATGGGAATATCCTGTCCTAAATTCCGTTCTTTAATTTCTTCTTTAGTGATGTTGGAGTGGGTAATGGGAGAATCTGCATTTACTCGAACAGACCTAACCAAGACTTCCTCCAACGACTCAATAGCATCAAATAAATCTACATTTAATGTCAAGTCTTCAAACAAATCAATTCGTACTTCTTTTTTGTTTCCAAAGGCAAAAACTAAAGTATGTTTTCCTTCTGGGAGTGAGAGTTGATACCTTCCTTCTGAGTCAGTATAGGTTCCAGTGGAACTTCCTTTGGCATGAACACTCACGCTGGATAGCGGAACATCTTTGTCGGTAGCAATACCACTTACTTGGTAATTTTGTGCATTGGCTTGTACGGTAAATAAAAGTAACAAGCCCAGTTTAAATAAGGTTTTCATTCGTAAATTATTACGAATAAAAGGGGCCATTATTCTGGTTGTTATTAAAATAAAAAATCCTGAAAACCGCTTTGGTTCACAGGAGTAATACAATCTAAAGCCTCGCAGCTTTTAGTTTTCCCTTAGCAGCATTACCTGCCCAGGTTCATTGGGTATAATCTCAGCCTTACTTTCGTAAAACACCCCTTAATGAGATTGAAAATGCAAAATTAGGTATTATTTATTGACTAGAATACAGTTGTAAGACAATTTTTTTGCCTTATTCATATTTCAGTACTAGCATCCGAAAGTCTAATATTTAAAAAGCCCTCAGAATCCTTTATTTTGTTTTTGCGAAAAAATTTTTAAATATGGGACTCTTCAGGCGTAGCAAAAATACCAAATTACCAGTTATTTGATATAAGTACAATGCTTCCTGATGTAGTAAATATTACAGAAGCAAAAGTTCATGACCTTTATGGGTTTGAACAGTTAGTCTTCCCAAAAGACAAAGTAATTGTGGAGGATAGAGCATATTTTGACTTCAATTTAATGCTAAACAGAATAGCAGCCAGTAATGTTTTTGTAACCAGAATAAAAGTCAATACCTGTTATGAAACCATTAGAGAATTAGAACTACCTGAAAATAAAGATGGACATATCCTCAAAGATGAAATCATACGCTTAAACTCAAAAAAAGCAGTTAAAACAGGCATTAACAAGCATGAGTTAAGATTAGTCCATGTATTTAAAGAAGATGAGAATAAAGTAATAGAAGTTATTACCAATCAGCTTGACTGGGAATATAATACGATTGCAGAGTTATATAAAAAACGTTGGGATATCGAATTGTTTTTCAAATCACTCAAGCAAAACTTGCAGGTCAAAACATTTTGGGGAACAAGTGAAAACGCTGTTAAATCACAGATATACATAGCTCTAATAAATTATTTACTTCTTGAACTTATAAGAAGAACAATAGATAAAACAAGTAAGGCATTCTCAAATTTAGCTGAAAAGATAAGGTTTTGTCTCTATCACTATCTTACTTTAGACTACGTTTGTAATCAAGTAAAGGAAGGCGTTAAGAAAATATCGTGTAATTCGCAAATAGATCTAAAATAAAGAGTAGACTTATTTTCAGGGTAAAAGCTCTAATTGAAGCGTATTTACTAGGTTGAAAAGTGATCTTTAGGCAAAATTGAAAATCTTTCGGATGCTATTGACATTACAAGTTTTATCTTGTACTATTAACCCATTCCCAAATCCCAATCTAAAACCTACATCTCATTCAATAAATTAGAAATTTCATCTAATTTAGGCGTTAGAACAACTTCAATTCTTCGGTTTTTTGCTTTGCCTTCTGTGGTTTCGTTGCTGGCAACAGGAACAAATTCCCCTTTTCCAGCAGCAGTTAAATTCTGCGGGTCAATGTTGTTGTTTTTAAGAAGTAGCTTAAGCACTTCGGTGGCACGTTTGGTAGATAAGTCCCAATTGTCTGTCAATTGCCCTGAGCCACGATAAGGATCATCGTCAGTATGGCCTTCAATGGAAACAGCAATGTCTGGATTCTGAGCAAGAACTTTACCTAATTCATTAACGGCATTTTTCCCTTCACTTCCTAGGGACCAGCTTCCTGAGCTAAACAGGAGCTTGTTTTCCATAGAAACATATACTTTTCCATTGCGTTGTTCAACGCTTAGTCCTTTGCCTTCAAAGTTGGTTAAGGCTTTGGATAAGCTTTCTCTAAGGGTATTCATTTTTTGCTCTTTGTCTGCAATTAAACCTTCTAACTCATCTACACGTTGAGAACGAGAGGCTAAATCCTTTTGTAATTTTTCTAAGCGGTCTTGCTCTTCTGCTAAGGTTTTTTCCTTTTCATCTAATTGTTGAAGCAATTCTCGGTTTTGCCTGGAATTTTCTGCTAAAGCAGAGGAACTATTCTTTTCTAAAGCATCATAAGAGGCAGATAAATTTAAATAATTGGTTTGCAAATTAGCATACTGCATCCGCAATTCATCTTCTTTTTCCTTAAGTAGATTGTATTCCGCCTTTAAGTCTGCTAATGTATTTTTTACTTCGCTTAACTCTGCATTTGTATCCCTTTGCTCGTTTTTCAATTCTTGATAATCGTCTACCAAACTATTGTAATTCCCTTCTAAATCTTTAAATTTTTTCTGACTCACACAAGAAGTCAAAACAAGTGCAGGAAGTACAAATCCTATAAAAATGCGTATTAATTTCATGATTTCTATTTTATTTTTAACGGTATAGTATTGCTTTTCGTATTTATACAAGCTCTAAAAGTACAGGACAATGATCGCTATGCTTGGCTTGATTTAAAATCGCGGTTCGCTTTATTTTATCTTGTAAATGTAAGGCTAATAAATGATAATCTAAACGCCAACCTTTATTGTTTGCTCTTGCATTGGCGCGGTAACTCCACCAAGAATAGGATGTAGTTTCAGGATGTTGTAACCTAAAAGTATCGGTAAAACCACTTTCTAAAAATGCAGAAAGCCATTCGCGTTCTACAGGCAAAAAGCCAGAAACATTTTTCAATCGTACAGGGTCGTGAATGTCAATGGGTTCGTGGCAAATATTGTAATCTCCGCAAATGTTTAGGTTGGGAACTTCATTGGTCAATAGGTTTATGTAAGTCTGTAAGTCGGCCATGTATTTCAACTTAAATTCCAGTCTTGCATCATTTGTTCCAGATGGCAAATACATACTCATGATGGAAATTTCATCAAAATCTACTCGTAAATTTCTACCTTCCGCATCCATATAGTCAATCCCTGTTCCGTAAACTACGTTTTTTGGTTCCATTTTACAGATGATTCCTACACCGCTGTAGCCTTTCTTCTGCGCAGAATACCAGTAACAATAGGAGTAACCAATTTCTTCAAATAAGGCAGTATCAATTTGTTCTGGCTGAGCTTTGGTCTCTTGAAAGCAAACTACATCTGCATCTGCTGCTTGCAGCCATTCAATAAGCCCTTTTTTTAAAGCGGCACGGATTCCATTTACGTTGTAAGAGATTATTTTCATGTATGCATTTTAGCTTCAAAAATACTAGAATTTCGCTTCTTTAAGTTGAAAAGCTTTATTAATTCCAATAAGAAAATGCATTTTTACACCTAGAAAATAATTAAATGCTATTTCTTAGCTTCATTTGCAAAATATTCTAGGTTTGCTTTAGTTTATTTGATATGCAGAAGTGGTTTTTGTTAGTGGTAATAAGTTTTGTCTCTTGGAGCATTCAAGCTCAGGAACAAAACTACGTTTCCAAAAAACTAGCCGTTAAAGATAGTATTGTCTTAGACTCGGTAAGCATAAGCAGTTTAAACTTTAAAGTTCAACGGCTTAATTTAGATAGCATTCCAGCTTCAGCTTACCAAATTAATTTCATGAAAGCCATTTGGCAAGCTTCAGAAGAACTTCAAAAAGAAACAGATTCAATCATTATTAGTTATACGCGTTTTCCTAGTTTTTTAACCAAGACTTATAAAAACTTAGACGAATATATAATTCTACCTGCAAATGCATCAGAAGAAAACCTATACAGCTTACAGCAGAACAAGGTTAAAAAGGAATTTGTCCCTTTTGATGGGCTTAACACAACCGGTAGCATCTCTAGAGGAGTTCGGGTAGGAAACAACCAAAACGCAGTGCTTAATTCTGAATTGGACCTTCAGATTTCTGGAAAACTTTCTGAAGAGGTTACTCTGCGCGCTTCCATAAAAGACGCCAATGTTCCTACGCAAGAAGGAGGATATTCTCAACGTTTAAACGAATTCGACCAAGTTTTTATAGAATTGCAAGGAAAAAATTGGGGTATCCGTGCGGGTGATATCGATTTAATGGAAAACAAGTCCTTTTTTGCCAGTTATACCAAAAAGGTACAAGGTTTACTGGTCTCCGCCCAATTTGGAAACGATGATTATCAAGCAGAAGCCTATGTGTCTGGAGCCCTTGTTCGAGGGGTTTTTACTCGAAGTGAATTGGTTGGGCAAGAAGGAAATCAAGGACCTTATAAATTACGAGGGCCAAATGGCGAATTGTTTGTTTTGATTATTTCTGGTAGCGAAGCAGTTTTTGTAAATGGTGTGCGTTTGCAAAGAGGAGAAAATGAAGATTACATCATAGACTACAATGCTGGGGAATTGATTTTTAACGCTACCTATCCCATTTCTTCTGAAATGCGAATTGTAGTAGAATACCAGTATGCAGATCAAAATTTTTCACGAATTATCGCAACTGCTGGTGGAAGTTATGCAACTGAGAAACTGCAAATCAATTCTTTTGTATTTAATGAAAACGATTTGAAAAATCAGCCATTACGCCAAAACTTAACTGATGAACAAGTACAAGTTCTAGAAGCAGCCGGAGATGATCAGGAAGAAATGTTTGCCTTAAGTGCAGTAGAAAGTGAGTTTTCTGAAAACCGTGTTTTGTACCGAAAAGAAATAGTAAACGGAACGGAAATCTTTGTTTTTTCTACCAATCCAGAAGATGAATTGTTTAGTGTTCGGTTTACAAGCCTAGGCTCAAATCAAGGGAATTATGTAGTAAGCAGTTTAGATAACATCAGCCGAGTTTTTGAATATGTGCCGCCCATCAATGGAGTACCACAAGGCGAATTTGAACCAGTTACTCGGCTTTTTGCTCCTACTTTATTACAAATTGGAGTGGTACAAGCGGCTTATCAAAACGGTGAATTTTCTCAAATCAATGGGGAGTTGGCAGTAAGTAACAACGACCTAAATACTTTTTCAACCACAGATAACGGAGATAACCAAGGCACAGCGGCAAAAATTCAAACCCAGCAACGCCTTACCAAAGAAAAGTCAAAATGGAACCTGGATTTTCTTGCCAACTTAGATTACATCGGCAATGATTACACCAGCATCGAACGTTTGTATAATGTAGAATTTCAGAGGGATTGGAACATTTCTCAAACTGCAGGAAATCAACTTTATTTAGATACGGGTTTTAAACTAGCCAATGCTGAAAAAGGACAGGTACAATACCAATATCAACACTTGGATTTTAGTGAGAGTTTTACAGGAAACAGGCAAGTGTTATCTGCAGGAGTTCAATTGAAAAAATTAAGATTAACAGCAGCAGGAAGCTACCTAAAGTCGGAAGGAGTAGTCTTGAATTCAGAATTTTCCAGATCTAATGTGTTTGGAATTTATGACTTCGGAAAGTACTGGGCAGGGGCAAAATTTAGTCACGAAGACAATCAAGAAGAGGAAGTAGAAAGCAACGACTTTACCATAAACACCCAGTCATTTAGGAGTTACGAAGTTTTTACTGGAGTGGGCGATAGTACAGATGTTTTTGTTGAAGTAGGTTACCGTTTCAGAGAAAATGACAGCCTACGCAACAATCAACTTGAAAAAGTGAACACTTCAAATAATTTTTATGCTCAATCAACTTTAGTTAATTCGTCGAATAGTAAACTTTCCATATTTGCTAGTTTCCGAAATCTACATAATCTAAATGAAGACGTAGTCGATGAAAACACCTTGAACTCGCGAGTGGTCTACAATCAGTTTTTATTTGACAGAAAATTGAACTTCACTACTTCTTATGAAACCAATAGCGGTAGTATCGCCCAACAAGAATTCACTTACGTGGAAGTAAATCCAGGAAACGGACAATATGTATGGATAGATTATAACGAAAACGGAGTTCAAGAATTAGACGAATTTGAAATTGCACAGTTTCCCGATCAGGCTGATTACCTTCGGGTTTTGCTACCCAATCAAATTTTTATTAGGACCAACCAAAATAGGTTCAGCCAACAGATTACAGCCAACTTCCGTTCCTGGTCTGGAAAAGAAGGGATCAAGAAAATAATCAGTAAGTTTTACAACCAAACATCTTACTTAATAGACCGGAAAGTAGACCGAGAAGGAAACCTCTTAAACTTAAATCCGTTTAGTGCAAACGGAGCAGATGAGTTGGGACTAAATATCAACTTCAGAAATACCCTGTTTTACAATCGGGGCAAACAGCGTTATACCACTTCTTACACTTATATTTCATCCAAGTCCAGAAACTTGCTTTCCATTGGTTTACAGGACAACAATACAGAAAGTCATCAACTTAATTTTTTACACAAAATGAAAGATACTTGGCTTATTACTTTAAAGAATGAAATCAATACATCAGAAAGTCTTTCTGAGAATTTTGAAAATAGAAATTTCTTATTAGAAGGTTTCAGCATCAATCCAAAATTATCTTACTTACTAACCGGAAGCACCCGTTTTGATGCTTTTGTGGAATACCGTGTTCAAGAAAACCAACTACAAGGACAAGAGCAATTGAACCAACGAAAAATAGGCACTTCGTTTACGTTCAATAAAGGCCAAGCCTACACCATCAATGGAGAATTTAATTTTATTAAAAATGATTTTGAAGGCAGTTCTTTTACTCCTGTTGCTTACCAAATGATGGAAGGTTTACAACCTGACAACAACTTTACCTGGACGCTTTTTGTTCAGAAAAAAATCACCAAGTTTTTAGATTTGAATCTTTCGTATTTTGGAAGGAAAAGTGAAGGGACTCGTGCAATTCACACGGGAAATGTTCAATTGCGCGCTTATTTCTAAAAAGCATTTACTTTAATTCCCAAATTAAATTGCAAACTACTATTTCCATTTTCACCACCTAAGCGCACATTACCAAAGGATTGATTTCTTAAAGCTCTTGCAAAAATGAGGATATCAAAACCATCTTTTTTACTAACCAAATAATTTAAGGTAAAACCACCTTGTAAAAAACGAAAATATTCTTGCACAATAGTTTCTGATTCTACAATACCCAAAACAGGATTGAAAGTGGCAAAATCTTCATCCTGTAAATTGATGTTCAACACTCCTAGATTTGCATTGGCTTCCAAACTAAAATTACCTATGGAATATAATTGTGCAGTATTGTTAAGCGTGAAAGCTGTTGCTGTATAAAATGGAGAACCTACTTCATAACCAAAGGTATTGGATTTTCTATTTGATGCCATTTGTAAACCCAAACCGATTTGAAAATATTCATGCCAATTTTTATGAATAGCAACACCAAAACCAATGGAAGTTCGGTCAACAAATTCAGCACCTAAAAGGCTGAATTCTATGCTGCCGTTTGTGGTATTTTGGGCTAGGTTAGCTTGTGTAAACCCAAACAAAAAAACGCTAATAATAAATAACTTTTTCATAACCGATGCATTTAATCAGTTCAGATAAATAATCGTGCCAAGTTGTATTTTAGGACTGTTAAAAGTCAGATTAAGGGTTTTGATATGGAAACTGACTTTACGGCATAAAAAAACCCTGTTTCAAAATTTTGAAACAGGGTTTTATTTATACTTTTATTTCATTTCCAGAAGCATCATGGAAATGATATTCTAGATACGTATAGGCATCTCTTTGTTGAATCTTCACCCATTTTTTATGGTCGAAAAACCATTTACTTCTTGGGGAAGGAAATCCGCGAGACAAATAAGCTGCAATGAACGGGTGAGTAGTAAGCGTAATTTTTTTGTGGTTTTTCTTGATGATTTTCAGTAAATCAACATTAATTCTGTTTACCACTACAATTGGCGCTTCAATTTCACCGTCTTCATTGGGATTTTTTTCTCTTGTTTTGATGTCTATTTCTGGGCGAACACGTTGTCTGGTAATTTGGACTAGTCCAAACTTACTAGGTGGTAATATTTTGTGTTTTGCCCGATCATCGCTCATTTCTTCTCTTAAATAATCAAAGAGTTTTTTACGGTTTTCTGATCTGTGCATATCAATAAAATCTACAACTATGATGCCTCCCATATCGCGAAGGCGGAGTTGTCTTGCAATTTCATTTGCACTTATCATATTCACTTCGAGTGCAGTATCTTCTTGGTTTTTTGCTTTATTGCTTCGGTTGCCGCTGTTTACATCAATCACGTGCATAGCCTCTGTATGCTCTATAACTAAGTAAGCTCCTTTTTTCATGGTAACTGTTCTACCAAAAGAAGTCTTGATTTGACGTTCTATATTGTATTTTTCAAAAATGGGAATTTTAGATTTGTATTGCGTTACGATAGATTCCCTGTCTGGAGAAATATCTTTAACGTAATCCTTTATTTGATCATGTACATCTTCTTCGTCTACACAAATAGATGTAAATGTATCATTAAAAATATCGCGCAATATAGAAGAGGCTTTATTGAGCTCTCCTAGTACTTTGGAAGGTGGTTTTGCTTTTGGAATTTTTTTGCAAAGTTTTTCCCAGCGATTCATCAAGTTTTGAAGATCTCTGTCTATTTCTGCAACTTTTTTTCCCTCGGCTACCGTTCTTATAATTACGCTAAATCCTTTTGGTTTGATACTTTTAACAAGGCGTTTTAGTCTGCTCTTTTCTTCTTTGCTTTCAATTTTCTGAGAAATTGAAATGCGATCGGAAAAGGGAACTAAAACAATATATCTACCTGCCAATGAAAGCTCTGAGCTTAATCTTGGTCCTTTGGTAGAAATAGGTTCTTTTACAACTTGAACCAAAATAGATTGATTGGAGTGAAGCACATCTGCTATGCTACCATTTTTTTCAATATCGTCTTCAAAAGTCTGGGTTTTCAGCGAAAAATCTTTGATTTTATTCGCTCCCACGGCTTTTATGTATTTCAGCATTGTTTTTACTTGCGGTCCTAAATCATGGTAATGTAAAAAACCATCCTTTTCGTAACCTACATCTACAAAAGCTGCATTTAGCCCCGGAAGGGCTTTTCTGATTTTGGCTAAAAATATATCGCCAACAGCAAATTTGTTGTCTTCGGTTTCTCTATGTAGTTCTACAAGTCTTCCATCTTTTAATAAAGCAAAATCCACAGCATTGGAACTTGTTCTAACTATTAATTCCTTTTTCATGCTTATTAGATTTTTATCCCGATTATCGGGATGGATTAAACATTTAATCAACTAATTTTTTTAGTTGAATCCGGAGAAATTCTAATTAAGGAATTTCGATGTCAAAGAACTTATGGAATACAAAAAAGTAGTTGAAACAACTACTTTTTCTTTTTGTGACGGTTAGCTCTACTACGCTTTTTACGCTTGTGAGTCGCTACCTTATGTCTTTTTCTCTTTTTACCGCTTGGCATATAAATTTAATTTAGAGATTAATACTTACTTCTTATTCTTCTACTTTAACATTGGCTTTTACACCTTCTAAAAATACTTTAGCAGGCTTAAACGCTGGCTTGTTATGAGCAGGTATTTTAATAGTTGTGTTTTTGGAGATATTTCTACCCGTTTTAGCAGCTCTGGTTTTTATTATAAAACTACCAAAACCTCTCAAGTATACGTTATCTCCTTTCTCTAATGAACCTTTTACTTCTTCCATAAAATGTTCAAGAGTAGCCTGTACGTCGTTTTTCTCTAAACCTAATTTCTCAGATATATTTTGTACAAGATCTGCTTTTGTCATAATCTATTTTTTTAAGGGATTTATTTATTTTTTTGAGTGTGCAAATATACGTAATAATATTTCAATATTTCAAGTCAATTTGCTAAATAGTAGATAAATAAGATTTATCATTGCAGCAAAAAAAATTATAGTGTCTTTTTCTGCCAAAATAATTGAATGGTATACACAACATCAACGCGATTTACCTTGGCGAAATACCAAGGATCCGTATCTGATTTGGTTGAGCGAAATTATGTTACAGCAAACACGAGTAGCCCAAGGTTTACCTTACTATTTGGCGTTTACAAAAGCTTTTCCAAAAGTGGAAAACCTAGCTGAAGCTACAGAAGAAAATGTATTGAAGCTTTGGCAAGGTCTGGGTTACTATTCTAGAGCAAGAAATTTACATGCTACCGCAAAATGGGTAGCCCACAATCAACATGGAAACTTCCCTACTACCAAAAAAGACTTACTTCAACTAAAAGGTGTTGGCGATTATACGGCAAGTGCTGTAGCCTCTTTTGCTTTTGATGAGGCTGTAGCTGTGGTGGATGGTAATGTAAATAGAGTTCTTTCTAGGTATTTCGGCATAGATTTACCGGTTAATGAAAAACCGGGTCAGGAACTTATAAAGGAAAAAGCAACCCTAGCTTTAGATGCTAACAAACCCGCTTTGCACAATCAAGCCATTATGGAATTTGGTGCATTGCAATGTAAACCGAAAAACCCTTATTGTAACTTATGTCCTTTGCAAAATGAATGTGTGGCTTTTCAACAAGGAAAAGTAGACTTATTTCCTATTAAAATTAAAAAAACTAAAGTACAAACTCGGTACTTAACTTATTTCGTATTTCAGGATGCCAACCTACAAACGCTTATTCAGCAAAGAACAGGCAAAGGAATTTGGGAAAATTTATATGAATTTCCACATCTTGAATTTCTTAATAAAACCAGTAAAAAAAAGATACAAGAGGAGTTTGATAGACGCTATGATATGCAAATCGCTTCAATTGAAAAAGCAAACCCAAAACCCATTGTTCATTTGCTCTCCCATAGAAAATTAATAGCAGATTTTTATATCGTTACATCGCAAGAAATTCCACAGAAAGCAATTCAAGAGCATCAAAAACAAGTAAGTTTAAAGCAATTAGAAGCATATCCTGTGCCCGTTTTAATAGCAAATTTTATAAAAGATTACTTGCTTTAGCAGCTCAAATCTTTTTCTTATTTTTACCTAAAATTTTATTATGGCTGGCACACTAAACAAAGTTATGTTGATAGGACATACAGGAGATGATGTAAAGATGCATTATTTTGATGAGAATGCTTGTATTGGTCGTTTCCCACTTGCAACAAATGAAGATTATGTAAATAAATCTACTGGTGAACGTGTTAGTAACACCGAGTGGCATAATGTGGTGGTGAGAAATAAAGCTGCCGAAATTTGCGAGAAGTATTTAAAAAAAGGAGATAAAGTTTATATTGAAGGAAGAATTAAAACCCGTAAATGGCAAGACGATAAAGGCATGGACAGATATAGCACAGAAGTGCAATGTACTGAATTTACTTTTTTGACCCCTAAAGACCAATCAGGTGTTTCTGCTCCTGCAAATCAAGCTCCTCAGGCTGAAAATTCACCTCAGCCAGCTACACAACAATCATCTGTACCTAAACCGGATGAAGAAGAAGATGACCTTCCTTTTTAATTAATTTAGACCCTATTGGAACCTGACCCCATACCATATCACTTATTTTTAAGCATAGACTTTTATCAACTATTTGGTATTTTACTGTTTGTTTTATTACTGCTGTTTTCTGCCCTTATTTCGGGTTCAGAAGTGGCTTTGTTTTCTTTAAAACCAACAGATTTTAGCCAAACAGATGAGCTTTCTGAAAAGGAAAAAATCCTCGTACATTTATTAGATAGACCCAAAAAATTATTGGCTACTATTTTGGTAGCCAATAATTTTATCAATATTGCTATTGTTTTACTATACAGCTCCTTGAGCAGCTATTTTTATGGTGATGCGGAATATTATCTATTTGGCTTTAGCCTTATTTTTTGGATAGATGTAATTATTGTCACCTTCCTAATTTTGTTTTTTGGCGAAATTCTACCCAAAGTATATGCAAATAGGAATAGTGTACAATTTGCCCAATTTATGGCATTTCCTTTGTCTTTTTTAGATAAATTGATTAGCCCTTTGAGCATCCCAATGCGAAATCTGACTCGTTTTTTAGAAAAGAACTTTGGGAAACAAAAAAGCAACCTGAATATAGACCAACTTTCTCAAGCTCTTGAGTTGACAAGAGAAGAAGACACCTCTAAAGATGAAAAGAAAATATTACAAGGTATTGTTTCCTTTGGTAATACAGATGCGAAGCAAGTTATGCGACCACGCTTAGATATTTTTGCTTTACCTATTGAAGAAAATTTTACAGACGTAATAGATAAAATCACAGAAAACGGCTACTCTCGAGTACCTGTTTTTAAAGATAGTATAGACGAAATACAAGGTTTACTATACATCAAAGATTTGTTGAAACACATACATAAGCAAGATTATAAATGGCAAAACTTAATAAGAGAAGCCTATTTTGTTCCAGAAAACAAAAAGTTAGATGATTTACTGAATGAGTTCAAGGAGAAAAAAATACACTCTGCGATTGTGGTTGATGAATATGGTGGAACTTCTGGCTTGATTAGTTTGGAGGATATTATTGAAGAAATTGTTGGCGATATTAGTGATGAATTTGACGATGAGGATATTATTTTTTCGAAGTTAGACCACTCTACTTATATTTTTGAAGGAAAGACTACTTTGAAAGATTATTACCATATTCTGAAACTTGAAGAAGATCAAGAATCACTGTTTGATGATTATAAAGGTGAAGCTGAAACCTTAGCTGGTTTTGTGTTAGAAGTTGCAAAAAGCTTTCCGAAGGTAAACCAAATCATTACTTTTGATAAATATACCTTTACAATTGAAGCACTTGACCAAAAACGAATCAAACAAATAAAAGTAAAAGTAAATTCTTAATGCAAAACAAGTCTATTTATCTTTTTGTGTTCTTAATTAGTTTATTATTTGCCTGTAATCAAAAAGATGTACTGCCTAAACCTGAAGCTCAATTGGCGTTGAAATATGAGAAGCCTACTTATACGCTTTTAGACATTGCAGATTGCCCCTATCAATTTAAAATCAATACTGCAACTAGACTAAAAACACCAAAAACACCAAAACCTTGTTGGACTAACATTTATTATCCCAAACAAAAAGCTACCATTTTTATAACCTACAATGCATTAAATGATACTAATTTAAAAGATTATTTAAGAGATGCACAAAAGTTACCTTTGCAGCATACAAGCCAAGCAGAGCAAATTGAAGCAAGTATTTATAAGAATGAAAAGAACAAGACTTACGGTAATTTTTATGAAGTTGAAGGAGACGCAGCTTCGCAAGCTCAATTTTATGTAACAGATAGTATCCATCATTTTTTTAGTGGTTCAATTTATTTTGATGCAGTTCCTAATTACGATTCTATTCTTCCAGCAGCAGCCTATTTAAAAAAAGACATGCGCCACATTATGGAAAGCCTAACTTGGAAATAAGCTTTGTTAATTTAGTTTCAATTCAAAGTAAAGTTCCTGATTAAAACTTCACTTTTGCATAAAAATTTGGTTTGGGAAATCAACAATTAAAATGGTTTTATCTCATAGCATTAGCTTTGTTATGGGGAAGTTCCTTCATCTTGATCAAGCGTGGACTAGTCGGTTTGTCTCCATTGCAATTAGGTGCTTTTCGGGTTGCATTGTGTGCTGTTATTTTGATGCTTGTCGGTTTCAATAAAATCAAAGAAATTAAGGCGAGCCAATGGAAATGGATCGGTATTTCTGGTTTTATTGGTTCTTTATTCCCAACTTTTTTATTTGCCTATGCCGAAACTGAAATTGATTCTGCCGTAGCAGCCATTTTAAATTCAACCGTCCCCTTGTTGGCTTTAATTGTTGGGTTGTTTTTCTTTGGGAGTGTATTTATCAAAAAACAATTTGTTGGTGTACTTGTTGGTTTATTTGGTTCTATCGCTTTAATTTTAGCAGGCGCTTCCTTAAACCCAGAACAAAATTACTGGTATGGCATTCTGCCTATTATTGCTTCATTAATGTATGCCTTTAATGCCAATATCATTAAATCTTATTTAGACGGAATTTCTGCTTTAGGTATTGCCACAGGGTCTTTTGTTATTCTGTTTTTTCCTTCCTTGGGGGTTTTGTTCTTCACGGGTTTCTTTGAGGAAGCTTTTTTAGCTCAGGAGGATGTGCAAATCTCCATGATATATGTGGGTGTTCTAGCCATTTTAGGAACTGCAGTTGCCAAAATTATCTTTAATCGATTAATTCAATTATCAGACCCTGTTTTTTCTACTTCTGTAACCTACTTGATTCCTATAATTGCATTGTTTTGGGGTATGTTAGATGGGGAAGAGTTCAGTTTGCTTCAATTGGGTGCTGGGTTGATTATTTTGGTTGGGGTGTATCTTGCTAATAGAAAAAAGCGTGTGAAAGCGAAAGCATAATTTTGGGATAAATAGTTCATTTAATATTACCTAACCTTTATTTTAAAAGCCACAGATTCTTTTACACAAATTGAAAAAACTATCTTTGCAAAATCAAAATTATACTATGGCTAAAATTAGAATCACCAAGCAATTTACTTTTGAAACTGCCCATGCACTTTACGGTTATGATGGGAAGTGCCAAAACATTCATGGTCATAGCTACAAACTTGATGTAACTGTTATTGGTAAACCTATTGAAGACCTTAATCATGTTAAGCGAGGTATGGTAATCGATTTCGGGGATTTAAAACAGATTGTAAAAAAAGAAGTGGTTGATGTTTGGGATCATGCTATAATTTTAAATCAAGACACTCCACACATAGAATTAGGGGAACAACTAAAAGCATCTGGACATGATGTGGTCTTGGTAAATTACCAGCCTACCAGCGAAAAAATGATTGAAGATTTTGCAAATCGAATAGCTTCAAAATTACCTGAAGAGATGGCTCTTTTTTCCTTAAAACTTAGAGAAACCGAAACCGCTTTTGCAGAATGGTTTGCTACTGATAATTAAGCCGAAATAGTTGGTAAGCTGTTAGGAAATCTAATTTTAAATTATATAATTTCATTTTCAAATTGACACATTCCAAATTGATACATTGAAACATTGTTACACTAAAACATTTTCAAATCAGCACATCAAACCTTACTCGTTCACCACAAACTGGATAGTTTCTCGAGTGGTTTGCTTCAATAAAACATCCTTATCTTTTTGTATGCGCTGGATGGCTTCTTCATCAAAATGACGAATGGTGTATAAGGAGACGCCTTTGTTGTATGTTACTTTAAATTTGGCTTTTAAGAATTCTATGAGCTTATCTATGTTCTTAAATTTATTGTCAACACACACCGAAAAACTAATGGCTGAATTCTGAATTAAATCTACTTTTATTTGGTATTTATGGAACAAAGCAAAAATTTCACTCATGTTTTCTTCCACAAAAAAGGAGAAATCTAAAGCGGAGAGGGATAACAATACCAAGTCCTTTTTTACAATATAACAAGGCACTAAGGGCTCAATCAAATTTGCTTTTTGAACAGCTGTTCCCGCATCATTTGGATTGTAAAAAGACTTTACAAAAAGAGGGATTTCCTTTTGCTGAAGTGGCTGTAAGGTTTTTGGGTGAATTACAGATGCGCCATAAAAAGCAAGCTCTATGGCTTCTTCGTAAGAAATTTTATTCAGTAAAACGGTATTTTTAAAAACGTTGGGATCACCATTCAATACACCGGGGACATCTTTCCAAATAGATACGTTTTCTGCATCTAAGCAATAGGCAAAAATAGCCGCAGTATAATCACTTCCTTCTCTTCCCAAAGTGGTGGTAAAGTTATTTTCATCCGAACCAATGAAGCCTTGTGTAATAAATAATTCATCTTTATCTATATGGGCTTTTATTTTGGTTTGTGTGCTGGTCCAATTTACTTTGGCATCTCGGTAAGTGCCATCTGTATCAATTAAAGTTCTGCAGTCTAGCCAGGTGTTTCTCATACCAACACTTTTTAAGTACTGGCTCACCAACGAGGTTGAAATTAATTCACCATAACACACCACTTGGTCGTACACATAGTCGTAATTAGGAGATTTATTTCGGTCTAGAAAACCTTCTAATTCATCCATAAAAAAATGAAGCTTGGTGTAAGCAGGATGGGTCTTTATGTCGAAAAGTTTATCCAAAATAGCAATATGATATGCTTTTAATTCTGTTATTGCAATGGATAAATTCTTGTCTTTTGCAAAATACAAATCAATGATATGCTCTAGCGCATTGGTTGTTTTTCCCATGGCAGAAACTACCATTACTTTATCTACAGCACCCATTAATTGCATAACGCGAGCTACATTTTGTACTCCTTCTGCATCTTTTACAGACGCACCTCCAAACTTAAAAACTTGCATTTCAATCTTTTAATTTTGTTACTGCTTTTTCTATTCCTTGTTCATCTAAATGAACGGTATTCCATTCTTGCATAACATCTGCACCATATTTCTTATAAAATTCTACCGCAGGTGTATTCCAGTCCAAGACCACCCACTCCACTCTTTTCAGTTTTTGTTGATGCGCATAAGCCACAACTTTATCTAATAAAACCCGCCCTACTCCTTTTCCGCGCATTTTTTGGGTAACGATTAAATCTTCTAAGTGAATGCTTTTGCCTTTCCAAGTTGAAAATCGAGGGTAAAACAACGCCATTCCTATTATTGTATTTCTAAATTCTGCCACATAGCATTTAAAAAAAGCTTCTTCACTAAAACCATATTGTTGTAATGTTTCTTCTGTAACTTCTACTGCATTGGGTTCTTTTTCATAGACTGCTAATTCTTTAATAAGTTGCAAAATTGAAGGAATATCTTTTGGTGTTGCCCAACGTATTTCAAAATCCATAGCAAAAATTTAAGCTGCAAAAGTAGGTATTTTTAATATTGAAGCGATTTTTTAAGAACCAAAATAAGAAAATGGAAGGATGACAACTGCTCTACCGATAAACAGATGCCTTGGTTTACTATTTTAATGTTAAAGTGGATAGCTCATTTTTTTTATAATTTGTAATTTTCAATTCTATGAACAAAGAATTACTTGAACTATTTCAACAGACTAGAAAAGAAAGTCTTCATATTTGTAAACCCCTAGAAATTGAAGACTATTTATTACAACCTGCCGATTTTATTTCTCCACCAAAATGGCATTTAGCTCATACCACTTGGTTTTTTGAAGCCTTTTATTTGTCTAAAAAGGAGGATTATTCTGAATTTGATGCTACTTTCAATTATATATTTAATAGTTACTACGAGAGCTTAGGCGAAAAAGTGCTACGCTCTAACCGTGGAAATTTAAGCAGACCAACTGTGCAACAAATGATGGAATACAGGGCTTATGTAGACAAAAAAATGATGGACTATCTTCAAAAGGATGAACTTACAGAAAAGGAAGTAGAGGTTTTAGAAATTGGTATTCATCATGAAAAGCAGCATCAAGAACTTTTGTATACAGACATCAAATATAGTTTAGGAACCCAACCACTTCAACCTCCTTATAAAAAAGTTTTCAACCTTGATGAAAAGCAACAACTACCTCATAAGTGGATTTCAATTGATGCTGGGTTGTATAAGGTGGGTTATGATGGAAATGGCTTTAGTTATGACAATGAGACACCCCAACACCAAGTATATTTAGATGCTTATTTTATTTCGTCTAAGTTGGTGACCAACGCAGAATACATTGCATTTATTGAAGACGGCGGTTACCAAAATGTACTGCTTTGGCATGCAGAAGCTTGGGATTGGATAGAAAAAAATCAAATAGAATTGCCACTATATTGGAGAAAAATAGAGGGACAATATTACAACTACCAACTCTCTGGCTTGGCTTCAGTGGACCACAACTTACCTGTAAATCACATTTCATATTACGAAGCTTTTGCCTTTGCCCAGTGGAAAGAAATGCGCTTACCAACGGAGTTTGAATGGGAGGTGGCTTGTAATAAATTTGACTATGGAAAACGTTGGGAGTGGACAGAATCTGCTTACCAACCTTATCCAGGCTATAAAAAAGCAGGTGGAGCTTTAGGCGAGTATAACGGAAAATTTATGGTAAATCAAAAAGTGCTTCGAGGTTATTCTGTTGCTACTTCCCAAGACCACGCTAGAAAAACCTATAGAAACTTTTTTCACCCAGATACTCAGTGGCAGTTTACGGGCATAAGATTAGCAAAATAACTATGGAAATAAAAACACCAACTGCATTTGAAAAAGAAGTAATGCAAGGCTTAAGTAGCTATCCCAAAAAAATAGCTTCAAAATTTATTTACGATAAAAGAGGTGACGAGCTTTTTCAGCAAATTATGAGTTTACCTGACTATTACCTGACCAATTGTGAATTGAATATTATTCAGGACAATTGCAAAAATATTTGTGCAGAATTCAATGATGAGCAAGGTTTTGATTTAATTGAATTAGGCGCAGGTGACGGGAAAAAAACCAAGGTTTTGCTGCGAGAATTAAGTAAGCAAGAAGTTCAGTTTTCGTATTTACCCATCGATATTAGTCAAAATTCGTTAACTGAATTACATAAAGACATAAGTCTTGAGCTACCGAAAATCGATATGCAACCTCAACAAGGGATGTATTTTGATGTACTTAAAGAGTTAAGCCAATACCAAAAACGGAAAAAAGTGATTTTGGTTTTAGGTTCCAATATTGGTAACTTATCTCATCCTGAAGCCATTGATTTTCTTCAACAAATTAGCGAAAGCATGCATCCACAAGATTTGCTTTTTATGGGCTTCGACCAGAAGAAAGACCCTGAAATCATACTCAAAGCTTATGATGACCCTAGCGGAATTACCGCAGCTTTCAACAAAAATGTGTTGGCTAGAATGAATACAGAATTGCATGCTGATTTTGATTTATCTAAATTTAAACATTGGGAAACCTACAATCCAGAAACCGGAACAGCAGAAAGCTTTTTAATTAGTTTAGAAAAACAAGAGGTCCGTTTAGAAAAACTAAATCTTAAAATTGAATTCAAACAATGGGAAAGCATTCATACGGAAATCTCCCAAAAATATGATGATGGAATTGTAGAATGGCTTGCTAGCGAAGCCAATTTAAAAATTGAGTATTCCTTTCAGGATGAAAAAGGCTACTTTAAAAACTATATTTTCAAGCGAATATCGGGCTAGAATAGTTTATTGCAAATCGAATCAGATCCTGAAATGGAATCATTGGTTTTTTAACCGAGTTTAGCTCAATGGGTTTTAGAAATATACTCATATTTATTTGTTTTCGAGTCTTAAATATTTTCAAATGGAGGCCAAAGAAAAAAATGCAGAAATTCAAGATGGCATAACCTCCAAAAAGACAATATAAAATTAATGAAGATATCTCCAGCTAACAAGTGTTTTTTTCTATTTTTGCAGCAAACTACAACGATTTCGAAAAATGGAAAGAACCAACCAAACCTTAGGAGAGTTTATAATTGAAAATCAAGAATCTTTCCAATATTCATCCGGAGAATTGTCTCGGCTTATTAACTCCATTCGGTTAGCTGCCAAAGTGGTTAATCACGAAGTGAACAAAGCAGGTTTAGTAGATATTACCGGAGCTGCTGGTGAACGAAATATACAAGGTGAAGACCAACAGAAGTTGGATGTGTACGCTAACGAGACCTTTATACGAACCCTAATCAATAGGGAGATTGTCTGCGGAATTGCTTCTGAAGAAAACGATAATTACATCACCATTCAAGGCCAAAACGAAAAGCACAATAATAAATATGTCGTGCTGATGGATCCACTAGATGGTAGCTCGAATATAGATGTAAATGTTTCTGTGGGTACTATTTTTTCAATTTACAGAAGAGTTACTCCAGAAGGAACTCCCGTTGAAATGGAAGACTTTCTTCAGCCAGGGAACCAACAGGTTGCTGCGGGCTACATTATTTACGGAACTTCTACCATGTTGGTATACACCACAGGTCATGGTGTAAATGGTTTCACTTTAAATCCTGCAATTGGAACGTATTATTTAAGCCATCCAAATATGCAATTCCCAGAAGATGGAAACATTTATTCTATAAATGAAGGTAATTATGTACATTTTCCACAAGGTGTAAAAGATTATATTAAATACTGCCAAGCGGAAGAAGAAAACAGACCATATACTTCCAGATACATCGGTTCTTTGGTTTCAGATTTCCACCGAAACATGATTAAAGGTGGAATTTATATGTACCCCAAAAGCTCCAAAGCAAATAATGGAAAGTTACGTTTATTATACGAATGCAACCCTATGGCATTTATAGCTGAACAAGCAGGAGGGAAAGCAAGTGATGGTTTTCAACGAATTTTAGACATTCAACCTACAGAATTACACCAACGTGCACCTTTTATTTGTGGAAGCATAAACATGGTAAAAAAAGCAGAAAGCTTTATGGAAGCCGCAGAAGCAAAAGAGAATAATTCAGTTAGTAAAGCAGCGAAGTAAATTGTTTCAATTTCCCGCTTTTAGAGCGTTCTAAAGTAGGTAGCTTAGCAAAATCGATCTTTAAACCTGGTTCTAAATAAGTAGCCATTGCCCTTTCTATTGCTTTTTTTTCTTCCGTATTTAAAACACGATTTGCTGCATATTGAACCTCAAAATTAGATTTGGTTTTTTGAAGCACTTTAAACTCTTTTACCACTCCTTGATCCTCAATGATAGTCTTGGTGACGTAATAAAAAGTCAACCCAGGCACTCGTTTTCCGCTAGGTAAATCAGCAAAATCATTGGTTCTCCCAATCAACTTTTGTAGAAATGGTTTTGCTGTGGTACTTTTAGGGTCTAAGATTCCGATATCTCCTATTTTATACCGAATAAATGGATGTGCTTTGTTGTACAGAGAAGTAATGACCACATTTCCTTCTTCGCCTAAAGGTACAGTTTGGTTTTGGTCATCTAGAATTTCTACTAAAAGTGTTTTGCTGTTTACTTCCCATACTCCCTTCGGATTTTGGAAGGCGATTAAGCCCAATTCACTTGCTCCATATTCGTTAATAATCGGAACTTGAAATGCCTTTTCGAGTATTTTTTTATCTTCATCAAAAAGCATTTCGCTGGTTACAATACAGCTTTTTAAGCTTGGACAAATTTCCTTAAAATTGATTTTTTGTTTCAACACATACTTGGCAAATTGCACAATGGGACTGGTATATCCGTTGATGTAAACAAAACTCTTTTTTTGAAAAACGGCAACAAATTCAGCTAAAGCAGCATCACTTAAATCATAAATAGGGAAGCGAAAACGCCCTGCCAACTTATCTTTTAATCGTTCTTTTTGATAACCTAAAGTGTCTTTTGGAATACCGTAAAACCGAGCCTCTAAGGATTGGTTGGGAATGATATCATATTGTTTGTAGCATGAAAAAATATGTACCCAAGTTAAGGCATGGCAAAATTTATCTTTTGCAAAAATAAATGGGTTCCCGCTAGACCCTGAGGTTTTACTCAAAAACACTGCTTTTTTTGGATAGCCTCTACTCAGCCTGTTTTGAAGCGGTTGTTGTAAATCTTGCTTTGTAAGTATTGGCACTTCATTCCAATTTTTGGGTAGCTTATGACCAAGTAATTTTTGGTAGGCTGGATTGTGTTGAAAATGAAATTCAAGTAGTTCCATTTTTTTCTTTTCCACATAACTGGAATAAGCTTCATCTGAAATAGATAATATATTTTGAAACTCTTTTTGAGCTTCAGATAAGGGAAATCCATTCAAACGAAGTGACAATTTCAACAAATTCATTTCAATTTTTCTTCAAAATATTGCATTGCCAATTTACAAAGATTTACTTTTGGGGCAATCTGTAAAATGCTTTTTAAAATGAATATTCTATTACTTGGAAGTGGCGGTAGAGAACACGCTTTAGCAACTAAATTTAGCGAAAGTGAGCTTTGTAAAAATTTATATGTTGCTCCTGGAAATGCAGGAACACAAGATATTGCTACTAATATTACACTAAATATAAATGATTTTGATGCAGTGAAAGCGCAATTGCTACACTTAAAAATAGATTTACTTGTGGTAGGTCCAGAAGACCCACTTGTTAACGGAATTACCGATTTTGTAAAAAAGGATGACCGTATTAACCATGTAAAAGTTGTTGGTCCTACACAAGCAGGCGCAAGTTTAGAAGGCAGTAAAGAACGTGCCAAGCAGTTTATGGAAAAACATCATATTCCTACTGCCAAATACAAGAGTTTCAATAAAAATCAGGTAGAGGAAGCAAAAGCTTTTTTAAATGAAATGCAATCCCCTTTTGTTTTGAAAGCAGATGGTTTAGCAGCAGGAAAAGGAGTGTTGATTATTGCAGATAAAACCGAAGCCGAACGTGAAATTGAAGCCATGTTAACCGAAAATAAATTCGGAAAAGCATCAGAAAAATTAGTGATTGAAGAGTTTCTTTCTGGGATAGAATTAAGTGTTTTTGTGCTTACCGATGGGAAAAACTACATCACCCTGCCCAATGCCAAAGATTACAAACGCATAGGTGAAGGAGATACAGGTTTAAACACAGGCGGTATGGGAGCTATTTCTCCTGTTCCTTTTGCAGATGAAGCTTTTATGAAGCATGTTGATCAAGATATTATCAAACCTACTGTAAATGGATTGGCCGAAGAGCAAATAGATTACAAAGGATTCATTTTTATAGGTTTGATGAAAGTAGGAGCTAAAGCCTATGTTATTGAATACAATGTAAGAATGGGTGATCCAGAAACAGAAGTGGTTATTCCTAGAATTCAAAATGATTTGGTTTCCATATTATGCTTATTAGATGACCAAAAACTAGATGAAGTAAAACTGAAAATAGACGAGCGAACAGCTGCTACTTTAATGCTGGTTTCTGGAGGTTATCCAGAAGCTTATCAAAAAGGGAAATCAATAACAGGGGTAGATTTAGTTGAAGAAAGTAAAGTCTATCACGCTGGTACAACTTACAATGAGGAACAGACTTTAATTACGAATGGAGGTAGAGTTATTGCGCTTACAAGTATGGGAAAAGATTTTAAGGAAGCCTTACAAAAATCTTACGCTAGCGCAGAAAAAATAGCTTTTGAAGGGAAGTATTATAGAAAAGACCTAGGCGAAGATTTAGCTTAAGCCTTTTCTATATGGAATTAGAACAATTTATTCTTTCCCTAGGTAAGAATGTGCTTTTACATCTTTTCTCTCTTCGTTTGCGCTGCTGTGTCCTTTTAACTGCTTCATCCAGTATAAAAAAGCGACAAAACAGATTAACATAAATAACCAATTTAATGCGTTAGCAGCTACCCAAGAAGATTCTTGTAATTCTCTAAGTGCATCAAGGGGTAAAAAAAGCACCTCCTGACAAAATTCTGCAAATCCTTCAAAAAAATCTTTCATAAGTATATCAAGTAATAATTACCTTGCAAAAATAAGAATTAACTAGTATAATAATCGAGATTTATAAAAATCTTTATATTGTACTGGTTAGCCTTGATTTAGAAAAGTTTAATGTATGTTGGAATTTTAGTATTTCTTAATCGCTTCAAATAAAAAATAGGAGTTAAAATGGTGTTATCAAGGTTTTTTAGCAAATCTAAACCGATTGTATTTTTAAGTTTAGTTGGCTACTTAAGTATTCATTTTTGGGTACATGCATTTCAGGCTTCAGCTCAACTGGGCTTGATAGACGTATCCAAGTACGTGGTACTATTGCTACTTTTTTTTGGTGTCAATTTTATAGTAAAACGAAATAAGCTCAATAGAAAAAATGCTTATGCAGCTTTGTTTTTTTCTTTGTTATGCACCACTTTTCCTGAATTTTATTTAGATTTAAATTATCTTTTTGCTGCGTTTTTTGTGATTTTAGCTTTAAGAAGATTAATCAGTTTGAAAACCCAAATGGAAACCAAAAAGAAAATTTTTGATTCGGCTTTGTGGTTTTTTGTTGCTTGCTTGTTTCAGCCTTTTTTATTACCTCTTGTTTTATTGGTGTTTTTAGGAGTTATTCAATATACATTATATGATGCTAAAAATCTCTTTATTCCAATTATTGCATGGGCTTGCGGAGGCTTATTTGTTACAGCTTTCTACCTTTGGAAAACAGATGAATTCGTTTTGTTTTATCAAACTTATTCCGCTTTTGGTTGGAATGATTTTAAACAGATTTGGCAATCACATGCCGTTGCAATATGTATACTAATTCCTTTTACTTTGTTTGTGTTTGTTTTGATAAGTAAAGTAATTAATAAAGCACAACTCAGTTTAAAAACAAGTCTTTTTATATTGATTTTGGCGTTCGTTTTTATGCTCACAGGCTGGGCTTTCTCTGCTCAAAATCATGCTGCAGGATTAGGAATTGCTTTTATTCCGTTAAGTATGTTGGCTGCTAGCAGTATAGAAATCAAAATGAAACCCATCATAAAAGAAACCGTTTTTTGGCTGTTACTAGTAGTTAGTTTACTTTCTTTTTTATAATGCAACCTACAAAGTCACTTTTGAAAACTTAATCAATCCTCTTCCCTCTGAGGGAACCTGCCAGTCCAGAAAGGCTGGGACAATAGATAGGTGTTTCGTATTACAAATTAACGTTCAACATTTATAAGCTTACATTAGATTTCACAATTGAAAACAACAAATTAGTTTATCTTTGTTTAAACAAAATTTTTCATTATGTTTTCAGAAAAAGCAAACCAAATTTTTATTGAAGTTATAGAAAAGTATCATGAAATTGATGAGGTAAATCAAGCCTTTGAAAATCCTTATGATGCCAAATCTGAGGTTATTTCACACTTATTATATCGCAAATGTTGGATTGATACCGTACAATGGCATTATGAAGATTTAATTAGAGACCCAAAAATTAATCCTGATGAAGCCTTGGTTTTAAAACGTAAAATAGATGCCTCTAACCAAGACCGAACAGATACTGTTGAGTACATTGATAGTTATTTTCTAGAAAAATACAAAGACGTTGATCCTAAAACAGAGGCGAAAATAAATACCGAAAGTCCAGCTTGGGGAGTGGATAGGTTGTCTATCTTAGCATTGAAAATTTACCACATGAATGAAGAAGCCAACCGAAGTGATGCAAGTCAAGAACACCAGATGGCTTGCAAAGCAAAATTGAATGTATTGCTAGAACAACGAACAGATTTATCTACTGCCATAGACCAACTCTTAGAAGATATAGCTCAAGGCGAAAAATATATGAAAGTGTATAAGCAGATGAAAATGTATAATGATGATGAAATGAATCCTGTTTTAAGAAGCAAGAAATAAAAAATGGAAACGAAGCAACATATATTAGTCATTCGCCTATCTGCTATGGGAGATGTTGCTATGTTAGTTCCCGTTGTACTTGCTTTAACCAAAAAATTTTCTAACCTGCGTTTACACATTTTAACAAAAGCCATGTTTTCACCTTTTTTTGAAGACATCCCACATGTAGAAGTTCATATTGCAGATACCCGTGGTAAGCACAAAAGCTTACCAGGTATTTTACGATTAGCAACCGAAATTCCTGACCGTATAAATGTAGTTGCAGATGTACATAATGTACTGCGATCTAAAATTTTACGGCGAGTGCTAAGCATGAGAGGCTTAAGAAATGAAATTATAAAAAAAGGGAGAAAAGAAAAAAAAGCACTAACCCGTACTAAAAACAAAATTTTTAAACCGCTGCAAACTTCACATGAACGCTATGTAGATGTGTTTTCTAGGTTGGGTTATCCGGTTGATTTAAAGCCTAGTCATGTAAAACCAAAACAAAGTATCAACGATGCAATTTTAGACCAATTACCGATTGCTAAAGAAGACAGATTGATTGGTTTTGCACCTTTTGCTGCACATCGTTCAAAGCGACTACCTTTAGACAAAATTAAATTAATACTTCAAAGACTAGAAGAGATTCTTCCAAAACAAAAAATACTTCTTTTTGGAGGAGGAAAAAAGGAAATAGAAGATTTGAATGAACTTTCTAACACTTTTTCGAATTGCATTAGTGCAGCAGGAAAGTTTTCTTTGAAGGAAGAATTAAGTCTGATTTCAAATCTACAATTAATGCTATCAATGGATAGTGGTAATGGACACTTAGCTGCCATGTATGGAGTTCCAGTAATCACATTTTGGGGAGGAACACATCCTTATGCAGGTTTTGCTCCCTATTTACAACCCAAAGAAAATCAGTTTGTACCCGATTTAGCAAAATATCCGCTTTTACCGATGTCTATTTATGGTAACAAAATGATTCAGGGCTACGAAAATGTAATGGATAGTATAGATGTAAATTTGGTTATTAAACGTGTTCAGGAAATAGTAGGATAGGAGATATAATTTTCACTATCATTACTCAAAAAAGGCAATATCGAATCTCATTTTAAAAGATAAAACAATATAAAAACCAAAAGCCCGAGCAATAGATTGCTTGGGCTTTTGGTTTTAACTGCTTGACAGTTTTACTTGCTGCCTAACATCACTAATTCATCACAAACTACTTCGGTTGAATAGCGCTTTTCTCCTTCTTTGGTTTCGTAAGAACGGGTAGTAAGTTTTCCTTTAATCACTACTTCCTTTCCTTTACCAACATATTTTTCAATAATGTCTGCTGTTTTCCCCCATGCTACGATGTTGTGCCATTCTGTTTCAGTTACCTTTTCGCCTTCCTTGTTTAAGTAGGAATCGTTTGTAGCTAAGCTAAATTTAGCAAGTTTTTTACCACTTTCTAATTTAATGATTTCTGGATCTTTTCCTAAGTTTCCAATTAACTGTACTTGATTACGTAAGCTCATAATATAAAATTTAAAGGTTAATAAATAGTTTTACGTTTCGTCGGTAGAGTAGTTAACTCAAATCGACAGTGCAAAGATGAAACAGGAAGAAGATTGCATTCGGTTAACAACCACTTACTTTCCTTTATTTTCGTTTATAAACATTTGTAAACGGATATATCATCTTTTATTTTTTATTTAAACACATGTTATTAAACTACTTATATATATTTAAATCAAATGTAGCTTTTCTTTAGAAAAAATGAAAATTTTATTTTTTTGTTGAATTTAATCAAAAAGGATTGCTCTTATTTTAAAAATTATACATGTTTAT
>Ga0307966_1000584_pt1 | contig 30299 bp, 31 predicted proteins | sample OrgLakmetagen646_FD_203141 | JGI IMG/M metagenome (GOLD analysis project Ga0307966, IMG submission 203141) | Saline water microbial communities from Organic Lake, Antarctica - #646 | ecosystem: Environmental > Aquatic > Non-marine Saline and Alkaline > Saline | place: Antarctica: Organic Lake... | reverse complement strand
TCGAGATCTATTCGGGCGCACCGCACGCCTTCACCGTGTTTGACGGCGACCGCTATGACGAGCGCGCCGACATGGCAAGCTGGAGCGCTTTCACCGGCTTCCTCGAAGACCGGCTTGCGGACTAGAGCATGTTGCTCAAAAGGGGGAACCGGTTTTGAGCGACTAGAACATGCGCCCTAAAGCCACGCGCCTTTGGGCCGCATCGAGGCGGCGGCGCATCAGACCCGCCGCCTTGGGTGAAAACGATCCCCGACATCTGAGACATCTGTTGCGCCAAAATATGTCTGCCGCGTATAGGGATGGGCGACGCGGCGCGTGTCGCGCGCATAAGCAACGACAAAGTCAGGATGAGGGCAGTGCAGATGTCCGACAGCGATGACAGCCGACCCGTGCCGCGCTGGCTGGACGCGTTGCGGCCCGGCGGCGAAGGCTCGGGCTTTCTGGAAAAGAACCTGCGCCACAGCCTGATGCTGATCCGGCGTCCCTCGACCCGGCTGCTGGTGACCTTCGACAACCTGTCCAACGTGGGCGATGCGCAAGTCATGCGCGAGCCGTGGGCGTTCAGGTTCGCGCAGGATAACGGCCTGTCGCATCTCGGGGTGATGGCGCATGTCGGCGACTGGTACCGCGACGCGGGTCTGATCGCCCGGATGACGCGGCTGCGCGACGAGGGCGTGTTCGACGGCTACGACCGTGTGGTGTTCGCCGGCGTGTCGATGGGCGGCTACGGCGCGCTCGCCTTCGCCTCGCTGGTGCCCGGCGCGCATGTGATCGCGATCAATCCGCAGACCACGCTCGACCCCGATCTGGTCCCGTGGGAGACGCGATACGAGACCGGGCGGCGGCAGGACTGGACGCTGCCGCTGTCGGATACCGCCACGCTGACGCACGGATTGGGCCGGGTGAACCTGTTCTTCGATCCCTATCACGCGCTTGACCAGAGGCATATCGACCGGCTGGACGGGGATAACCTGCGCATCTTCAAATGCCGGTATTCCAGCCACAAGACCGCCGTTTTCCTGCGCAAGATCGACGCGCTCAAGCCGGTGATGGCGCATTGCACATTCGATGAGCTGACGCCCGAGGTCTTCTACCGGCTTTATCGCGGGCGGCGCGACCTGCCATGGTTCCGCGGTGCGGTGGCGGACTATTTCCAGCGCACCAACCGCCCGGAGATCGCCGACCGATTCACCCGCGCCTTCCGCGCCCGCAAGCGTGACGGGACCACACCGGCGCCTGACGCCGAGACCGCCCCCAACGATGCGCCCGCCCCCGAGGTCCCGCGCCCGGCGCGGATCGTCGCGCCACGGCATGGTGCGGATGCAGGGAACGGGTCCGGCACGCGCCTGATCGTGACCACGATGAAGAACGAAGGCCCCTTCATGCTGGAATGGGTGGCGTTCAACCGCGCCATCGGGTTCACCGATTTCCTGATCTACACCAATGATTGCGCCGACGGCACCGATGCGATCGCCGCGCGGCTCGACCACATGGGCCTTGCCCAGCACCGCGAAAACGTCTTCAGGACGGGCGGCCGACCGCAGGGCGCCGCGCTGAAGGCCGCGATGAAAGAGCCGGTCTACCGGCAGGCCGAGTGGCTGATCTGCGCCGATTGCGACGAGTTCCTGAATATTCGCGTGGGCGAGGGGCATCTCGACGATCTCTTCGCCGCCGCAGGGGCCGCCGACGCGATTTCCGTCTGCTGGAAGCTGTTCGGCAATGGCGGGCACCTGCACTACACCGAGGATCTGGTCACCGAACGGTTCACGCAGTGCTGCGGAGAGCACGAGTTTCCCAATTACCGCGCGCGCGGCATGAAGACGCTGGTGCGCAACACCGAGCGTTTCGCCAAGCTGCGCATTCACCGCCCCGCCTTTCATACCGATCGCGGCAACGTGGCTTGGGTGGATGGCGGCGGACGGCCGATGCCCGATCTCTATCTCGATCAGGGCTGGAACGCGCATGCGGGCTTCACCCATGATCTTGCGCGCCTGCATCACTACGCGGTGCGCTCGGTCGACAGCTTTCTGGTCAAGCGCGACCGCGGCCGGACCAATCACGTGGGCGACGATCAGGGCCTGACCTACTGGTCGAACATGAACTACAATTCCACCCGCGACACGTCGCTTCACGCCCGCCTGCCCGCGCTGCGCCGCGAGTTGGACAGGCTGTTGCAGGACCCCGAACTGGCGCGGCTGCACAGTGCTGCCTGTGACTGGCACCGGGGCCGCATATCGGACCTTCTGACGCGGGACGGCTGGCCCGAGTTTCACGACGAGATCGCGCGCATCAACGCTGTGCCGGACGCCGTGTCGCGGCGGGCGTGATGGGCAAGGACGGCCCATATGTCGTGGTGCATGGCGGCGTGCACAAGACCGCGACGAGCTATCTGCAATCCATCCTGCAGCGCAATGCCGGGCGGCTCGCGAAAAGCGGCGTCCACTACATCCACCACCGCGAGGCCCGCAAGCACTACACCTATCCCTGCCAGTTGAACGGCTATGAAAAGCTGGGGCTGGAGTTTCGCAGCAAGGTGTCCGACGACGATCTCGCGAAGCGGTCGCGGGCGTTTTTCACCAAGATCAAGGCCGGCCCGGGCGAGCGTATCATCCTGTCGGACGAGAACATGCCGGGGCATTGCGGCCAATGCGTGCGGACCGGCGATCTTTACCAGCGCCGGGACACGCTGATCCCGATCTTTGCCCACAACATCGTCCATCCGGTGCGCGAGGTGCATCTCGGGCTGCGCAATTACGCGGATTTCTTCGCATCGGCCTATGTCGAATACCTGCGATCGGCCACGGGTGCGGACGTTTTGGGCGAGGACCGGATGAAGCGCGCGGTGCTCGGGCGGGTGCCCGGCTGGCCGGGACTGATAGACGTGATCCGCGCAAGCTTTCCCGAAGCGCGGCTGATCCTGTGGCGGCACGAGGATTTCGCGGCGCTGTCGGGCGTGATCATCGGCAACCTGTGCGGGCCCGGGATCGCGGCTGGCGATCTGGTCTTGCCGGCACGATCCCGCGGGCGGCCCTCGGCCTCGCACCGCGCGGTGCGCGAATTGCTGTCCGAGATCGCGCGCGTCGGTGGCGAGGCAGCACTTTCCAGGCGTGTCGAGATCCAGGACCGCTATCCGCGCGGTCCCGACTGGCCCGGTTACGATCCGTGGACGCCAGAGGAGCGCGCGCATCTGACCCGGCTTTACGACCGCGACATCGCCGAGATCCGCCGCCGGACGGATGTCGAGGTCCTCAATCCGAACGCCAGCTGAAAGATTGGATACGCGCGTGACAGAAGACTACGAGATCGCAATGCTGTGGGTCGAGGGCCCGCTCAGCTATGTCGAGCAGTTGTGCATCCGGTCCTTCCTAGATGCGGGGCATGACGTGACGCTGTATCACTACGGCGCGGTGTCGAACGTGCCCGACGGTGTGACGCTGCACCACGGGCGCGCGATCCTCGACCGCGACCGGTTCATCAGCCATGCGCGCACCGGCAGCATGGCGCTTTTTTCGGACGTGTTCCGCTATCACATGCTGCACCGGCGCGGGCACGTGATCTGGGCCGACACGGATGCCTATTGCCTGCGCCGCTTCACCAGCGACACGGGGCATTTCTTCGGCTGGGAATCGGGGCATCACATCAATGGCGGGGTGCTCGGCCTGCCGCCGGACAGCCCGGCGCTGGCCGGTTTGCTGGCCATGACCGAGGACGAGTACGGCATTCCATTCTGGTACAATGAGGACACGAAAGCCCGGCTGCGGGCGCGGGCCGAGGCCGGCGATCCGGTGCATGTCGGCGACCTGCCATGGGGCACGTGGGGGCCGCATGCGATCACCGCATGGCTGCACCATACCGGCGAGGCCGCGCGGGCCTTCGACCGCGAGGTGCTTTATCCGGTGCCGTTCCAGAACCGGCGGCAGATGGTCAAGGCAGGCAAACGCGCGCAGGTCGAGGCGTTTCTGACCGACCGGACCCTGTCGATTCACCTCTACGGGCGGCGGATCCGCGATTTTCTGGCCACCCGACCCGGCGGGCTGCCGGATGAGGGCGGTTTGATCGACCATCTTCTGAAGAAACACCGGGTGGATCCCCGCGCCGCACCGATCCCGGCGCGGCAGGGGATTGAGCACGACAAGGATGCGAATGAATGACGCGCACGCTGGAAAACCTGACCGATCTGGCGGATCGCCACGGCTCCGACAAGGGATCGACCAAGCATCGCTACACCGAGCTTTACCACATGCTGTTCCACCCCTGGCGGCAGCGCGAGATCACGTTTCTGGAAATGGGGCTGTTGATCGGCGGGCCGGAACACGGCGCGGACGCCGACCGGGCGACGCATGATCTGCCCTCCATCCGGATGTGGCTGGACTACTTCCCGAAGGCGCGGATTCACGGGCTGGACGTGTCGGATTTCTCGTGGTTCGCGCATGAGCGTTTCACGTTCCACCGCTGCGACATGGAGGATCCTCGACAGATCGCCCGCGCCATCGACACCATCGACCCGGCCCCGGATATCGTGATCGACGATGCCAGCCATGCCAGCCATCATCAGCAGACCGCGTTTCTGGAGATTTTCCCGAGGCTGAAATCGGGCGGTCTGTATGTGATCGAGGATCTGCGCTGGCAGCCGCCGAGCTACGAGAAACCGCAGTTCACCAAGACCGCCGCGCTGTTTCGAAGCTGGCTGGACGACCGGCGGTTCAGCCATTCCGACCCGGCGGTGGCGGACGCGTTCAATGCGCTCAGCGACCAGATCTCTGGCTGCATCGTCGAGCCGGCCCGCTATCAGAAGAAACGGCGCGATCAGGTCGCGGTGATCCACAAACGCTGAGGCGGCGAATCATTCGCCGGATCACTTGACGGTGCCGCCGGCCTTTTGCCATGCCGCGATGCCGCCCGACAGGTTCACGACCGGCGCGAGGCCCATATCCATCGCCACTTGCGCGGCCAGCGCGGAGCGTCCGCCCGACGCACAATAGAAGACATAGGTCTTGTCCTGATTGAATTCCGGCTTGTGGGCCGGGCTTTCAGGGTCGATGTGAAACTCCATCATGCCGCGCGAGGACGCGATCGCGCCGGGAATGACGCCGGTCTTCGCCTGCTCGACCCCGTCGCGCAGATCGACAAACACATGCGCGTCGCTGCCCGCGAGCGGCAGTGCCTCTTCGACGCTGATCGCGGGCACCGACCCCAGTGCCGCCTTGACGATGTCCTTGGAACTTTTGGTGATTTTCTGCGCCATTGCGGTCTCCTTTCCGGTTGCGGTGCTGCGGCTGTCGCCGGTCAAATCGCGAGATGCAGTTTCGGCTTCCAGAAGGGGCGGAACAGCTCGATCTTGGGGCAGCGATCCATGACGACCTGCATCCCGGCCTCTTCGGCCAATGCTGCGGCGTCGTGATCGACCACGCCGATCTGGCCCCAGAGCACCTTCGCGCCGATGCCGATCGCCTCTTCGGTGACCGCCATCAGATCCTCGGCGCGGCGGAACACCTGCACCATGTCGACGGGCCGGTCGATGCTGGCGAGACTGGGATAGACCTTGATCCCGCGGATCTCGTCGAGACCGGGGCGCGGGTTGACGGGGATCATGTCATAGCCTGTCTCGTCGAGAACGCGCAGCACACCGTAGCTGAACTTGGTCTTGTCGGGGCTGGCGCCGACCATGGCGATGGTCTTGACCGATTTCAGGATGTCCTGAAGATATGTGTCGGAATAGGGTTGGGTGTGGTCCATCTCAGGGCTCCTTCGGGGTGGCGATGCCCGCCTTCAATTCATGCGGTGCGAGCGGGTCGAGAAACGGGTTGCGGTAGAGCTTGTCATGGCTTTCGACGCCGATCTCGAGGGTGCAGTCGCTGACGGCGCGGGCGACGCAAAGAAGCACGTAGCCGTTGTTTATCTGACGATTGTTCAGCGCCACCTGCCGGCGCTGGTCAACCTCGCCTTCGGTCAGCTTGGCCGCGCAGGTGATGCAGCCGCCATATTTGCAGCCATAAGGCAGATCGACGCCCTGCTCGCGCAGCGTGTCCAAAAGCGGGCGGCGCGCCTCGACCCGGTAGCTGGCGCCGTCGCGGTTGGCGATGGTGACGGTATGCGTGGTCATAGCCAGATATCGCTCGTGCAATCGCCGCCGGGATAGCGCGCCTCGTGACAGCGCGAGGGGCCGTTCGGTTCCTGCCCGAAATCGACGATGAAATCGGGGTTGAGCGTCATGCCGCCGTTTTCAGGGTCGCAATCCATCATCACCATGACACCGCCCTTTTCGCGGATCGCCGGGTAGAACTGGTTGTCCCATGTCGAGAACAGCGAGGTGGTGACGTAAAGCCGCCGCCCGTCAAGGCTGAGCTGGAACATCTGCGGCCCACCCGCCATCTCGACGCCGTTGACCACCGGCGCACGGCCCAGCAGGCCGCCCATCCAGACCTGCCCGGTGAGCACGGGGTTGTGCGGGTCGGAAATGTCGTATTGGCGCATGTCGCCGTGCAGCCAGTTGTTGATGTAGATATACTTGTCATCCATCGACACCAGCAGCGCCGACATCACGCCCGGCACGGGAATCGGCCATTCGGGATGCGGCTCGTTGCCGACATCGATGATCTTCTCCCATTGCCACTTGCCCGCATCGTCACGCCACCAATGAATGACGTTGGTGCTGAGTGCGGCGCAACAGAACCCGTGCGTGCTGTCGGGATCGTGGTGAAACTTGACCTCGAGCGGGATCAGCCCGTCCTCGCCGAGATACATCGTCTCGATCGGCTCGCGCTTCTCGAAGTCCCAGAAATGCAGTTCGCGCCCGTATTTCAGGTGGCCGACCTCTTCGAGATCGAATCCCGGCATGAAGGTGTTGGGCGCGGCCCATTCCGAGGAGACCATCACGTTGTGGCGCGGCTGATACCAGAAGTCATAGCCGAACTTGATGTCGCCCATCGAGTTTTCCCAGCGGCCGATGATCTCGAAATCCTTGTCGAGATGCAGGTAGCCGCCCGGTGCCTCGCCCTTGGCGTCGCCGAGAAACGAGATGATGATCTCGGAGCCGAGACAATGCACGGTATGCGGGCCCGACAGATCGGTCTTCGACTTGATCTCGGCCCCGTCGATCACCTTGTGCAGACGCGGCGCGCGCGGATCGGTGGCGGTGTCCACGATGTGGATGTTGTTGGAGCGCACCCCCGGCAGCAGCAGGTATTTGCGCGACATGCCCGCATCGTCGTGGCAGCTCGAACAGGCGTTCCAGCCCATGTGATGCAGCTCGTCGCCGATGCCGGGCATTTCCAGCCGGTGGATCACCTGACTGTAGGTCGGGCTGTCGGGATCCACGTCCACCGTTGCCAGGTAATCCGGCTTCTGGATGCCGGTGCCGGTATAGATCGCGATCGTGTAAAGCAGTTTCTCGCGCGGGGCCTTGATCGCCTCCGCAGGGCTGGCATAGCCCGGTCCGCAGCACTCCATCAGTGTCTCCCCCTGTCCTCCAAGACGTCGTTGACTTTGCCTAGCAGATTTTATTACATGAGACAATTGTTCATTCCATGAGATAGCGATGCATCTGGACCGATTGACACACCTGCTGGAAACCGTCGCCATCGCCGGGCGCGCGGTCACGGCCATGGAAATCCAGCAGACGACCGGCCTGCCGCGCCCCACCTGTTACCGGCTGCTGCAATCGCTGGCCGAGCATCGTCTTCTCGATGAGCCCGAGCCGGGGCGCTATCTGATCGGGACGCGGCTGGTGCGGCTGGCCCTGCTGGGACAGACGGATGTCGACGCGCGCCAGGCGGCGGCGCCGACGCTGCGCGACGCCGCCGACCAGTTCGGCGAGGCGGTGTTCCTGTCGCGCTATCGCAACCGCAGCGTCGAGATCATCCATGTCGAGACGCCGCAGGACACCGCGCGGTCGTTCGTGCATCCCGGCCTCGGGTTTCGCCCGATGCATGCCTGTTCGTGTTCCAAGGTGATCGCCGCCTTCGCCGAGGACGGGTTTCGCGAGGAGATATTGAGCGGCCCGATGCGCCGCTACACAGCCCAGACCAAGCACGACCCGGACGCGCTGCGCGCGGAGTTCGCAGCGATCCGGCTGGCCGGCTACGCCGAATGCGTCGAGGAAATCGAGGTCGGCGTGTCCTCGGTCGCCGCCCCGATCCGGATCGGCAATGTCGGCGCGACGTTCAGCATCGGCGCGACGGGGCCGGTGCGGCGCTTCACCGAGCGGCGGCGCGCGGATCTGGGCCGGGATCTGTCGGGGTTCGCCGACAAGCTGGCCCTCGCGCTGCAGATGCAGGGGCCGTCGGAGCGCGGCCAGACGCCTGCCGGGTGACCGGCCCGGCCCCATGCACGGGATAGGGGTTTGAAAGCGTCCGGGGCGCGCCTATACCACAAGCATCCGCAGATACCCGAAAGGTCCGCGCCATGCCCAACCCGACCGCCGCCATGCTTGTCATCGGGGATGAGATTCTGTCGGGCCGGACGCGCGACGCGAACATGCCCTATCTGGCCTCGGAACTGACGCGGGCCGGCATCGATCTGCGCGAGGTGCGGGTGATCAGCGACGACCCGGATGCGATCGTCGCGGCGGTGCAGGCCTTGAGTGCGGCCCATGACGTGGTGTTCACATCCGGCGGGATCGGCCCCACCCATGACGACATCACCGCCGAGAACGTGGCGCGCGCCTTCGGGCGGGACATCTCGGTGCGCGACGACGCCCGCGCGATCCTGACCGACCATTATGCGGCCCGTGATCTGGAGCTGAACGACGCGCGGCTGCGCATGGCACGCATCCCCGAGGGGGCCACGCTGATCGACAACCCGATCAGCGCCGCGCCGGGGTTCAGCCTCGAAAACGTGCATGTGATGGCCGGCGTGCCGACGATCTTTCAGGCGATGGTCGCCTCGGTCCTGCCCACCATCACCGGCGGCGCGCCGATCCTGTCGCAATCGCTGGACGTGGCGCGCGGCGAGGGCGATATCGCCGGGCCGCTGACCGATCTCGCGGCGCGCTACCCGGATCTGTCCTTCGGCTCCTACCCGTATATCCGGGGCGGGGCCTACGGGGTGAACGTCGTGGTGCGCGGCCACGATGGCGCGCGCGTCGATGCCGCGATGGCCGAGCTGTCGGGCATGGTCGCCGAATGACCCCCGACCTGCGAGGGCTGCATGCCGCGATCGAGGCGACATGGCCGCCCGCGCGCAGGATGTCCAGCGGTCCGGTCACGATTCGCGAGGGGCGCGGCGGCGGCAAGCGGGTGTCGGCCGCGACCGCGACCCGGCCGCTCACACCGGACGAACTGACCCGCGCCGAGGCGGCGATGCGCGATCTGGGGCAGGACGCGCTTTTCCAGATATGGGCGGGCGACGAAGCCCTGGACGCGGATCTCGCAGCTAACGGCTACCGGATCGTCGATCCGACCAACATCCATGCAGCCCCGGTCGCGGCGCTGACCGCGCAGACCCCGCCGCGTGTCACCACCTTCACGGTCTGGGAGCCGCTGGAAATCATGCGTGAGATCTGGGCCGAGGGCGGAATCGGCCCCGAACGCATCGCGGTGATGGAGCGTGCGGAGGGGCCGAAAACCGGGCTGTTCGGACGCCAAGACAACCGCCCCGCCGCCACGGGTTTTGCCGCCATTCACGGCCCAATAGCCGTGGTTCACGCGCTGGAGGTACGCCCCGCCCACCGACGCGCGGGGCTGGGGCGCTGGATGATGGTCGCGGCGGCGCACTGGGCCGCGCGCCACGGCGCGGATCATCTCGCGGTGCTGTGCACGAAGGCCAACGCGGCGGCGAACGGGCTTTATTCGTCGATGGGCTTTGCGGAGGTGGGCGCGTATCATTACCGGCAAAAGGACCGAGCCGAGAGGACCCGAAGATGACAAAGACCGACACAGACCGGACCACCGCGCTCGATTTGCAGGTGGTCGACCCGCTGCCTGCAGACACGCGGAAATATTTCGATATCTGCGAGCAGAAGCTGGGCATGATCCCCAATGTGCTGAAGGCCTATGCGTTTGATATCGACAAGCTGAATGCCTTCACCGCGCTCTATAACGATCTGATGCTGGGCGAGAGCGGGCTGAGCAAGCTGGAGCGCGAGATGATCGCGGTCGTGGTCAGCTCCATCAATCGCTGCTGGTATTGTCAGGTCGCGCATGGGGCTGCGGTGCGGCAATTATCCGGCGATCCGAGTTTGGGCGAGGCGATGGTGATGAACTGGCGCGGCGCCCCGCTCGATGCACGGCAGACCGCGATGCTGGGATTCGCCGAGAAGATCACCAAGGCGTCATCGGAGATCGTCGAGGCCGACCGGGCGGCATTGCGCGAGGCGGGTTTCAGCGACCGCGACATCTGGGATATCGCCAATGTGGCGGGGTTTTTCAACATGACCAATCGCGTGGCCTCGGCCACCGGCATGCAGCCCAACCCCGAGTATCACGCACAGGCGCGATGAGGGCGGTGCGCGCGGCCCTCGTCGCGGGGCTGATCGGGCTGGCGGGTGCCGCGCACGCGCTCGACCTGCCCGTGTCCGAAGGGGCGGACAAGACGGCCGACATCACGCACGAGGCCGATACGATCCGCCTGCCGACGGGGCCGTATGCGGACGACACCGTGCCGCGCCTGCGGCGCGACGCCGATATCCACAGCCGCGCCTGGCGCCTGCCCGATCGCGGGCGCAGCACGTTGCAGATCCTCGACCCGCTGCGCGCGGCGCTGACGGACGCGGGGTGGTCGGTGATCTATCAATGCGCCTCGGATGATTGCGGCGGGTTCGCGTTCCGCGTCGCCTTGCCGGTCCTGCCCGCGCCGGCGATGTTCGTCGATCTTTTCGATTTCCGGTATCTTTTGGCGACGCGTGGCAAGGGTGCCGAGACGCAGCATGCAGCCCTGATCGTCAGCGCCCGGGACGGGCGCGGCTATGTGCAGGCCACGCATCTGCGCCCCGCCACCCTGCCCGACCGGAACAGGCCCGCCACCGAGCCCGCCACCGGGACCGGCACCGCCGGGGATCTGACGGACCGGCTGCGCCGCGACGGCTATGCGGTGCTTGCGGGGCTGGATTTCGCGTCCGGTGCGGCCACGCTCGGGGTCGGGCCGTATGATAGCCTTGCCGCGCTGGCCGGGACGCTGCGGGCGCAGCCGGAGCTGGCGATCGCGCTGGTCGGGCATACCGACGACGTGGGCGCGCTTGACGGCAATATCGCGCTGTCGCGTGCCCGTGCCGAGGCGGTGCGCACCCGTCTCGTCGAGACGCATGGCGTGCCGCACGCCCGGATCGCGGCTTACGGCGTCGGCTACCTCGCCCCGCGCGGCCCGAACGACACCGAGGCGGGGCGCGACCGCAACCGGCGGGTCGAGGTGGTGATCGTCTCGGGCTCGTGATCGCGGGCCAATTGCCTGCATGACGCTTGCACGATGGCCCCGATGAGATTAGATTGAGCACAACTAGAAATGGAGGGCGTGTCGTCATGGCGCCCAAGCGTCCCGAAAGTGCGGGCGCATTCCCGAACCCGGTTGAGAGCCCCGCACTGAGCCTGCCGGATCACATGCCGCTATACGCGGCCCTGGATCTGGGAACAAACAGTTGTCGTATGCTGATCGCCCGACCCGAGGGCGCTCAGTTCAAAGTCGTGGACAGCTTTTCGAAGACCGTGCAGCTTGGGGCGGGCTTGGAACGCTCGGGCCGGTTGTCGCGGGCGTCGATATATCGCACGATCCAGGCCTTGCGGGTCTGCCGGCAGAAACTGCGCCGCCACAAGGTCGAGCATATGCGGCTGGTCGCCACCGAGGCGTGCCGGCGTGCTGTCAACGGCATGGATTTCATGAAACGCGTCGAGCGCGAGACGGGCCTGAGGCTTGACATCATCACCCCCGAGGAAGAGGCGCGGCTGGCCGTGGTATCCTGTGCGCCGCTTGTCAGCTCGCGCACCGAACAACTTCTGGTTGTGGACATCGGCGGCGGCTCGACCGAGCTTGTCTGGATCGACCTGCGCGACGTGCCCCCCGAAGATCGCCGCCGCGCGATCGCGCGGATGCATCTGGGGTTCCAGTGCACCGATAGCGGGCCGACGGCAAAGGTGGTGGACTGGATCAGCGTGCCGCTTGGCGTGGCCACATTGCGCGACCAGTTCAGCGACGTGATGGAGGACAGCGCACGGTTTGCGCTGATGAGCTGGTACTTCGAGGAAAACCTCGCCGAATTCGCCCCCTACAAGAACGAACAGGCGCGCGAGGGGTTCCAGATCGTCGGCACCAGCGGCACGGTGACGACCGTGGCGGCCAGCCATCTGGGGCTGAAACGCTATGACCGCAACAAGGTGGACGGGCTGACCATGACCAGCGACGAGATCGACAAGGTGATCCGCACCTACCTGACGCTCGGCCCCGCGGGGCGCCGCAGCGATCCGCGCATCGGGCAGGACCGGCAGGCGCTGATCATGTCCGGCGCGGCGATCCTGCAGGCGCTGCTGCGCTGCTGGCCGACCGACCGCCTGTCGGTGGCCGACCGGGGCCTGCGCGAGGGGATGCTTTACGCACAGATGGCCACCAGCGGTGTGCTGATGGACGGGGTGGACCGATGACCAAGGGACCGGATGGCAAGAACACCTCGGGGCGCGGGCAGCGCGACCTGACGGTCAAGGTCAAGACCGCGCGCGGGCGGCGGGCATCCTCCACACGCTGGCTGCAGCGCCAGCTCAACGATCCGTATGTCAAACGCGCGCAGGCCGAGGGCTATCGCGGGCGCGCCGCCTTCAAGATCATGGAGGTTGACGACAAGTTCCGCTTTCTTGTGCCCGGCGCGCGGGTGGTCGATCTGGGCTGCGCGCCGGGCGGCTGGTGTCAGGTGGCGGTGCCACGGGTCAACGCGCTCGGCGACAAGCGCGGCAAGGCGCAGGGTCGCATCCTTGGCGTCGACCTGCAGGAGGTGGAGCCGATCGCGGGCTGCGAGCTTTATCAACTCGATTTCATGGAGGACGGCGCCGACGACCGCGTCAAGCACTGGCTGGGCGGCCGCGCGGATGTCGTGATGTCGGACATGGCCGCGTCCTCCTCGGGGCACAAGCAGACCGATCACCTGCGTATCGTCGCGCTCTGCGAGGCCGCCGCATGGCTGGCCTTCGACGTGCTGGACGAGGGGGGTACGTTCGTATCCAAGGTGCTGGCGGGCGGTGCCGAGGGCGAGTTGCAGACCCTGCTGAAACAGCGATTCGCGAAGGTCGCGAACGTCAAGCCGCCCGCGTCGCGCGCCGACAGTTCCGAGAAATTCGTCGTCGCGACAGGGTTTCGCGGCTGAACGGCGCGCGTGGGGGGCAGGCGCTTTAGGCGCGGTCTTTGGTCCGCAGCGCCGGTCGCGCGGTCAGGAGCATCGCCCCGTCCCGAACGAAACCGATGCGATGCGGAACCCGGTCTTGTCGGTGGTCTCATAGCGCCCGTCGGAGCATTTGCGCAGCTTGCCCCTCGTCAGCAGCGCGTCGCAGGCGCACAGCATGTCTTCGCGCATATCGGCCACGCCGATCTGATCGAGCTTTTCCATCAGCATGGGGCGCGAAAACCGCATGCGACCCTCGATATCGGCGAGATAGGCCGCCGCCGCCTCGATCAGGTCCGGCAATCTGGCGGCCTCCACCCGCGCGACGAAGGCCCCAAAATCCTCCGGGGGCGGATTTGAGGGCCGATTCGGGGGCATGGCTGCGCTGTCCGCCGTGGAAAGGGGCCGCGCCTGCGCCATCCCTTGCGGGGTGTCGACGCGGTGCTCGGCCATCAGCCGGAGCGGATCGGGCGTGCGGTCCGCAGATTGCACAGACGGCCCGTGCTGCGCCGACGCCCGCGCCCGGCGCAGGCGCGCCGCCACGCGCAGACCGACCCGGCCGGGCATGTCTTCACGGTCCCGGCGCTGTTGCAAAGACGTCCGTGTCTCGGCCCGCGTCGCGGCGAGTGCGGCGCGCAAGTGCTGGATCGCGTTGCGGCGCCGGCTGGAGGCCGAGGCGCCCAGATGACTGTCGGTTTCCTCGAAAATACGCGACAGATCGTCCACCGCATCTGCCTGCTTCGGCGGTGTCGGGTCCGCAGGCGCGGCATCCGGGGACGGCCTGTCGAAGGTCCGGTCGGGCGCGATGCCGGCTGGCCATGCGGCCTCCGCGCGCTCGCCCTCGATCCCGGCGAGGGCGCGCTGCAAGTCGATCTCGCCCTGCGCGGAAAGGGTCGTATCCGGTCTGTCGGGCGGAATCCCGTCGGCTGGTGGCCCCGCATCATCCTGAAGCACGCCGTGGTTTATCAGCTGTTCGAGATCGGCGCGCCTGACCCGGAGAACGCGGGCCGCGGTCGCGCAGGCATGGTCCCCGGGATGCTGTTGGCGAAGGCTGTGACCCTGCATCTCCGGCCGGGCAGGCGACACCATGTCCTGTCCGGCATCCGGCGCGGGGATCGTGTCATTCTGCACCGGCACGGCCCGCAGAAGGATCGCGCCCGCCTGCATTTCCACCGCGACGCAGCCAGTGGCGCCGCGTTCGGCAATGCTGGTCAGGATGTCTATATCGGGCGCATCGGGTGCTGCCCCGCTATCGCCGGCGATCGCTTCGAGATACCGGAGATAGTCCAGAATCGCGGTCATCGTCTGCAAGGGATCGTCGAACCCGTCAAGCCCGCAGGAGAAGGCACCATAGGAGACCGTGAGGATTTTGCCGGAACCCGCCATATCGAATGTCCATCCTTTCTACCTTCAACATCAAATTTTCCATGACGACAGGGGCCAAAGTCGCGCGATTTCCTGATGCTTAAAGTATCAATTCGTGGTCAAATTGTGACATCGACTGGTTAACGCAACGAAAAGGACGTGCGAGGATGACTGTTCACGCAAAAGCGCCGATCACGCTGATCGGCGGGGCACGCGTTTCGTCCGGTCTGCTCGACACGGCGCTGCGCCATGCGCCCGAGGTCGTGGCCGCCGATAGCGGCGCGGATCGCGCACTGGCCCACGGCGTGACGCCGCGCGCCGTGTTCGGCGATTTCGACAGTATCTCCGATGAGGCGCGCGACCGTCTCGATCCGGCGACACTGCATCCGATGCCCGATCAGGACAGCACCGATTTCGACAAGTGCATGCGCAGCCTCAGCGCCCCGCTGATCCTTGGTGTCGGGTTCTGCGGAGAGCGGCTCGATCATCAGATGGCGGTCTGCAATACCCTGGTGCGTCACCCCGCGCAGCGCTGCGTGCTCATGGGCGAGACGGATCTGATGGTGCTGTGCCCGCCCTCGATCCACCTGCCGCTGCCGGCCGAATGCCGCGTGTCGCTGTTCCCGATGGGCGCGGTCGAGGGGGCATCGGAGGGTCTGTCCTTTCCCATCGGGGGCCTGAATTTCGCACCGGATGGCATGATCGGCACCTCGAACGCGGCGCTCGGCCCGGTGCATCTGTCGATCACCGCGCCCAAGATGCTGCTGATGCTGCCGGTGGCGATGCTGGACATCATGGTGACCGCGCTGTTCGAGAGCGCCTCGCACTGGCCGGAGGCGGGAGGCCCCCGATGAGCGCCACGGCCCGGATCGGCACATGGATCGACGCGGTGGTGTTCGATCTGGGGCGGCAGATGCGCTGGACCTTCCTGCCGCCGCTGATGGTCTATTTCGCCGCCGGGTTTTCCGGGCTGACGGCGATCGTCGGCTTTTTCTTCGTGAAGGAATATCTCGACCTGTCGGCGGCCTATCTGGCGGGTCTCGCGTTCTGGGCCGGCCTGCCCTGGGCGCTGAAGATGCCGCTGGGGCATCTCGTGGACATCATCTGGCGCTGGAAATGGCTGCTGGTCTATTTCGGCGCGGCGCTGATCGGGCTGTCGGTCTTCATCATGTACCTGCTGCTGACCCAAACCGAGATGATGACCGCGATCATGCCGATGGCTGTGTGGTACATCACCTCGTATATCCTCGCGCCCTGCGGTCTGGTGGTGCAGGACGCGGTCGCCGACGCGATGTCGGTAGAGGCCGTGCCGCAGGTCGACGACCAGGGCCGCGAGATCGGGCTGGAGCAATCGCGCGCCATGCATACCACGATGCAGACGCTGGGGCGGTTCGCGCTTATTCTGGGGACGGTGGCGGTCGCGGTGCTCAACATCACCATGTTTTCCGGCATAGAGGCGCTGGACGGGGCCGCCAAGCGCGATGTCTATGCGACGATCTATCTGAGCGCGCTTGCGATCCCGCTGGTCTCGATCTCGGGCGTGGTGCTGGCCGGCATCCAGAAGATCCGCGCGCGCAAGGGCCTGATCAAGGGCGGACTTTCCCCTGCAGAGGTGGACACGCTGTTCGAGCGCCCGGACGAGAAGACCACGCCCAACCCGTGGTATTTCATCGGCGGTGCGGGGTTCGTGGCGATCGCGCTGACCGTGGGGCTGAGCGACATCGCCTACGGGCAGGAGATCATCTTTGCCGGCTCGATGGCGATCGTGCTGCTGCTGATGCGGCAGTTGATCGCGGTGCTGGACCCGGCGCAGGCGCGCGCGCTGATCGGCACCGCGCTGATCATCTTCATCTTTCGCGCGGTGCCGCGCCCCGGCGACGGCTATACGTGGTTTTCCATCGACGTTCTGGGCTTCGATCAACAGTTCCTGTCGATCCTGTCGCTGATCGCCTCGGTGCTGACGCTGGTCGGCATGGTGGTGCTGCGCCCGCTGATGGCGAGCCGTCCCATCGTCTTCATCATCGTGCTGCTGACGCTGGCGAGCGGGATCCTGTCACTGCCCAATATCGGGCTGTATTACGGGATACAGGACATCACCGCGCCGCTGACCGGCGGGGTGATGGATGCGCGGTTCATCGCGATCATCGACACGGCGATCGAATCGCCTTTGGGGCAGATCGCGATGATCCCGATGCTGGCCTGGATCGCGCGCAACGCGCCGAATGATCTGAAGGCCACGTTCTTTGCGGTGATGGCGTCGTTCACCAATCTGGCGCTGTCGGCGAGCTCCCTGCTGACGAAATACCTCAACGAGGTGCTGGTGATCACCCGCGAGGTGACCAACCCCGAGACCGGCGAGGTCACGACCCCGGCGGATTATTCGGAGCTGGGGGTTATGCTGATTCTGGTGAGCGTGATCACCGTCGGGCTGCCGCTGCTGACGGTGTTTTTCGTGCAGAACTCGAAGTTGCGGACGCGGGAGTAAAGGAATCCGCGATCTGTAGAGAATGCACGGATCTCAAGGCGGCATTCAGCGCCAGCGCATGTCCGCGGGCAGGCGATCGACCGTCATTCAAAGCGCTTTATCTCTGAAAATCGCAAAAGGTCCGATCGGCGCGCCAGCTTTGACAAATCGCCTGTCCGGGGGGCGGACATGCGATGGCGCTGCGGCGCGTTGCGCCGCGTATCGCGCCGGGGCAGCAGCCCGCAGTATCCATGATACTCCGTCGAACCTCACCCGGCCCGCGCGTCACGCTCCAGCGCCGGATAGCGTAGCCCGAGCGTCACGCCGCGCGCAATGAAACTGATCAGAAGCGCCAGCCACAGCCCGTGATTGCCAAGGGACGGCACGAGGGCGAGCGCCGCCACGACATAGACCGCAAGGCTGACCGCCATCATGTTGCGCATGTCGCGCGAGCGGGTGGCGCCGATGAACACCCCGTCCAGCATCCATGCGGCGAGCCCCAGAACGGGGGCGGCGACCATGTAGCCAAGATAGGCGCGCGCCTCGAGCTGCACCTCGGGGGCCTTGGCCATGATGTCGATGATCGTGCCCCCGAACCCCGCAAACCCGATGGCCAGCAGGCCGCAGACCACGAGACCCCAGATACTGGTCATCACCGCGCCGCGCCGCAGGCTACTTGCTGTCCGCGCGCCGTAGGCCTGCCCCACCAGCGCCTCGGCGGCGAATGCGAAGCCATCCAGCGCATGCGCGGTGATCTGCAGGAACTGCAACAGCACCTGATTCGCGGCCAGCGTCACATCGCCGAAATCGGCCCCCAGAAACAGGAACGAGATGAAGATCACCTGCAACATCAGCGAGCGCAGCAGGATGTCGGTATTGACCGCCAGCATGACGCGCAGGCGGACCGGATCGAACACGCGCGGCCAGTCGCGCCACGCCGGCACGGCAAACGCGTCGCGGCAGACCCACAGCCCAAGCGCCAGCCCGCCCCATTCCGCGATCACCGTCGCCCGCGCGACACCGGTCACGCCCCAATCAAGCCCCAGCACGAACCACAGGTCGAGCACGATATTGACGCCGTTCATCAGCACCTGAATGGCGAGTACCGCGCGTGTGCGCTCCTGCGCGATCAGCCAGCCGGTCAGGCCGAAGATGGCGATCATCGCCGGCGCGCTCCAGACCCTTATGGCGAGGTAGTCACGCGCCAGCCCCTCGACCTCGGCACTGGCGGGCGCGAGCCGGAACGCGGCCCAGAAAATCGGCATCTGCAGCGCGATCAGCGCGACCCCGCCGGCAAACCCGATCATCAGCGCGCGGGTCAGCAGGGCGGCGACCTCGCCCGTCTCGCCTGCGCCATGCGCCTGACTGGTCAGGCCGGTGGTGCCCATCCGCAGAAAGCCGAAGATCCAGTAGATCCCGGTCAGGATCACCGCCCCGATGCCGACCGCGCCGATGGGGGCCGCCAACCCCATCTGCCCCACGACGCCGGTATCGACGGCCCCCAGAATGGGCACCGTGGCGTTGGAGATCACGATCGGCAGGGCGATCTTCAGGACGCGGGCATGGGTGACGGGGACGTGCGCGCGTGCGGCGTCAGTCATCCCGGCGCGGCATCAGGAAATGCCCGGTCGCCTGCGCGAAGGGGCGGCCGCGATTGTCCTGCCACGCCTCGACATGGACGCTCGCATAGCGCCGCCCCGAGCGGTTGACCTGCGCGCGCGCATAGGCGTCGCGCGGCAGACCCGAGCGCAGGTAATCCACGGTGAAATCGATGGTCTTGGGCAGGCGCGGCAGCCGGCCCGCCTTGAGGGTTTCAAGATCGACCGCGCCGGTCTCGACCTCGTCCCACAGCACCCCCCAGCTCAGCCCGATGATCGAGGTGATCTCCAGAAACGCCGCCGTGGCCCCGCCATGCAGCGCCGGCAGGATCGGGTTGCCGATCAGCTTTTCGTCGAACGGCATCACCCCGGTCAGCTCGTCGCCACGGCGCTCGAACTCCACCCCGAGAAAGCCGATATAAGGAACGCCCGCCACCAGCGCCCTGAGGGCGGCGTCGCGGCGCTGCTTGACCACCTGCACGGGCTCGGGACGGGGTCGCGCCATCACGCGCCCTCCACGGTGAAGCTGCCGGTGGCGGCGGCCACCGGGCGCGCGGTGTCGTCGTCCATCGCGCGGGCGCGCACGAACGCCACCGAACGCGTGACATGATAGCATTCGGCCTTCGCACGGATGGTCTGGCCGGGCGTGGCGGGGCGCATGTAGTCGATGCGCAGATCTATGGTCGCGGTGCCGCCCGGTGAGGCCGGATGGCTCATCGCCGCGGCACCACAGCAGGTATCCATCAGCGCCGAGACCGCGCCGCCATGGATCACCCCGGTTTCAGGATCACCGATCAGGCGGGTGTCGTAATCCATCTCGATCTCTGCCGTCCCGTCGCCCATCTGCACCAGACGCAGCCCGAGCGCCTGCGCATGCGGGAGCATTTCCATGAATTCGCGTGCCGGATCGGTGTCGCTCATCTCGCCTCTCTTCGGTCCGTCGGGATGTGTCGGACCCTGCCCCACCTTATTCGACCTTGACAGTCGTGCTTCAACCCCCTAATTCCGCAATTGAGAATGATTAGCAACTGCACGGAGGCACGCGCGATGAGCATGGAAGCCGGCGCATATGGCACCAAGGAATGGTTCGGGCAGCCGCTGCGGCCCAAACGCCTGTTCGTCGCGCTGCTGCTTCTTGCCTTCGCGCTGGTGCCGGGTGGTTTCGGTGACCTGACGCGCGAATTGATGGTGGATGCCTATGTGCAGGTCTCGGCCTTCGTCGCCGCGACCCTGCTGCTGTTCTACGGATCCGAACGGGTGTTCCGCTTCAATATCGGCGAGGCGCTGAGCAATGCGCGCGGCGCACAGGTTCCGCTGGCCGCGCTGATGGGGGCCACGCCGGGCTGCGGCGGGGCCGTCGTGGTGGTCGCCGCCTACAGTTCGGGCCATGTGAGCTTTGGCGCGGTGGTGGCGACACTGACCGCGACGATGGGCGATGCCGCCTTTCTGCTGATCGCGACGCGGCCCGATGTGGCGGCGGTCGTGTTGCCGCTGTCGTTCACGGTGGGCATCATCTCGGGCTGGATCATCGACGCAGCACGGCTGGCCCCGATGACATCCGGGACGGTCGATGCTGGCCATTTCGTCCCCCGGATCGGGCGGTTGCGCGCGCGCGATCTGGCGTTTCTGGCGGTCGCCGTGCCGGGGCTGATCATGGGGGTCACGCAACTGACCGGGGCCGAGATCGGCGCCGTCTTCGGCGAGATCCCCGTCGCGGTCGTGGGGCTGACCGGCACGGCCATCGGTCTTGCGATTTGGGCGACGTCTCAGTTGACGGCGATGACCAACAGTGCCGACCCGCCGGTCACACGCATGGCCGAGGAAACCGCGTTCATCTCGGTCTGGGTGATCGGCGCCTATCTGGCCTATGACTATCTGGCGGCCTATGGCGGGCTGGATCTCGAGGCGATGTTCGCCACGGTCGCGCCGCTTCTGCCGCTGATCGGCGTGGTGATCGGCTTCGTGCCGGGCTGCGGGCCGCAGGTGCTGGTGACGACGCTCTACATCAACGGGCTGATCCCGTTCTCCGCCCTGCTCGGCAACGCGATCTCGAACGATGGCGACGCGCTTTTCCCGGCGATCGCGATCAACTCGCGCGCGGCGGTGCTGGCGACGGTCTATTCCGCGGTGCCCGCCATGATCATGGCCTACGGGTTTTTCTTCTTCGCGCCGGAGTTTCTGAACTGACAGCCCGGCATTGACGCCACGCGTGACAGGCGTACCCTGACGGCCTGACCTGAGGGAGAGGGCCGGATGTCGGAGACGCGACTCAGCTTCAAGGAAATGTGCGCGAAATACGACGTGACGCCGCGCACCCTGAGATATTACGAGTATATCGAGCTTCTGCAGCCCGAACGCGAGGGCCGCACGCGCATCTACGGCCCCCGCGAATGCGCCCGCATGACCCTGATTCTCCGGGGGCGCAAATTCGGCTTCGCGCTGGAGGATATCCGCCAGTGGCTTCTGATCTACGAACGCGAGGGCACCGATGCGCAGATGCGCAGCTGGATCGCGCTCGCCGACCGGCAGCTCGACGAACTGGCCGAACAGCGCCACCAGATCGACGAGGCGATGGCGGAATTGAAGCAGTTGCGCGACGAGACCGCCGCAAGCCTGGACTGACACGAGGCAAGAAAGTGTCGCGCGCAAAGCCTTACCTTGCCTTATCTTACGTCAACTGAAAAGTGACGTGACGTAGTTGTTACGTCAACGCGCCAGGATATTGTATCACGTCTTCATACAGCGCATGTCGACATCAGACACGGTGCGGCAAGGGCAAGACGATGAGTGATGACATCATGACGATCCGGCAGATGTGCGACGCGTTCGACGTCACGCCGCGCACCCTGCGGTTCTACGAGGCGAAAGAGCTTCTGTCGCCCAGACGGCAGGGACAACGCCGCCTGTTCACCCGCCGCGACCGGGCGCGGCTGAAGCTGATCCTGCGCGGCAAGCGTTTCGGGTTCAGCCTGGAGGAATTGCGCCAGTTGCTCGACCTCTACGACAAGGGGGACGGGCAACAGTCCCAGATCGCCCGTGCCTACGAGGTGGCGCAGGCCCGGCTGGCCGAGATGGAAGCGCAGCGCGACGAGCTGGAGGCCGCGATCTCCGAGTTGCGCGAACAGATGACATGGGGCGAGCGCATGCTGGCCTCGCTTGAGGAAAAACGCGACGCCGCCGAATGATGCGGCGCGGCATCCTATCCAGGGAGAGAGACACATGCCAGGCTACACCGCCCCGACCCGCGACATGCAATTCGTGCTGCACGATGTGCTGAACATCTCCGCCTCAGAGATCCCCGGCTATGACGAGCTGGACCGCGATTTCACCGCGGCCATCCTGGGCGAGGCCGGCAAGATCGCGTCCGAGGTGCTCAGCCCCCTCAACCCGGTCGGCGACCGCGCGGGCTGCCGGCTGGAGAACGGCGTGGTGCGCACGCCGGACGGCTTCAAGGACGCGTTCGCGACGGTGCGAGAGGGCGGCTGGACCGCGCTCGACTGCGACCCCGAATATGGCGGTCAGGGACTGCCCTACCTCATCTCGACGGCCGTCGGCGAGATGTTCTCGGCCGCCAACATGGCCTTCAACATGTATCAGGGCCTGACGCACGGGGCCTATAATGCCATCCATGCCCACGGGTCGGAGGCGCAGAAACGGACCTACCTGCCCAAGCTGGTCAGCAGCGAATGGGGGGGCACCATGAACCTGACCGAACCGCATTGCGGCACCGATCTGGGCCTGATCCGCACCAAGGCGGTGCCCCAAGGCGATGGCAGCTACCGGATCAGCGGTCAGAAGATCTGGATCTCGGCGGGCGAGCACGACATGGTCGACAACATCATTCACCTGGTGCTGGCCAAGATGCCCGACGCGCCCGAGGGGGTGAAGGGGATCTCGCTGTTCATCGTGCCGAAGTTTCTGGTGAACGAGGATGGATCCTTGGGCGCGCGCAACGCGCTGTCCTGTGGCGGGCTGGAAGAAAAGATGGGTATCCACGGCAACGCCACCTGCGTGATGAACTATGACGGTGCCACGGGGTATCTCGTGGGCGAGCCGCACAAGGGCATGCGCGCGATGTTCACCATGATGAACGAGGCGCGGCTCGGCGTCGGGCTGCAGGGCTATGCGCAGGGCGAGGTCGCCTATCAGAACGCATTGGGCTTCGCGCTCGACCGGCTGCAGGGCCGCGACGTGACCGGCACGCAGGCCCCCGACAAAGCCGCCGATCCGATCATCGTGCACCCCGATGTGCGCCGCAACCTGATGGATCAGAAGGCCTTCGTCGAAGGGGCGCGCGCCTTCACCTTCTGGGGCGCGTCGCTGATCGACGCTCATGTGCGTGCGGATGACGCCGAGGCCGAGCAGATGATCTCGCTGCTGACACCGGTGATCAAGGGGTTCCTGACCGACAAGGGGTTCGAGACGACCGTGCTGGCACAGCAGACGCTTGGCGGCTCGGGCTTCACCCGCGAATGGGGGATGGAGCAGTTCGTGCGCGATGCCCGGATTACCATGATTTACGAAGGCACCAACGGCATCCAGGCGCTCGATCTGGTGGGCCGCAAGCTGGCGCAGAACGGCGGCAAGGCGATCATGGCGGTATTCGACATGATGAAGGGCTACATCAGGGACAATGCCGGGCAAGATTCCGACTTCGACGCGCAATTCCTCGATCCGCTCAAGGCGGCCTCAAAAGATCTGCAGGCTGCGGGCACGTATTTCATGCAGAACGGCATGAAAACGCCCAACAACGCGCTGGCGGGATCGTATGACTTCATGCATCTCTTCGGCCATGTCTGCCTCGGGCTGATGTGGGCGCGCATGGCGAAGGCCGCCAAGGCACGGCTCGACGCGGGCGACGGCGACACGGCCTTCCTCGAGGCCAAGCTGGCCACCGGGCGTCACTACATGGCCCGCCACCTGCCGATGACGGCCACGCATCTCGCGCGCATCCAGAGCGGTGCCGAGACCGTCATGGCCCTCGAGCCCGACCAATTCGCCAGCGCCGCCGGCTGAGCCGCGCGGTTGCCGTGAAGGAAAAAGGCCATGCCCTCGACGACACACACATCAGGCGAGAGAACCGATGTCGGATGCCTCCGGCGGGAGTATTTTGAGCAAGATGAATGGGTAAGGTCCACCCTGTCCGGTGTGCGGGCCTACGGGCATCAGGCACCTGAACAGGGCTTCACCTTGCGCGGTCATCGGCTCTCCAGCCTGTACCGCATGGTGGACAGAATCGCATTATCGTTAATTCCCGGTAAAGATGCTCCCGTTTCATCTTGCCAAAAATACTCAAATCCGCCACGCGCCGCGTGTGGCACGCCGAAAGGTTGCACATGACGATACAACTTCATTGCTTCGGCGAGAGCGGCAACGCCTACAAGGCGGCGCTTGCGCTGGAACTGGCCGGGCTCGACTGGGAGCCGGTCTTTGTCGACTTCTTCGCTGGCGCGACGCGCAGCGACGCGTTTCGTGCGCTCAACGTCATGGGTGAGGTGCCGGTTCTGGTGGATGGTCCCGTCACCTTGACGCAATCGGGCGTCATGCAGACCTACGTCACTGAGAAAACCGGTAAATTCGGAGGCGCGACCGCCGAGGACGCGCGCGAAATCATGCGGTGGATGTTCTGGGACAATCACAAGCTGAGCGGGCAGGCCGGGGCGGTGCGGTTCCTGATGAATTTCCTGCCCGAGGACAAGCGCCCAACCGAGGTGATCGGGTTCATGCAAGGCCGGCTCAAGGCCGCCTACACCGCGCTCGACACCCATTTGAAGGGCCGCGACTGGATCGTGGGAAATACGCTCACCAACGCGGATCTGTCGTGTTGCGGCTATCTGTTCTACCCCGAGCCCTTCGGCTTCGAGCGGCGCGACTGGCCCGAGATCGACCGATGGCTTGGCAATATCCAGAGCCTGCCCGGATGGAAACACCCGTATGACCTGATGCCCGGCAAACCGTCGGATCGGCAATGACAAAGGAGACCGACATGACAGATGCCTATATCTTTGACGCCGTGCGCAGCCCGCGTGGCAAGGGGCGCAAGGACGGTGCCCTGCACGAGGTGACCGCCGCGCGGCTTTCGGCGCATGTCCTGAACGCGCTGCAGTCGCGCAACGGGCTCAATGGCCATGCGGTTGAGGACGTGATCTGGGGCAATGCCACACAGGTGATGGAGCAGGGCGGCTGCCTTGCGCGCACCGCCGTGCTGGCCTCGGACCTCGACGAGCGGATCCCCGGCCTGTCGATCAACCGCTTCTGTGCAAGCGGAATGGAGGCCGTCAATCTTGCCGCCAATCAGGTGCGCGCAGGCGCCGGTGACGGCTATATCGCCGGCGGGGTCGAGATGATGGGTCGTGTCGCCATGGGCAGCGACGGGGCGGCGATCGCCGTCGACCCAAGCATCGCGATGGACAGCTATTTCGTCCCGCAGGGCATCAGCGCGGATATCATCGCCACCGAATACGGCATCAGCCGCGACGACGCCGATGCCTTTGCCGTCGAATCGCAGCGCCGCGCCGCGGCGGCGTGGACGGATCGTCGCTTCGACCGCTCGATTCTGGAAATCAAGGATCAGAACGGGTTGCCGATCCTCGACCATGACGAGCACATGCGCCCCGAGACCGACATGCAGTCGCTTGGCAGCCTGAAGCCCAGCTTCAAGGACATGGGCGAAAACATGCCCGGCTTCGATGCGGTTGCCAAGCTGAAATACCCGCATCTGGAGGCGATCAACCATATCCACCACGCCGGAAACTCGTCGGGCATCGTCGATGGCGCGGCGGGCGTGCTGGTCGGATCAAAGGCGTTCGGCGAGAAATGGGGCCTGACACCGCGCGCGCGCATCCGCCAGACCACGAAGATCGGCACCGATCCTACGATCATGCTGACCGGCCCGGTGCCCGCGACCGAGAAGGCGCTGCGCGACAGCGGCATGGCGATCGGCGACATCGACCTGTTCGAGGTGAACGAGGCGTTTTCCTCGGTCGTGCTGCGCTTCATGCAGGCCTTCGATGTCGATCAGGGCAAGGTCAACGTCAATGGCGGGGCCATCGCCATGGGCCATCCTCTGGGGGCCACCGGCGCGATCATCATCGGCACGCTGCTTGATGAGCTGGAGCGCACCGGCAAGGGCACCGGCCTTGCCACGCTGTGCGTGGCCTCCGGCATGGGTGCCGCCACGATCATCGAACGCGTTTAAGGAAAGGTTGCGACAATGACCGATTTCACCATGGAAAAAGGCGCCGACGGCGTCGCGATCATCACCTGGGACGTGGCCGACAAATCCATGAACGTGATGACCCGGCAGGGCTTTACGGATCTCGAGGCGCTGATCGACGACGCGCTGGCAGACGAGGCCGTCAAGGGCGTGATTCTGACCTCGGGCAAGCCCGACAGCTTTGCCGGCGGCATGGATCTCAACGCCATCGCGCGGATGCGCGACGAGGCTGGTGATGAGCCCGCCCGCGGTCTGTTCGACGGCGTCATGGGCATGCACGCCATCCTGCGCAAGATCGAGCGCGCGGGCATGGATGAGAAAAACAAGTGCGGCAAGCCGATCGCCGCCGCCCTGCCCGGCACGGCGCTTGGCATCGGGCTGGAGATCCCGCTCGCCTGTCACCGGATCTTTGTCGCCGACAACCCGAAAGCCAAGATCGGCCTGCCCGAGATCATGGTCGGCATCTTCCCCGGCGCGGGCGGCACCACCCGGCTGGTGCGCAAGATGGGTGCGATGGCCGCCTCGCCGCTGCTGCTTGAAGGCAAGCTGAACGACCCGAAAAAGGCCAAATCCGCCGGCGTGGTGGATGAGGTCGTGCCCGCGGATCAACTGATCGAGACCGCCCGTGCATGGGTTCTGTCGGGGCCGAAGATCGTCAAGCCGTGGGACGAAAAGGACTACAAGATGCCCGGCGGCGCGCCCTATCACCCGGCGGGTTTCATGACCTTCGTCGGTGCCTCGGCCATGGTCAACGGCCGGACGCAGGGTGCGTTCCCGGCCGCGAAGGCGCTTTTGTCGGCGGTCTACGAGGGGGCGCTGGTGCCCTTCGACACCGCGCTGAAGATCGAGGCGCGCTGGTTCACGCATGTGCTGATGAACCCCTCGTCTTCGGCCATGATCCGGTCGCTCTTCATCAACAAGGAGGCGCTGGAAAAGGGTGCCAACCGCCCCGACGCGCCGGATCAGAGAGTCCGCCGGATCGGCGTCATGGGCGCGGGCATGATGGGCGCGGGCATCGCGCTGGTCTCGGCGCAGGCCGGCATCGACGTTGTGCTGATCGATCAGAAACAGGAGGCGGCGGACAAGGGCAAATCCTACACCGCCGATTTCATGGACAAGGGGATCAAGCGCGGCAAGGCGACAGAGGCGACCAAGCAGGCGACACTGGACCGGATCACCGCCACCACCGATTACGCAGCGCTGAAAGGCTGTGACCTGATCATCGAGGCGGTGTTCGAGGACCCCAAGATCAAGGCCGAGGCGACGCAAAAGGCGCTTGCCGAGGTGGACGGCGAGTGCGTCTTTGCCACCAACACCTCGACCCTGCCGATCACCGAACTGGCCCGCGCCAGCGACAACGCGGAGGATTTCATCGGCATCCACTTCTTCTCGCCGGTCGAGAAGATGAACCTCGTCGAGATCATCAAGGGCGAAAGGACCGGCCCGCGCGCGGTGGCCAAGGCGCTCGATTTCGTCCGGCAGATCCGCAAGACGCCGATCGTGGTGAACGATGCGCGGTTCTTCTATGCCAACCGCTGCATCATTCCCTACATCAACGAGGGGATCCGCATGGTGGCCGAGGGTGTGGCCCCGCCGCTGATCGACAACGCGGCGCGGCAACTGGGCTTTCCGGTGGGGCCGCTGCAACTGGTGGACGAGACCTCGATCGATCTGGGCGCCAAGATCGCACGGGCGACCAAGGCCGCCATGGGCGACGACTATCCGGATGCGGCCGTCGACGAGGTGATCTTCTGGATGGAAGGCGAAGGGCGGCTTGGCCGCAAGGCGAATGCCGGGTTCTTCGAGTATGACGACAAGGGCAAGCGGCTTGGTTACTGGCCCGGTCTGGCCGAGAAATTCCCCCGCGCCGCCGAGCAACCCGACCTGACGCTCGTCCAGCACCGCCTGATGTTCGCGCAGGTGCTCGAGGCCGTGCGCGCGCTGGAAGAGGGCGTTCTGGAAGACATCCGCGAGGGCGACGTGGGCGCGATCCTCGGCTGGGGCTTCGCGCCGTGGTCGGGCGGGCCGTTTTCCTGGCTCGACATCATCGGCACGCCCTATGCGTCCGAGCGCTGCGACCAGCTCGCCGAAAAATTTGGGCCCCGCTTCGCCACGCCGGATCTTCTGCGCGATCTGGCCGACAGGAATCAGGGTTTCTACGCCCGGTTCGACCAACAGACCGACGCCGCCTGACCCAGCCCCCCGCGTGCCCCCATCATGGCGCGCGGGGTTTCTTCTTGGCAAAAACACCCAAGATCCCGACGCCGGCCCCATGCGGGCCGATGGTCCCGGATCAAAGCGGCAGGAACCGGTCCTGGCCTGCGTCAAACTGCTCCAGCGCGCCAGATCCGATATCGTGCCACAGCCCGTGCAGCGTCAGCGTGCCGGCGTTGACGCGACCGGCCACGAACGGAAAGCTCATCAGGTTGTCGAGCGAGACGACCACGGTCTGCTTTTCCAGCGCCCGAAGCTGCGCGTCCGGGTCGGCCACGTCGCGCACCCGCTCGTAGCCGGGGCGCAGGATCTCCAGCCAGCGCCCGACAAAGCTCGTCTCCAGCTCGAGCTCGGGGGCCCCGCCAGCGCACATCCGCTGACAGCCCATGGCCCCGCCGCAGGAGGAATGACCGATGACAATCACATGCGCCACGCTCAGTGCCGTCACCGCGAATTCCAGCGCCGCCGAGGTGCCGTGCTGGCCACCTGCGGTCTCGAAGGGCGGCACGAGATTGGCGATGTTGCGATGGATGAAGAACTCGCCCTGATCCGCCCCGAAGATCGAGGTGACATGCACGCGTGAATCGCAGCACGAGATCACCATCGCGCGGGGATGCTGGCCCTGATCGGCCAGATGACGGTACCATGCCTGATTGTCGGCATAGGTGGTGGCTTTCCAGCCATGATAGCGGTGCACCAGATAGGTGGGCAGCGGGCGGGCGTGTTTCATTCCGGCTCCGGACTTGCGGCAATCATGTCTCGATAATCGGGAATCGCCTCGAATTCGAGCCATTTTTTGCACCGCCTTAAACCGTTTGGGAACCCTGACCGGGTCATGATGCACCGCGTGGGGAAGCAAAGATCAACGGATTCGGGTGTGACAGTGGAACAGGTAACGTTGCTTAAACAGGATGAACGCGTGCGGCTCGATCCGCAGAGGCTCGACACGCTTTTCGATCAACTGGGCGAAACCGGGGCAGAGGATATCGTCTGCCGCGCGCTCGAAGAGCTGGCCGCACGGCTCAGCCATGCGGAACGCTGCTATCGCGAGGGCCGCATCGCGGACATGCGCAAGAGCAGCCGCAGCCTGATCGCGATCGCCGATCAGGTCGGCATGTCGCTTCTGGCGGGGGTGGCGGGCGATGTGACCGCGAGCATCGACGCGGGCGACCACGTCGCGCTCGCCGCGACCTTCGCGCGGCTGTTGCGGATCGGTGAACGCTCGCTTTGTGAAATATGGGACGTGCAGGGCAGCCCGTACTGAAGCTTGTGACGTGACGGGTTGCAGGCGACGCGCATGTGGCTAGGCTGACGGGCACCCCCCCTTTGCAAAGGTTGCCCGAATGGACCTCAGTTTCGCCGCCCTGACATTTGCCGAACAAGGCACGCCCGCGATCCCGCTGCATCTCGTGGCCGAGGACGCCTTTGAGGCATGGATCGAAGATCAGGCACCGCAGGTCGCCTCCTGGCTGCGCGCCACCGGCTTCACCGGCGCGCTCGGTCGCACCGTCGTGGTGCCCGACGCGCAGGGCGGGATCGCCATGGCGGTCGCCGGCTACGGCTCCGAGGCGACCCGCGCGCGCGGCCGGTTTCACCTCGCAGGTGTCGCCGCCGCCCTGCCCGAGGGCACGTACCGGCTTGAAGGCCTGCCGCAGGATGACGCCGAAACCGAGGCGCTTGGCTGGCTGTTGTCGCATTACGCCTTTGAGCGCTACCACAAGCAATCCCCGGCCCGCGCGCGGCTCATCGCCCCCGAGGGCGTCGACGCGGCCCGGCTGGAAGTGATCGCGGCGGGCGAGGCGCTGACGCGCGACCTGATCAACACGCCCGCAAACGATCTGGGTCCCGACGCGCTGGAGGCGGTCTGCACCGATCTTGCCGGACAGCATGACGCGAAGATCACCTGTCGGCGCGGTGCGGACCTGATCCAAGAGAACTTCCCGCTGATCCATGCGGTCGGGCGCGCCGCCAGCCAGGCACCGCGCCTGATCGAGATGACATGGCACGGCACGGGCGGCGATACCGGCCCGACCCTGACGCTGGTCGGCAAGGGCGTGTGTTTCGACACGGGCGGGCTCAACCTCAAGCCCGGAAGCTCGATGGGGCTGATGAAAAAGGACATGGGCGGGGCGGCCACCGTGCTTGGCC
>Ga0307966_1000578_pt1 | contig 30455 bp, 26 predicted proteins | sample OrgLakmetagen646_FD_203141 | JGI IMG/M metagenome (GOLD analysis project Ga0307966, IMG submission 203141) | Saline water microbial communities from Organic Lake, Antarctica - #646 | ecosystem: Environmental > Aquatic > Non-marine Saline and Alkaline > Saline | place: Antarctica: Organic Lake... | reverse complement strand
CCAGTTGATCGTTAACCGTAAGATTAAAAGGTGCAGGTTGCCGAGCCAAAATAACATCCCCATAATTCGTGAGTATTATGGAATTATAACAGAATCAGGCTAGTGAATTAACCAAACGGGACGCTAGCGGCAGATCAGCTAATCGAACGGCCACAGCTATATGCCACCATTCTGCTCTGGCTATTAGCCGAGTTGTTTGAAGAATTACCCGAAGTCGGCGATCCCAAAAAACCTAAGCTCGTGTTCTTTTTCGATGAAGCTCACCTGCTATTTGAGGATGCTCCGAAAGCCCTGCTACAAAAAATCGAACAGGTGGTGCGATTAATTCGTTCCAAAGGCGTAGGCGTCTATTTTGTTTCACAAAACCCCACCGATATCCCCGACAAAATACTCGGCCAGCTCGGCAACCGGGTGCAGCACGCTCTAAGAGCGTTTACCTCGCGTGATCAAAAAGCCGTTCGCGCTGCCGCCTCAACCTTCAGGCAAAACCCCAGCCTCGATACTGAAAAAGTCATAACGGAACTCAGAGTCGGCGAAGCCTTGGCCTCCACCCTCGATGCCAAAGGCACGCCATCCATTGTTGATCAAACGCTTATACGACCACCCTCTTCACGTCTCGGGCCTGCTACGGCTGAAGAACGTAAAGGTATTTTCAGCCTCAGTGAGTTTGGCCCTCGCTACGATGAAGTTATTGACCGTGAATCTGCCTACGAAATACTACAAAAGCGAGCGGAGCAGGCCGCCAAAGAAGCCGAGCAGGCAACCCTTGATAAAAACCGGATTTATAAAGCCCCAGCTAATAGAAGCAAAAAAACCGCACAAACACGACGTTCCTCACGCCAGGGGGTTTTTGAAACCATGGCAAAAAGCATAGCGCGTACAATGGGTCGCGAAGTGACACGGGGTGTCTTGCGCGGTGTGCTGGGGTCCCTATTCAAAGGGCGTTAACGCCGTGCAGCGCTATCAGTGTCTGTGCTCAGGGACCGAAGCTTGTTGCGTTGTCGGATGCTTCGAATGGGTCATTCATACGTTCGCCCATTGTGTTTAAGCCAGCCGCCCACGTGCCGACCATTCGGATCATGATGTGTCCAATGCAGAACCCCACCCTTCGAATTCCATTCATACTGACCAAAATACTGCACCCTGTCGCCCTTTTTAAGATCTCTTATTTTTGGTGCCAAATCGATGTTGTGAGCCACTAATACAGTGTGGCCAGACGATAGCCGTAAAATAAACCTCTGATGACGGCTGCCCTTATTATCATCACTGAGAATATGGCTAACCTCCCCTGACCCGCTGACCTGTATACCGCTTAACTGGTTTTTATAGGCGTCCGCAACTGTCTGTTCGCTTTGTATAGTTTCTTCAGTAAACGAAGAGACCAAATCCGGATTGTTCTGGATGTACCCGTAGATTCCAGCGGCAACAAGCAATGCAATAAGTAGGTTTTTTATAGCGTGCTCAAACTCTTCAGGTGCGCCCGACAGCAGCTACTGGCCAAATTCGGGCTTACTCAGATGCAGGGCCCCAGGAGTAGCTCGCATTTTTACCTTTCCCTTTGCCGAGCTGCTTTCGATCAACCATTCGGGATTCGAATTGAGCGGGTCATATGTGCCTGTCCATTGGGTTGATTGGGCTGGGCCTGGCAGATGGGAATCTGTTGTTCGTTTATTGGTATGCTCCGAAATCAGTGTCTGAGAGTGTCTAGGTATTGAGCTAGAGTGCTGTCGCTTTCAAGCAGGGATCGGGTTGCGTCCATCACCCGCTGTGCTTTTTCCTCCCCCCAAACGGGGTAGGTCAGCGCGACGTATTTCGCTTTCAGACGACTCTCTGTAATGGGGTTGTCCGGATCACCCACAGCAGTATGGGGTTCGGAGGTCAGCAGCTTGCCATCTTGCAGCGCGATGCTGACATGGGCCCATCGCTCGGCGGGAAATACGGTGTTGTAGGCTTCGTCTTCGACAAAGCTAACCCGACTGCACAGCGCTAGGGTAGCGGCATCGGTCAGACCTATACCATCGATCTGTGCCACTTCCACTTTGCCGTGCACCAAGGCAGCTGCAATGGGGAAAGCGATGGCATACTGGGCTTGCTCAGTATTGGCTGGTATGCCCTGATTAAGACGAGTTGCCTCGTGGAAAGTATGCACTTTGATCCCTTTTATCTGGTCCAGACCGATAGTGCGCCCTTGAATTACCGACAGGGTGGCATCGATCCCCGGATGAGCCCAGCGGCAGCAAGGGTACGGCTTGAAGTACTGCTCCATAATTCGCCAATTCGTACCCAAATCGTCCCAGATTGCTTCCATTTTCGGATCGGTTACGGTGAGCGCCGGTGCGCCGGTGAAACCGTCCATAGCCAGGAATGCGGCAGAAACGCCGGTCATGGCGCCCCAGCCCGAACCGTCCTTGAGCATGGTCGGGTGATCGACACCGCGCATCATCTGGCTGCGGGGGCCATGGTACTCTGCGATGCCGATTGCGTGTTCGAACTGCTCCTCGCTGGCGCCCATCAGGTGAGCACCAAGGGCGGCACAGTTGACCGCGTTCCAAGCCCCGGATGTGTGGTAATCGGGCGCGGTAGCGTGCAGGGCGATTCCAGCTCTAGTGCCTATTTCGTAGCCGGCCACCAGCAGAGTGATAAATTCGGGGCCCGATAGCTGTCTGCCCGTCGCCTCGAGCAGCGCGACTAACCCAGGTAGTAGAGCGCAGCCCACATGTCCTTTGGTCAATCGGTGGCCGTCGTGCGAATCGATCGCATCGATCATCATGCCCCCCGCTAAGGCAGCTCCGGCGGCACTTACCGGGTTGCCACCTAAAAGAGGCGAGGCGCAAGGCCCTTGAGCCGGCGCTGCGAATTGCTGCTGAGCGTGGCGGTGGATAATCCCGGATAGCTCGGTCTGGGATCCTGCCGCCGCCGTGGCGACCAGATCGTAAAGGCAGCGAACGGCTTGCTCTCGCACTAATTGCGGTACGTCGTCATAGTGGAGACTTTCAAGGAAGGGCTGGATCGGATTCATATGGTCACTGTTAGAGTAGAGAATTTCTGATAAAATTTCGAAGCATTAATCATCCGATTCAAGAGGGATATAAGCGCACATGCCAGCGACCTCTACCGGCCATCAGGGCAATAAACTCTGCACCAGCCGATTATTACCATCACGCTGAGTGGGTAAGTCAAATCTAGCCTGGGCAATGTCTTCCAAGCGCAGTTCGGCCTGTATCAGAGTGCACTGTGCTTCGGCCTGTGCCAGCATTTTGCCTGTCGGACTCACAATGCAAGAGCCCCCCCAGAAGTGTTGGCTGCCTTCGGGTCCGAACCGATTGGCCATGATGACAGGGATGCCGTAGGTCATTGCGTAAAAGGACAGGTTGAGATGCCAGTTGTGCTCGTTGGAAAACCGGTCACTGACAATGCCGCTGGCGGAGTTTATGGCGGCGCATAGCAGAGTAGGCCGGTGCATCATAGCCGCGTGTACCAAGCCAGGGTTCCATAGGTCGGCGCAGAGCCATTGACTCATGAGCCAGTCGGGTGTGAGGGGGGTTAAGCTGATTGATTCTCCGGGCGTAAACCACTTACCTTCTTCCAACCCGCCGTAGGTAGGCAAATTGATTTTTCGGTGCACATGAGCCACTTGGCCTTCGTGCAGGGTGGCCAGGGCGTTGTAGTATTCGCCGGGACCCGCGGCTTCAACAAAACCCACCAGACTCTGCATCGGCCCGCTGGCGGCAGCGAGTTCAAGCAGCCGTGGGTCATGGCGGGTCATGGCGACCGTCATGACCCGGTGCTGGAGGTTGTAGCCGGTGAGTGACAGTTCTGGAAACACCAGCAGGTCCAAACCACGCGCCCGGCCCTCCGCCAAGGCGTCCAGATGCAGGGCCATATTGCCGCTCAGATCAGCCAGTGTAGGGTTTATCTGGGCTGCGCCGACCCGAATGGTGCCGTCAAAGTGCATGCGTTGAGTCTCTCTATGCTGTTATAAAAAAGGCCACCCTAAGGCAGCCTCGGGTGGCTGGGTGTGGCGTTTAGTTTAGGCCATTGGTCGCGAGAAAGTTTTCTGCAACCTGTTCAATGGACACCCGTTCAACGTCCACCTGAGCATTTAGCCCAGCCATTATGGTATCGTCCAAAAGACTAGACAAGACGTTCATCTGGGTCTCGAGCTCCGGGAATGCCTCCAATGTGTCTTCGCGCACCACAGGGGCCAGGGCGTAGGATGGAAAGTAAGCCAGATCATCTTCCAGTACGCGCAAGTTAAACGCCGGAATACGCCCGTCGGTGGCAAACACCACAGACACTTCCACCTCGCCGTCACGCAAGGCAGGATAGGTCAGGCCACTGTCCATGCGTCTGACGTTGGCGCGACCAAAGCTAAAACCATAGAGCTCCTCCAGCGGGCCTAGACCGTCGTCTCGCGCGTAAAACTCGGCATTGGACGCTAGGGTCAGGTCGCCGCTGGCGTTGACTGCAGCGGCCAGTTCGGAAATGCTGGCAATGTCTCGGGTCGCCGCATCGTCTTCACGCATGGCGAAAGCGTAGGTGTTATTGGCAGCAGAAGGCTTCAGCCAGACCAAACCTTTGGCGGCGTCAAGCGCTTTGACGCGCTGGTAGGTTTCTTCAGGGTTCAAGGACTCGGTCACCTTATTGTAGACGATTAACGAGGTGCCGGTGTACTCCCAGTAAAGGTCCACTTGGCCATTTTCCTGCGCCTTACGTAATACGCCGGAACCCATACCAGCGCGTTTGTCAACGTCATAACCCAGTGACTCCAGGTATTGGCTGGTCATGCTGGTCAGTATTTGTTGTTCTGTGAAGTTCTTGCCGCCGACCGCCAGGTCAGTGGCGCTGGCGGTGGTGAACAGGCTGGCCATGGCCAGTGCTGCAAGGCAGCGCTTGAGTGTGATTCTCATAGTGTCTCTCCAGTTGTGTTTTTTGATTTGAGTGTGATTCTCATAGTGTCTCTCCAGTTGTGTTTTTTGATTGTGCAATGGGTTCAGCGGCGTGCAGGATTTACACCCCGCGGGACCATCCAGAACGCCATGATGGCAATTAACGCGTCTACCAGAATGGCCAGAATGGCCGTGGGTATGGCACCGGCGAGCATCATCACCGGTTTGTAAAGAGCAATGCCGGTGAAAATTAATTCACCCAGTCCCCCGGCGGCGATCAGAAAGGCCAGCGGTACCGTCCCGACATTGATTGTCAAAGCGGTCCGGATACCAGCAAAAATAACGTACATAGCGCCAGGCAGTTCTATGCGCAGCAGGCGTTGAGTAGGCGACATGCCGAGACCGGCAGCGGCTTCCATCAGCGCAGGACTGATGCCTTTAAGTCCCGCATAGGTATTGCGCGTGATCGGCAGCAGCGTGGCCACGAATAGAGCGAACAAAGCGGGCGTAGTGCCGATACCGAGCAGGCTCATGGATAGCGCCAGCACGGCCAATGTGGGTATGGTGGTGCCGATGTTCAGCACCTGGATGGCAGATTCCGCCGCTTTTTCCATCTGGGGCCGCGACAGCAAGACGCCCAATGGTATGGCAAACAGGATGGCGAGCCCGCCAGAGACGGCGGTAAGGTACATGTGCTGCACAGCCAGGTAGCTAATGTCTTCTCGGTAGCTTAGAAATTCATTGATGAATCCACTGGCGCTCAGCCAAGCTCCGGCCAGAAAGACCAGAATAAACGCCATTACTATAACAATACGACGAACTGCTGGGTGAAGCATATTAGATCACCTCAGCGGGCTTTTTTGCGGTTTGCATGGCATGTCGAGCGCTTAGATGGTGCGTTATGGCGCGCTGCGTAATCTGACCACAGAGGCGCTCTTTTTCGTCCACGCAAGGTGCCCAAGTGATGTCGTGGCCAAACATTAGTGAAACTACTTTGCGCAGATCGTCGTCCAAACCGACCTGCGCGGGCATCGGTGAATTGTGGTCACGGCAGTAGCCCTTAGTATTTTTTGCCACGCTGGCGGCCACCATGCCTACTGGCTGGTATTGCTCATTCACCATGATAATGGCATTTTGGTAGCCGTACTCTTCAATGCGTTTATGCGCAGTTTCCAGAGAGTCTGAAGGTTTGACGGTGCCGATGGTGTCATTGACGACATCGCGCACTTTGACCAGATTAAGCCGCTTCAGCGCTCGGTCATCGCCCAGAAAGGACTCGACAAACTCATCTTTAGGGGCGGCCAGTAGTTCGTCAGGTTCAGAATATTGCACCAATTGACCCGCGCGAAAGATGGCGATGCGATTACCCATCTTGATGGCTTCGTCGATGTCGTGGCTGACAAACAGGATGGTTTTTTTCAGTTCTTTCTGCATCTTCAGAAACTCGTCCTGAATCACAGCCCGGTTAATGGGATCAATAGCACCAAAGGGCTCGTCCATCAACATGACCGGAGGATCCGCAGCCAAAGCACGTGCTACGCCGATGCGCTGCTGCTGGCCACCGGACAGTTCGTGTGGGAAGCAATTTAAAAAGGCGTCAGGATCCATGGCGATCATGTCCATCAAATCGCGAGTGCGATTGCGATATTTTGTCTTGTCCCAGCCCATCAAACGGGGCACTACGGATATGTTTTCCTCGATAGTCATGTTCGGGAACAGGCCAATTTGTTGAATCACATAACCTATGTTGTGGCGCAGGGTTTGTGTGTCCAGTTCCGCGGTGTCTTCTCCGTCAATGAGGACGCGTCCTGACGTCGGCTGAACAATGCGGTTGATCATCTTGAGCGTCGTCGTTTTGCCGCAGCCAGAAGGTCCGAGCAAGATGCATATTTCACCCGCTGGTACTTCCATAGATATCCGGTCAGCCGCTGTCACAGGACCTTCTGCCGTTTTATATATTTTGGTTAAATTGTCGAGACGAATCATGATGCCAACCTTATATTGGGTGCCTAACGGTGAATATCAGCCAGCCTGAATGATTTTAGCCATGCCTTTCGGCGTTAGTCGTTTCTGCAAAGCCAACAAAGCGTAGTCAACCACTACAGCCAGCAGACTAACTGCAACGGCACCGACAATAAGCTGCCGAGGATCAGACTGAGAGATACCACGACTGATGAAGGTGCCCAGACCGCCCGCACCGATGTACGCAGCAATCGCCATCACGCCAATATTTAGCACCACGGCGGTGCGCACCCCAGCCATGATCACCGGAATGGCCAATGGAATTTCCACCAAGCGCAGTCGCTCATTGGGGCTCATGCCAATACCTCGGGCGGCTTCCCGCAAAGCCGGGTCGACATTGTTGATAGCGGTGTAAGTGTTGCGAATGATTGGCAATAGGGAATACAGCAGCACAGCGATCACAGCTGGCACATAGCCGATGCCATACCCGAAGATCGATAGAATTGGCATCATGATCCCGAAAAGTGCGATGGAGGGAATGGTCACGATGATGGCCGCCACGTAGAGCACAATTTGTGCTGCCCGCTTACTTTTTGTGATGGCGATGCCAATAGGAACACCCGTGAGGGTGGCGATGCCCACCGCTAAGCTAACAAGAGCGATATGCTCAACGGTACGACTCATTAATGTGTCGAAATTGGCTAGGGTGAACTGAATCAGTTCGATGGCGACCTCCACTCCAAGTAGGGGTTAGCGACTATTATTAGTCTGTTTATATCAGTGCGACGGAAAATTCAGTTCTGCCCGCTCAACCCCTCTGGTGGGCCAGCGCTGCGAGATGGACTTGCGTTTGGTGTAAAACCTTACCGAATCGGGGCCGTATGCATGCAAGTCTCCGAACAACGAATCATTCCAGCCACCAAAGCTGTGAAAGGCAACCGGCACAGGCACGTTGATACCCACCATGCCCACTTGTATGCGGTCGCCGAACTGGCGGGCATTCTCCGTCGCGGGTAAAAATGTGGTTGGATCACGTGTCGATGTTGGGTCCGGCGTTGTGAGAGTATACACCCTTCAATATTTCCGGTACCCCACAGGCGTAGTCGACGTTTTCGATCCCACGCTTCAGCTCACCCATGGCGTTTTACCGAACTTTGCCATGATCCTCGCTGATCATCTCGCAGAGCTCATCTGCATGCTGTTCCAGCAAATACTTGAAGCGAAAACATGACTTGGGTCCGCTTGATCGGTGGTGTGTTGCTCCAAGCGGGTGCCGCCGCGTGGGCGGCATCCGTAGCCTGCTTAACTTATCTGGCTGTGCCAAGTAGTTTCTCATCGAACGGGTAGCGCGAAATTTTCTCAATGCCCGTTTCAGTAATAAGCACCTCTTCTTCAAGTTTGACGCCGTCTGCTGCGCCCACTTCTCCGATGTAGCTCTCTACTGAAACCACCATGCCGGGCTCCAGTATGCCGTTCTTTGAGAACTTCTCAAAATCCATGTGATGAGCCACCAGTGGCGTTTCGCCGTGCATGCCCACACCGTGGATGATGGACGGGTAACGGCGGTCCAGAAAACGCTCGGGAATTTTCCAGGCCTGTTCGGCAATTTCCAGGTAGCTCATGCCCGGTTTGAGAATGTCCATGTTGTGGTGTACCTGGTCGTATGCCATCTGATACAAGCTCTGCTGATAGCCCGTGGGCCGCCCGGAACCGACGTGAAAGGTGCGTGAGAAGTCAGAATAGTAACCGTGACAACCGATGGTATCAGTGTCCAGTGCCACCAGTTCGCCCGGGCGAATAACGCGGTCGCTGGCCTCGTTGAACCATGGGTTGGTGCGTGGGCCCGAACTCAACAACCGGGTTTCGATGAACTCGCCACCCTGGCGGATCACTTCACCATACAATATCGCGAACAGGTCAGTTTCGCGCATGCCTGGTTTGATGGCGGCTTCTACCTCGGCTACGGCCGCTTCGCATCCGGCCATGGATTGCGCTAGGCAGGCTATTTCTTCGGGGGTTTTGATACGGCGGCAATGCAAGGTATCTTGCATGCAGTCCAGCACTTCCAGCCCCTGGGCTTCCAGTGAACGCGCCAGATTCAGCGCACAGCGGTCCAGCCCGATTCGCTTATTGCCGCTGCAGTAGGTGCGCATCAGCTCGGCGATTTCGATGCCAAAAGGATCGCTGGATAAATTGTCACGCTGATTGACTGCAGACCATACTACTTTTGATGTTCGGGCCTCGTCGATGGTTTCCAGCCATGTGGACAGATGGGCGCTGCCCGGGTATTCAAACAGAATAACAGGGCCTTTTTCTGGCACAAAAATATAGCGCGAGGAATTGCGCAGAAAATACCCGAACATGTTGCGTGATCCGGTGGCGTAGCGTTGATTGTTGGGGTCGAACAAGACCAGGGCGCCGTAGCCTTTTTCTTTCATCATGTTTTTGAGGCGCGACATGCGGCCACCTCGCAACTGTATCGGATCAAATGCCGTAGGAATGCTGTCGCCGTTGGCCATGGGGGCGGATGGCACAACACGAACGGCGTCGGGCTCCTGATTGGACAAGGTTTTAAATTCTACAATGCTCATATTGGTTCGCTTGTGTGGTATACAGTATGAAAATCAATCGGCCAAATTATCGGTCCGCTTCATGTCTTGCTTGAGCAGTTGTTCATGAATAGGAGCCATGCGGCCAAAAATGCGCAGGGCTCGCTCTGGACGCCCAATGAATCCTGGTTCTTTTGCGTAGGCGAAAATCACCGTATGGCGCTCTCGGTTACCCGCCACCGGGGTAACGCGATGCAGAGAGTAACGGCCGAAAAAGACTTGCAAGTCGCCGGGCTCCAGAGCTAGTGATTTGACTTGGCTTAGGTCACCGTCCAGCACGTTTTCAACGGCATCGAAGTTTTCTCCGTTGGGGCTACGGATGCCCGGCGCGTATTGAAACTCGCCACCCTGGTCTGACTGCCGGGTCATCATGGTGACGATAAATTCGTTGGTGTCGTAGTGCCATGGATGTTGGCAGCCCTCCCGTAAGACGTTCACTACCAGTCCGGCCAACGGGTCTGCGTATTCATAGATGTCATCGATGCCTACTACTGCTGCCACAAAGCGCTGAAATGAAGGATCTTCGTAGACCTGCCGAATAATGGTCCCAGCGCCGATGCGATCACCGGCGACAAAACCGTTGGTCCTATCGTCAAAACGGTTTTTGGGATGATTGGCGGGCAACGATGGGTCAGCGTCGCTGTTGTAGGGATTGGTTTCAGTCTGATTATAATGGGCTTCCGGAGACAGGCGCTCAGTTTCCCGTTCCAGGCGGTCCAGTGCATCTTCAGGTACAAAGCGCTTGAGGACGACGCAGCCGTTTTCTTCCAGCTGTTCACGGCAGGCCTGGATCAGCGCCTGTCCGCGTACTCCACCCAAATCGTGCACAGGGTACTCGGACAAATTGACTAGCCCATCGATACCGGCGGAATGGGGTTGGTGAAGATCGTTTTGCAAGCGCATTACATGCCTCTCGTTTCTTTAGTGCGATGGCTAAAGACACTACTCGGCCTATATCAATAATTAAAATGAATAGTTAATGTGGTATTGATTTCAATTAATCATAAATGGAGCTGCTCATGGACACCGAACTGTTGCGTGCGTTTGTCACTGTGGCGGCGTGTGAAGGCTTCAGCACTGCCAGCAAAACCCTTAATCGAACCCAGTCTGCCGTTAGTTTGCAGATTAAACGGCTCGAAGATCAATTAAGTACCTCATTGTTTCAACGCACTAGTCGCAGTGTTACCTTGACCTCGTCGGGGGAGCGCTTGATGCCCTACGCGCGCAATATATTGAAGCTCGAAGACGAGGCCCGATTGATGATGGGGGATGACCCAGGGGGAAATTTAATTCGCTTTGGCACCTCAGAAGAACAAGCCAGCATCTATTTACCCTTGTTGTTGCCGGATTTTTCCCGTCGGTTCCCAGAAGTCCGTCTCGAAGTGGTCTGTGGCATCAGCAGTGATCTGGTGCGGGATTTCCAAAACGGTTTATTGGACGCGGTGCTGGTGATTCGGCACAAGCCCACTCAGTCGGGCGTGCTGATGGGGAGTGAACCCCTAGTCTGGGTCATTGCCGACCATTTATCGCCAGAATGGTGGCACATTATACCGCTGGCGCTTAATCCAGAGGGGTGCATTTTTCGCGCTCATGCAATTGCTGCCTTGGGTCGGCAACGCCGCCGGTGGGAGGTTCGGTATTCGAGCCTGTCACCCATAGGCAACAACCTACCGGTGCAGGCAGGGCTCGCTCTAACGGTCAAGACGCCGCGCAGTGTGCCGGAAGGTTGTCGCATCGTAGGCGAAGATGAAGGGCTACCGCCGCTGGGCTCTGTTGAGGTGGAGATGCATCGAGCGCCTGGTCACAATCACGACGCGGCGATTGATTTATTCGATACGCTGGAAAAAATAGTCACCTCACATGAGGTGGTAAAACCGATGAATGTGGTGTCTGGAAGTTCACGCTCGAAGGTATCTGGGCCATAGTTCATTGGCGTGTAGGATATACCAGAAGGATACTGACAAGTTATCGAGTTCAGGCTTTAAAATCCAGTACTGTGTTAGGGATGCTCTAAGGAACCTCTGAATAACTCTCCAAAATCAGCGATAATAGTGCCATCACTAACTGCATAGGAGGCAGATTGCTGTGCTGCGAGACGATACCAATGCGACGCTATGGTAATGTCCAGCGCAATACCCGAGCCATTCTCGTAAAGCTCGCCCAGACTGCGCTGGGCCTTGGCAAAATTTTGTTGTGCGGCGAGCTGCATCCAATAAAAGGCGATGGCCTCATCTTTAGGCACGCCAAGCGCGTGCATGTGCTCCTGCGCCAGAAACTCCCGAACACTCGACCGCAGAACGGCCCGGCCGTCCGCACCACGGCAATATGGCGTCCGCCCACCACCTTTTAGCTGCATTTCCCAGCGCCGACCGTTGATGGAGCTGTTCGAACTGCGCGCATGCTGCAAGCGTTATGAAACAAGGAGGTTGGCCAATGTCAGCCAGCGAATGCACAGGGGTATAACCTTGTGCGCGTGGTCGGAGGATGCGTGGGTACAGTTTTTTGTCGACTGTCAGACGTAATCGGGCTCGTAACAGATAAATTCCTGAAGCAACATCATCTTTCGCTTCAACCAATGTGCAAAACGAGCCTTTTCTTTTTTATTGCGCATCAAACTGACGTAAACTGCAGATTATAGGTGTTAGCGGGAGAGACTGTGTCACACGCTGTGTGGCCGGCGCCGAAGGAGCAACTGCCCCGGAAACTCTCAGGCAAAAGGGACCGCTAACACGATAACTTTCCGAAGAGCTGCCAATGACTGCGTCACTTGGCACACCGAAGGAGCAAGCGGCCGGTTTCGCTGAAACGGCTCGTGAATCTCTCAGGTCCAGAGACGGAAGGGGTGCTTCTACCATTTTGGGTAGAAAATTAACCCTGGGCGCTCTCTGGAGATTGTTATGAAGCATATTGCAGTTATTGGCGGTGGCATCACCGGTATCACCACGGCTTACTCTCTGGCCAAGCGCGGCTTCGACGTCACCGTCTACGAAAAGCATCGTTATGCGGCTATGGAAACGTCTTTCGCGAATGGCGGTCAACTGTCGGCGTCCAATGCCGAAGTCTGGAACAACTGGCAGACCGTGATCAAAGGCATGAAATGGATGTTCCACAGTGATGCCCCGCTGCTGGTTAATCCCAAGCCCTCCTGGCACAAAATGAGCTGGTTTGCCGAGTTCATCGCGGCCATTCCCCAGTACGAAAAAAACACCACCGAAACCGCCCGCCTGGCGATCGCTGCCCGTGAGCATCTGTTTTCATGGGCAAAAGAAGAAGGTATCGATTACGACCTGAAGGAACAGGGCATACTGCATATCTATCGCGACAAGGCCGGCTTCGACCACGCGGCAAATGTTTCGAAATTGCTGGCAGCAGGAGGCCTGGAGCGCCGGGCCGTCACCCCCGATGAAATGAAGGCCATTGAACCCACACTGGCTGGCAACTACTACGGCGGCTTTTTCACCGAAAGCGATTCAACCGGTGATATTCACAAGTTCACCAGCGGCCTGGCAGATGCTGCCCAGCGCCGCGGCGTCAAAACGTGTTACGGCCACACGGTTACCGAACTGAGTGCGGATCAATCCCATGCCTGGGTAACGTCTTTTGACGGCGAGCAACAGATTCGTAACACCTTCGATGGCGTGGTGGTTTGTGCAGGCGTTGGCAGCAGAGAGCTGGCTGCGAAACTGGGCGACCGCGTTAACATTTATCCGGTGAAGGGCTATTCCATCACGGTTGAACTGGACGACGAAGCTTCCCGGCAAGCGGCGCCGACCGTTAGCCTGCTGGACGATGCCACCAAGCTGGTCACCAGCCGGTTGGGCGATGATCGTTTCCGCATTGCGGGCACAGCAGAATTCAACGGCTACAATCGCAACATTCGGGATGACCGCATTCGCCCTCTCACCCGTTGGGTTGAGCAATGCTTCCCCGGGGTCTGTACCCGGCGCGTCGTGCCCTGGGCGGGACTGCGCCCCATGCTTCCCACCATGATGCCGCGAGTCGGCCCGGGTCGCCTGCCAACGGTGTTCTACAATACTGGCCATGGCCACTTGGGTTGGACGCTGTCACCCATTACCGCCGAGATGCTGGCCGAAGCCGTTGAAACGGCGCCTGCTTACCAGAAACGCTGAAACAGCATTCGATCCCGGGCGGTTTTTCATTCTTGCTATGAAGCGATGTACAGGACAATCACCTCACCCAGGTCACGCCGACATAGCGCACTTTTATAAATGAACGTAGACGTACGAATTCGCCTACCGACTCGGTAGGCGAACCCTCATGCCCCATCAAAAGTATTGTCAATACAAGAGTTGTCCTATCCTCGCCTCTGACTTATGATATGTTATAACATTGTTAATTCTTATCAGAAGCAGCGGAAATTTATGAAAAATACTGGCAAAAAACTACCCGTCACCGTGCTATCGGGCTTTCTTGGTGCTGGCAAAACCACGGTTTTGAGCCACCTGCTGAATAATCGGGAGGGCCGTCGGGTGGCAGTGATTGTCAATGACATGAGCGAAATCAACATTGACGCCAGTGCCGTGAAAAACGAGGTGCAATTAAACCGTAGCGAGGAAAAACTCGTTGAAATGAGCAACGACTGCTTGCTGAACGACGATGAGCTGCTGGCCGGGCCGACTCAGTGGCAACACCTGGCCGATCCGTTTCCGATCTGGGAGGCCGAGGCATGATGGCAAAGGCATCACAAAATCTATCGCGAACGCGCCAAGCTGTTTTTGGGGGCTTGCCTGATGTCCTTGCAGAAATCTATCGAGACGATGTCAACATGGCTGTTTGGCGGCGCTCCGTGGGCGCCGAGTTAATTTCAGAAGTTCAGGCCCTTAGCCAGGAAAAAGGGATCAGTAGTCATCGAACCATAATATCTGCGGCAAACACGCCTGATGTTGAAGAGGCCCTACCCCATCTGGCGGCCTATCCTCACCTGCAAAAAGATATCGGCTTTTTGGTTGATATGTTTGGCTGCCTGTTTGAACTCAACATGATTGGCCTTCGCATTGCGACGCTGACCCATGCCATGTGCCCGAGGTTCCACGTTGATCGAATACCTTGTCGCCTGATTACCACCTATCTGGGCACAGGCACCGACTGGCTCCCCCATCAAAGTGTCAATCGCAGCAAGCTTGGCGCCGGCAACGGCGGGCTGAGCGATGAAGAAAGCGGCCTGTACCCCTCAGAAAATCATATCAAAACGCTGCTACCCGGAGACGTAGCTTTATTAAAAGGCGAACTGTGGGAAGGTAACGAAGGCGCGGGTATGGTCCATCGTTCGCCTTCTATGAATCTCGACGAGCATCGATTGCTGCTCTCCTTTGACTTTCTTTCGCCCGCTAATCCATGAACATTGATGCTATTTATTAACCCGAAACACCAAATTCGCCGTTACCGGCACGGCAGTGGCTATAGCGGATAGACCCGCTATTTCACGCAGCGACAGCGTCAGCTTGACGTCTTTGTTGGCGATTGCGCCTTCCTGCATTTGTTCAAACCCGGCGACATCTACCCTGGCCGTGATCTTGGCCATGGGCGTGTTTTTGGTATCGAACAGCATTTCCTGCATACGTTCGTCGCGGATGGGAATCTTTGTGTCAACACTTGCCAGGTGCACGCCAACAGTCACCTTGCCGCTATCAGCTACCTTGCCCTCCAGCTCTGCAAAGCGATGAGTTTCCGCTGTGGTCCCGTTTTTGATCGACACGAAATGCAGTGAAGACTGGTCCGGATCGAGAGTCCAATCGGCTGCCACGTTCAGCGACCACTCCCACCCTGCCCAAGCACCCGCAACGCAAGACTTGCGTGCTGCGAGCGGGCATCCTGAATGTCCAACGTCCAGAATCCGGCGGATGGAAAGCGCAGCGTATCCCGCGGCGACTCCAGGGTAACCAGTTGCTGCCCGTTCAACACCACACTCACCGGGTACTCGGCCCCGGTCAGGCGCGGGCGTATGGCGTCTCGTCCCGGCGGAAAGGCCAGCTCCAGGCCGTCGCCGGGAAATACCACTTTCATGCTCTGCTGGCGCAAGGCATCCGGCTTTATGGCCGGGCCAGAGGCCAATGACAAGGGTGGACGCTCAGGGCCCAGGGAATCCAGTATCGCCAACGCAATCGGCGCTGCGGTTTGCAGGCCGGTGTGGCTGGGCAACTCGGCGTTATCAGGGCTGCCAACCCACACTGCAATCACGTGATCACGGGTATACACCACCGACAGGGCATCGCTGCCGCGGGGACCTGTGCCGGTTTTCAGGGCGAAATTATTCAGGGTAGACGTGCGTGCGCGGTTTTCCGGTAACGCCACCCGCCGCAAATGATAGGTGGTGCGGGCCGCACTTCGGTCGTCCATTGGCCGCGTTACGGCTTCGGCGCTTTTTAGCCAATGCGCTTTTGTGCTGTGCTGGCCCTGGGCCAACCCGGTGTACAAACCCGCCAGATCTTGCAAAGTAAGACCGATACCGCCAACCGCAATGGGCAGGCCAATATCGCCATAAAGAGTGGCGCCGCGAGCGCGGAGTTCAGACTCAAAGGCCGCGGGCGACAAACGTTGCAGGGCTTCCACCGCTGCGCGGTTATGGGAACGGGTGAGCGCATCGCCAAAGGTCTGCTGGCCTTTTTCGCTATGGTCAAAGTTATCCGGCGTGTAGCCGCCAAAGTCGGTGTGCTGGTCGGTGTAAACCTCTTCAAATCGCAGTACGCCGGCGGTTTCGGCGTAGGCGTAAATCAGCGGTTTCAGAGCCGACCCTGGCGAACGCGCTTGCACGCTGAAGTCGACGGCGCCGCTGGCGTGAGCGTTGAAATAGTCCTGCGAACCCAGGTGCGCAACCATTGCGCCATTGGTATCCAATACCAGCGCTGACACATTGACGCCGGGGGGCAAAGCCCAGTTCGCGCTCATGGCGTTCAGGTTACGCTGGGCGGTGCGGTTCAAGGTTGTGGCATTCAAGCCAGACAAGCCCTTCGCCATGGCCCGGTCTGCCAAGTGGTGGTCTAACTGGGCGAAACTCACGGAATTGCCTGGCAGCGGGCTTAATGTGGCGTCGGTGTATTCGGCAAGGGTTAACAGGCCGCTTTCAAAGCCTTTGCGCAGCACCCGGTCCCGAGCCGCACGGGCTATTTTTGGGAAGCGATCTGGCCGATGTTTCGCGGGGCGCTGGGGCAGCGCTACCAGCAAAGCGGCTTCGGCGTAGGTCAGCGCCACTGGCGATTTGTCGAACCAATAGCGGCTGGCCATTTCGATGCCCTCCACGTTTGCACCGTACGGGGCCAACGTGAGATAAGCGTCAAGAACGTCCTGCTTTGAATAATGAGCCTCCAGCCACAACGCACCCATTGCCTGGCGCACTTTGCCCGCCAGCGTACGCCGATGAGGCCGCAATAGACGGCTAACCTGCATCGAAATAGTCGACGCACCCGATACCACTCTTCCGTGGCTCACGTTGTTGATGGTGGCCCGCACAATGGCCAGCGGGTCTACACCCGGATGCTGATAAAAGCGCCGGTCTTCGTAGGCCAGCAGTAGATTGATATAAGCCTGGCTGACCTCCCCTTGGGGCCGCAATCGGTAACTGTTGCCCAGCAGCCGCACGTGCAGCCATTCGCCTTGATTGTCCGCCAACACCAGACTTTGCTGACCCAAGCGTTCCATCGGCAGCGCCGCCCAATGCACCAGCGGCTGAGCCAGCAAACCCACAACAATAAATGTCGCGGCGAACAGTTTTAACCAGCGGTTTTTTGCAGCGTCTCTTTTTACATTTCTGTGAAAACCCGGTTTAAAACCAGGATCAAAACTAGTTCGCCGTAACATGGATGCGAACACTCTCGGTTGAGGCATTCAACGATGGGTTCAGCATATTTTCCATGTAGGTCGCCGGCATACGATAGTTTCCAGGCGTGACTGCGCGCCACACCGACACGGATTCCAAACGGTCGTTTTTGCCAAACCGATAACGCGGCGTAATCACTTGGGTGAAGCGGTCGTCCAGGTACAGCGAGTGCGCGCTATCTTTTGGCTGCCAGGAAAAACCCATTAGTTCAAATAGGGTTTCTACGCTTATGCCGCCAAGATTCGGATTCTCGATCTCAAGCCCGCCAGCGGCTTTTTGCTCAATCAGCCATTCACCATCCGCCCGCTCACGGGTTATTTTTCCGGCCACGGTGCTCACCAGAAGCTCACCCTGTTGCAGTTCAATAACGCCGTCTTTAAGGCTAGCCTCACGGGCGCTCATATCAGTACCAACAATGGCGAAACCTTGAGTCAAGCTGACATCGGCGGGTTTGCCTTCGGTATCACCCATCAACAGTTTTGCAATTGATGGTGGTAGGTTTTTAGCGGCACCCTCACCGGCATTCTCCTCAGCGCCCCGGTCGGCGCGATGCCCCGTTGCCACCAGTGTAAGATGCAGCGCTTCATTGGAGCGATTGGTCAGAGCCAGGCCTTTGTTCTCTTCGCCTAAATTCATTTCGTTTACTGCGCGGTTCAGCAACCAGGCGCCGTCTTTTGGCGTTGCACTGGCGTGGGCGGCTTCCGTGGCCAGATAGGCCCAGGCTTTTTCCTGAGTGTTCAACCACGGGTCACTATTAACAGCTATCGTCATCGCGGCCAGCGCACTTTCCGCCTTGTCCGATTTAGCTTCCGCGCTGTAACGCGCCAGTGCCGCTCTGTGGCGAACCGGCGTGGCGTAGGTGGAATAACGATAGCTTTCGCTATCCACCCGAGCGGCGATAGCGAAAGCCTGCTCGGCCCTGGGTTTGTCGCCTAGCAGGCTAAACGCCATGGCCAGTTGGGAAGCACTGGTCATGGTCAGCCCGTCAGTCTGGCTCAGCAAATAACGCATTTCGCCCACATCCGCGTTGCCCTGCCGAGCACCTAGCAGCAGCGCATAAATCTTTACCTCTGAGTTGTTGGAGCGCATCAACCGCGGCAAATTGGGCGCCATATCCGTCAGCATTTGCTGACGCAGGCGATCAAGATTGCGGGCGTCGTTGGCCTCAAATACGCCTTCGGGCAACGGATGCAGCAGAAATTCATAGGCGTACAAACTGAGCCATTCTTCCGAATCGCCACCGTTACTCCACATACTGAACATGCCGGAGGAGCGTTGCAGATCGGCTATGCGGCGGTAGCTTTTGCCCAGGCGCTCACGCGCTTCGGTGAAATTGCCGCGCTCGGCAAAGGTCTGATCCATCACAATCAGTGGAAAAGCCCGAGACACCGTTTGTTCCAGGCAACCGTAGGGGTAACGCGACAAGCCCGCCGCCAACGCGGTGCGGTCGGGCAACGGGAAGCGGCTGACCGACAGGCTGGCGCGGCCGTCATCCAGCACTGTCAACAAATCCAGTGGTACCTCGGTTGTGGCGCCAGGCGCTACTTCCCGGGTTTCGGTCAGGGTAATCAAAGAGCCGCCGGGGCGCGCCAATAAGGGCCACTGGTACGTTTGTTCGTGGCCATCTGCCAGTACGACCCGCAGGCCAATACTGCCCTGCCCGTTGGCGGTTACCTTCACCGGTACGGATACTTCGCGGGTCTGGCCGGAGGCGGTCCAGGTTATCTTGGTGCTTAACTGTGGGGACAGACCAGAGGTCAGTCCCCAGAGCTGAGACTGCGGGGACAGACCGGAGGTCAGTCCCCGAGGCTGGGATTTAGGGGACTGTCCTTCGGACTGTCCCCGGGTTTGGCCAGACTGAGGGGACTGTCCTTTGGACTGTCCCCGCTCGAAGACTCCCAGCTCGAACGGCCCAGTCACCGACCATTCCAAAGCGGCCTTTTGCGCCTCGCCTTCGGTCAGCGTCAGCGCGGCTCCGGCCTGAAAACGATCACCACGGGTAACAGTGCGCGGCACCGATGAGTTAACCGCTACCCGCTCGCGCACAATCAGTTCGTCGCTGAACTGTATAGAGCGCCGGCCATCAGAGCCGGTTACATCCAGGCGCAGGCGGCCGTTGATCTGGCCAATATCAAGCGTAATCTCGGCTTTGCCATTACGCACCTTCACCACGTCGGTTTGAAGGGCAATGGTCTCGAAAAAGGTTTTGCGACTGGGCTGTTCAGCGGCGGCTTCGTCGCCACCCACCACCAGATTGGTGCCGCCAATGTCATCACTCAGACGCGACACCAAACCATAAGGGTCGAACAGATCTGCACTGAATGCGCGCTTGCGGGTGAACCAGTCAAACGCAGCGGCCTGGGGGTGATTGGTCAGATTCAGAATGCCAAGATCCACTGCTGAAACCACCAGGCTGGCGCCATCGGCCGCATCCGGCACATTCACCGTCAGCCTCACGGTCTGGTTCGGGCGTACAAATTCGGGTAAATCCATAGACGCCTGGCGGCGAAAGCGCTCCGGCTCGATGGCCAAGTGGGCCACGCCGACCGCACGGGCAGCGCCCGCCGAACCTGCAGCCGCGTGGCGATAGGCTTTCACCAGCACATAGGCCTGGCTGGCACCGGCCGGGGCTTTTACATCCACACTGGCTTTGCGATCGGCCAATACAACCTGATGAACGCTAAGAACGCTATCGGTCACCAGCATGATTTCTGCGGTGCCGTTAAACGGTGCGTCGATAGACACGGTCACCGTATCGCCGGCGTTAGGTTTTAAGTCAGACACCGCAACGTCCAGCACGTCGGGCACCGCTGCGCTGGCGCCGGAGGTGCTCCACCAGCCTACTTGTAGGCGGGTCTGGGTGGGTTGGCCGGTTTCCGGTAGCAGCTCCAGTTTGTAGCGGCCGTTACTCAAAGCCGGCAAGGTCAGGGTCGCCTGGCCAAGGTTGCTGGCTGCGTTCACCTCAACCATACCGCTGGCGCGAACGCCCTGCTCGTAATACTCGATGCGGTAATCCCAGCCTTCGCCGCTGCGAGTCCAGTAATAGTCCCACTCTTCCTGAATCAGCCGCCAGCGCACGGTTTCCGAGTTAGCCTGGCCGCTGCGAGCATTCACACTGGTCAGCAAAAATTCGGGGCTGCTGCCGCTGCCATACCCGCTTTGGGCGGCGGCCGGCTTTACACCTATCCAGCTGGGTTGGGTGGCCACAAACACCGCTTCTTTTTGGCGGGTTACCCGGCCAGATACTTCTTCCAGCTCCACTGCAACCGTTACGCGCTGGGGCAGTTCGCTGTCAGCGATGGACTCAAACGCACTGGCGCTGAATTCGAAATCCGCCAGGCCTGCCTCCGAGGTTTGCAGGGTTTGCGAGTCCAGCAGAGCGTGCTGCTGATAATTATCATCTAGCCCACCAAATTTAAAGCCGTCGAATGCGTCGAAGGGCTGGCGCGTAGGGTTGGCTCGTAGCTGGGCAGAAATGGGCCTATCGGCACCCGGCGCGCCAAACAGGAACAGGCTTTCGGTTGAAAAGGCCAGCGCTTGATCAATAGCCGCGAACGCCGGTAACCCGGTGATGTTCACTTCCATGGTTTCCGGTACAAAATCTTCCACTTGAAAATGGGTGCTGGCCAATTGAGTGTCACCCAGCAGCAATTGCGCGCGGTATCGACCTTTATGGGCCGTGGCACCCAGCGTTATTTTGGTGCTGAGCAGCCCGTTGCTGTCGCTGGTAACAGGCTGGCTGGTCAACACTTTGGAGTCTGGGCGGATGATTTTGAGGGTAAGATTCTGACCGGCCATGGGCGCCAGATCATTCGCACGGGCGATGGCGCTGAAATACACGCTTTCACCACCGCGATACACGCCGCGCTCGGTGCGCAAATAGCCACCACCCAACACCGCGGTGTCTGCACCGTCCACCGGCAACTGCGCCAGCGACAACGGCGATTCATTGAGGGACAGATAGCTCAGCGCGCGATTGTTTTCGTTGATTAACAAGGCGGGCGCCGAGCCGTTCTGCCCGCGCATCAGCGCGTTGGGAATGCGGGCGTAGCCATCTCCGCGAATCGCGAAGCTGCCCAGGGATTCGGAGTTTTTAGCCAGCAGTTCGATGCTGCCGCGGGCAATCAGTTCGCCGCTGTCGAAATCCCGCATCGACACCAGGGTTTCGCTATCGGCCACCAGCGCAGAAAGCGCGTAGCGCGAATGCAATACCACCACTTGCTGATCGTCGTAGCGGCGATAAAGAGTGAACTCACAGTCTGCATCGCTGCAGGGCGACACCCGAGCCAAATACGCAGAACCGGCGGGCAGGTCCGCTTTGCTCAAATCGATATTCAGGCTGGCTTCGCCATAAAGATTCGGTTGCAGCGTAATCACTTGCTGGTGCAACAGCTTGCTTTCGTTATTGTCGAAATACCCTTTTTCGCTAAGCTGCTCCGATTCCAGCAACCGACGGGCAACCGCTGGCAAAAGGGCCTGCACCGTAACCTGAACCCGCTGGTGGCCTACCGACTGCACCTGCAAAGACGGCGCACTGCCGGCAGGTACCAACACCACGCCGCTGCCATTGGTAATGGTCAGGCTATTTTTTAGCTTGGGCGTGGTTGCTTTGAAGGTCTGCGCCTGTGCCAGCGAGCCCGTGCTTAATGGCAGCCCTTTGCGGAACCTGATCGTGTAGGCCGTCACTGGCTCAAGCCCGGTGATCAGCAGTTGCTTTTCACGGGTGAGCACGCCAAAGGGCACAGAAGAGCCACTTTGGGCATCTTCTACCTGAATATAGGGCCGCAGGTCTGCGCTCAAATCAGGTTGGGTCAGCAGTGGAAAGCGTATTTCAGCGCGGCCACGGGCCTGGGCGTACTCGTCCACAACCGGCTTGCCCGCCAGCTTTTTCTGGGCTGGCGAAAACTGCGTTGTGTCTTCACAGCCTGGACCAGAGCAAGGGGCTTGCTGGTCTTGGGCTGACAAAGGCGCGGCCAAACACAGGCAAAGCACAACCACAAACCATAAATAACGCATAGCGAAATCCTGTTCCATCAGAGGACTAATACCTGCAATGATGGACGAACACTCCGAAGCTAGCCATGGTGACCAACGTATTCGAAGAATAATTCACTCGAACGCCACATTTCGCCATATTTCACAGGCATCTGTTTACAGGCGCTTAATGTTAACCGGCATCTATTAAAAGGCATCGAAATGACATCAGAAAAATGGATTACGATTTCATCCGCCGATAAAAACACGTTTTCCGGCTACCTGGCATTACCACCGGCCGGAACAGGCCCTGGCCTGGTGCTGATTCAGGAAATATGGGGAGTCAACGATCACATTCGTGCCGTTGCCGAGCAGTATGCGCTGGACGGCTTTGTGGTGCTGGCACCGGATGTGTTCTGGCGCCAACAAACCAGAACCCATCTGAACTATACCGAAGCAGACACCGCCGAAGCGTTTGAGCTGATGAAAGGCACCGACTTCACCCAGGCGGCAGAAGACGTTGTGACCGCCATTGAACATCTACGGGGATTGCCACAGGTGTCTGGCAAGGTGGGCGTGCTTGGTTTTTGCATGGGCGGGCAGCTGGCCTATCGGGCTGCCGCCAGCGGCAAGCCAGACGCCGCTGTCAGCTATTACGGTGGCGGGATTCACAACCATCTGGACGTGGCCGGGCAGATAAGCCAACCCATATTGCTCCATTACGCCGGGCTGGACGGATTGATACCGACCAGCGCTGTCGATCAGGTGCGCAAGGCTTTTAACGGTCAGCAACACGCCAGCATTCACAACTACGAGGGAGTGGATCACGGCTTCAACTGCTGGGGGCGACCGGCTTACAACCAGCGTGCGGCGGCGTTGGCCCGCGGCCGCACGCTGGTGTTTCTGGCTCAGCACCTGGCGGACTGAGTTGGGTTGGGTTGAGCTGAACTGAGACTAGCCTGGCTGCAAACCGTTGAGGATGGCGCCTATGAATTCGTCCATTATCGGGCGATTGCTGGTCGCGCTTTCGTTAATCGCATCTTGCTGGTCGTCCAGCATTCTTTGCACCAGATCATTCAACGTGGTGGTATCAAGGCCCTTATCGATGCCACCCTGCCCCAGCTCGCGAACATTCTGAGCCAACCCGGCCAACGGGCGCAGCTGGCTGGCCAGTGACGGTTGGCCAGATGTGGACTCATAGGCCGTGGTTGATACCGTGCGGCTGGAAGAAAGATTCAGGCTGAAACTGGCCAGTTCTTCGCCGCCCAGGTTCAAGCCCCGTGCGGACTCAAACGCGCCCTGAACATCGCCGCGGAAAAACTGCCCGGCAACGCCCTGCGCCTGTTCCAGCAGGCCGGCAATGGCTTCGCGTTCGCCACTGTCTAAGTCACCTTCCACACTGAACGAGTAGCGCCCGGCAGAAGCATTGACTGCAGTCAGTGAATTCGACTCACCACTCTCGCTGCTCGCTGAACGGCTTTGAACCGCTGAGTAACGGCTCTCTTCCATCAGAATGGACACTTTGTCGCCATCGGCAGTGGTCACTTCAAAACGGAAGGCGCCGCGGGAGGCGGATTCAACCTGCATACCGCTGAGGCTAACCGCTTCGGCACCGCCAGCGGGTGCCGGCTGGCCCAAAAAGCGCTCGGCGAGTTTGTCCAGGCCGTTCTGAATGCGGTTGAAGCCGTCATCAATCTCGCTGGCCAGCTTAGGATTCATCAACCCCAAGGCTTCAATTTGCTCACGGGCTTCGCCGTAGCCTTTTTCAATACCAGAGCGGGCTTGCTCCATAAGATTAGCCAGGCGTTCAGGGTCGGCTCCGGCCGCTGCTTCCTGTTCCAGCCGCAGCTGAATAAAGCGCAGTACAGTGCCCGCCACGTCCGCGGCAGACGGCGGCTGAAAACCACTGCTAAGACGGCGCGCGGCGCTCAAACTTTAACCGGTTTATTTTTTTACCCAGCGGCCATCCATTTCGATGTATTGCCCGGCCGCAGTTTTCTCAACCGCTATCTGGCCAGCCACAGCTTCCACTTTTGACACTGCAATGCCGTTCTTCTGGGCAATGCCTGTGTACGCTTCGCGACGGGCATCATTGATGGCCTCTGCAATATCGCGGGCGCGGGCATCAGACGTCACCGGAGCCAGATAACCCGACGGCGTTTCACCCAACAAACCCTGGCTTTTTGCAGAATCCAGAGCATTTTTGGCTTCATCGAGGCTCATGGCAAACGCTGGAATGCTCAGGCTCATCGTTAGCAGCAAGGCAGCGGTGCGCTGGTAAATAGTCATATTCAACTCCTTGATTATCAAGTGCGTACACTCTTTATTCTCAGGTACGCACACTCTCGATTGTTTGGTACGTACACCCGCTATCGTCGGGTGCTTGTAACAGGATTGCGAACTCAAAACAGGCCTTTTTCACTGAACAGCTCGTCCACATCCTTATCGACCTTCACGTAAATTTCGTGCTGGATTTTTACGTTCAGGTTGACCGTAATCGGCTCTTGGGGTGCCTGCACCCGCACCGTGGGTGTGCAACCAGACATCACGGTGGCCAGCAACAAGCCCGCAAGCAGCGCCGTTAGCGGGCGAAAAACATTCAAACCAGCGTACGTCATAATAATATGCTCCTTTATTACCACTTACTTTATCAGGTCTTCCGCGGCTTCGCGCTCGCGCTTTTTAAGCAGCTTTTTTACCCGCTCGGCCACCGCATCCGTCACCCGGCCGCTTAGTTGCAAGCTAGTCAGCAAGGCAGGGATATTTTCTTCAATATTAATATTCAACACCACAGCACGGCCATCACCTACCTCCGGGCTGTTGCCTTGCAAATGCAGGCCCAACATCAAGGTGCCGTTTTCGTCGTAATCAATATCGCTGCTGAGAGCGGAATAACGAAAGTTCTCCAAGGCTTTCGACACTAACTCCATGGTTTCGTTTTTTCGCCCCAGGGCGCGCAGCCGTTCCGCACTCAATTGCAGCCGACCACCCGGTTCCAACGCACCCAAGCGGCCACGTTTCACCTGTACACCCGTGGCTGGGTCTATCACTAGCGGTATGGTACCGCTGAGCATGCCGGTGCCGGCCAGGCCCTCTGCCGGGTACACCCGTAACAACTGCGCCAGATTTAAGCGGTCCAATTCCAGCGGCACGGTGACCGGAGCTGAGGCCAAATCCCAACTGCCCGACGCGATGTTCAACTGCCCACCCAAGGCGCCGGCATTGGCCTGGGTTAAGGTAAGCTGCCCCGCCATTGGCTGCTGTGCTGGCGCACGGTAATCCCCGGCCAGGGCAATGGGCCCTAATGGAATGCCGGGATTGATCTCGTCCAAGGTCAACTGCGATGTCGATACCTGAAATTGGTCAGACTTCAACGTGGCTTCAACGGTGCCATTCATGTTGCGCCATGCGGTGCGATCCCAGGTACCACCAACGTCCAGAAACACCAGTTTGCCATCGACAACCAACGGTTGGCCGGGCAGCAGCTGTGCGTTCACGTTGGCACTTATAGTGCCGCCGCTGGCGTCAAGCAGTTCCGGCCAGGCCACAAGCACCCGCCCCAGGCCGTCAATTTCCCGCTTGCCGCTCACACGCATTTGCGCGTTAACGCCAATGGCCTGTGCGGCCGCGCTGCCATAAGGAACTTTTAGGTTGATATTAGCGGAGGTACCGCTGTTCGCTTTGGCTATTCCCGACAATTGGAGGCCATTCGTATCGGCTTTCGTTTTACCGTTGAATTGCCAGCCTTGCGTCAGCAACAGCGGATGTTTTATCTGCTTGGCGCTTATGTCCAAAGGCCCGCTGAATGTCAGGTTCTCCAACGTCGCCGGGGCGGTTTTGAAGCCTGCCGTCAGGTTTTTGCCAGCCAGTACCAATTGCGGATTTTGTAGCTCAAGCGCCTCGGCATCATCGCCGCCCAGCGATTTAACCTGAGTGGCGGAAACCCGAGACGATTGGGCGAAGGTCAGATTCGCCTCTGTCGATGTCAGTTCACCGCTCATCAACAGAGCCAGTTCGGGCTTATCAATACGCCACTGGCCAACATCCAGCCGAGCCAGGTTTGCTGTAAGCCGGGTTTGGGCCAGTTGCACCTGCCAGGGCGCCGACGTAGAAATCGCCAAATGGGCATCAACGTTAATATCAGCCGCGCCGCGGCTGCGCAGGGCGACCTGCAACGGAAGGGGCGCATTCGTTGCATTTTTATTTGCACCCGTTTCATTTGCGCCAGGCAGCGCAGATGCCGTTCCGGGTAAAGCAGGGGCCGGGCGTACAGACAGTTCTAGCTGTTGCGGACGCAACTGCGCAGGCAATGTCGCGGTCCACTGCGCTGGCTGCGTTAGCACCAGGTCTGCACTTAGGGTTTGTGGTTGCCAGTTGCCCTGGTTAAGCGCCAACGCCAGAGCCAAATCGCCCTTTACACTGCCCAAGCCCGGCACCGGCCAGGGCTGTGGCACCCGGGCTTCGGCATTGACCGTGCCTGTCGCCTTCGCGAAAAAGCTCTGGCGTGGCCCCTGCAAATCCCAACGGACGTTCACCGAGCCCTGCTCTGGCTGGGAAAAACTCGCTTCCTGGGGCAACGGAGTCCAGCTCTGAACCCAAGCAATCAGCCACTCCGCGTTGGGCAGCTCCGGCACAGCGAGGGACCCTTGCCAGTGTACTTCTGTGTTCGACTCAAGCGGGCGGTAGCGGGTTTCCAGGGTCAGGTTGCGCGTATTGTCGATATCAACAGTTGCTGACATCTGCAATCCCTGTTCACCGGGTGCAGCATTATCCCCGCCACTCAACGCACTTCCTTCAATCGAGGCATCTTCTTTAACGGAAGCAGGCCCTTTAATCGAGGAGCGTTCTTTAATAGAAGCGAATTCTGCAACAAAATCGACCCGATGCCCTTGGTGCTCTAGCGACAAACTCGCGTTTATAGGTAAACCATTGTCTGTTTCTTGAGCGCTGTGTTGAATATCCAAAGCACCATATAGCGGGCAGCGGCCGCTGGCACAAGGAAGGATGGCCTGAAATTGCTGGACACGAACGCGTGAGGGCAGCCACGGGGGTAGTTGAAGAGGTAGTTGCGGCGGCATGTGTTCAAATACGGAAAAAGCGGGTGTGGCAGAAGGGGCATCAACCGCTGACGCAGGCTCGATCGCAACAATCTCGAGTTCCAGTTGCTGCGCGCTCACAGTATTCAACTGCGGCAACCCGTCTTTCCACTGCCACTTACTGCCGTCTCCCCAGTGCCAGCCCAGGGTGATATCGCGAGCGTCTATTGTAAGACGGCGTTCAGGGCCTAACTGAATAACCGTCAGTTCGGCGACCGACACGCCGTGCAAACCCAACCGGGTACCCTGCCACTGAACCTGCTCAATGTTGTTCTGTGCCAGCATCGCTTCCCAGCTGTGCTTCACCCAAAAAGCACCTGCCAACAAAGCCAGCAACACAATCAATAGCAGAATAATCACCCGCGAACGGGTTTGGTGTTTGCGCCCAGCGTTCATGCGGAGCCGTTCCCCCGTTTATCCATCACAGTATGTCGATGCGGCCCCGCGCCAGGCGCACCCGATTTTTACGCTCCAACTCTTTCAATAGACGGCTAACCACCTCCCGCGCGGTACCCAGCTCAATGGCCAGATCCTGATGGGTAATCAACAGCGGGCTGCGCTCGGCTCGCGCCTGCAGCCACTCGTCGAGGCGCTCATCCATGCGGCGAAAAGCCACCTCCTCCACTAATAGCATCAGGTCATCCAGGCGGCGGCCATACGATTCCATAATACCCTGGCGAAAGCCGTCAGACTGGTCCATCAAACGGTCGAACAACGGCCGCGGCACCATGATCACCTCGGCTTCGTCTTCCACATTGGCTTCTGCGCGGTAACCGAAACCGGTCATCAGGCAGCCGATAGACAGAGTACAGATATCGTTAGCGCCCATGCGGTAAAGCACAATGCTATTGCCGGAAACGCCGGTCACCTGCACTTTCACCACGCCACTGAGCACCAGTGGTAAGCCCTGGCAGCGTTCGCCGGGACTGAACAGAATCTGGCCGGACGGGAATGTCATCACCTGGGTCTGCTCGACAAACTGCTGCCGTAACTGGGGCGCCAAAGTGTGCAGAATACTGTGTTGCGACATAAATCCATCCTGGGTTTAGGGCGTTCACCGCAGCGCGGGCCGGCGCGTCCACTGTGACTTTATCACTGACTTACAAAGGCGGCAGGACTAAAATTCACATCGTCGCACTAATCCAATACAAGGAGATCAGACTATGAGCGTTAATATGGGATCTGCAGATCGAATCATCCGCGCACTCATCGGCATTGTACTGTTAGCACTGGTGTTTGTCGGCCCGCAAACGCCTTGGGGCTGGATTGGTATTGTGCCGCTAGCCACCGCGTTGATCGGTAACTGCCCTGCCTACTCACTGCTCGGCATTAAAACCTGCAAAACGCAGTAGACACCAGGCGTGCAAAAAGGCCGTAACGGGTAACGCCATTGCGGCCTTTTTTGTGCCTGCCTTTCATTGCCGTAAAACACCCATGGAACGACCAGGGACAGATTTGAAATCTGTCCCTTACTCAAGGGCAAATCGGGGACGGATTTTAAATCTGTTCCCTACTCAACCTTCAGAACAAATCGGGGACGGATTTTAAATCCGTCCCCTGCCCCCTATACCGCATCTGCCCACAGCTGCTCCAGCACAAACGTCTCCATCGCCTGGGCTGCCGGAGCCAGGGTGCGGTTGGCGGATTTCACCAGACCAATGCGGCGCACTACGTCCGGATTGTGCAGCGGGATAAAACACAAGCTGGCGCTCTGCTCGGGGAACGCCAACCGCGGCAGGGTGGTCACGCCGGCTCCGGCTTCAAGCATCGCCAGCAAAGAGATCATATTGGATATATAGAAGGCGCTGTTCTCCACCAACTCGGCCGCCGCGGTGTTCATCAATAACCGCGAGGTACCATTACCAATCAGCTTTTCGCCGCGCAGGCGCTGCCAGTCCAGGGTTTTGTGCTGGGCCAGCGCGTGGTCACGGCGACACACCACGCCAATTTTATCCTCGAACAAATGGCGATAGTGCAGCTCCTCACTGTTTTGCCACAAACTGGTAATACCCAGATCCACCTCGCCGTTAGCCACCATCTGGCACACATAATGGGCGTTTTCGTCGTGCAGGCTGATATTCACATCGGGAAAGCGGGTAATAAAGCGCGCCAGAAACGACGGCATGATTCGGCTGGCCACCGACGGCACCGTGGCAATGTGGATGTGACCCTCGCGACCATCGGCGTGAGCGGCTACGTCCCGCGCCATGCGGTCGTGCTGGTTCACCAGATCGCGAAACCTTGGTAGGCAATATTCACCAAACGGCGTCAGGCGCACCTTGCTGCCCCGTTCCAGCAAATTCTGCCCCAACTTTTGCTCAAGCTCCCGCACCGCCATCGACAGCGCCGGCTGGGTACGGTGCAAGCGCCGTGATGCAGCGTGAAAACTCCCCTCTTCCACCACCGTAATCACATAGCGCAACTGCTGGATTTTAAGCTCGGGCGGCATACCGGTTTCCTCAGTAAACTAATAAGAGTTTCTTATCAAAAAATCTTATTTATTGATTATTCTTATTATGTCACCCGCAGTAGTATAGGTACAAAGACCAAAGGAGAACTTCATGAGCACGTCCCACCCACTTTACATTAATGGCCAATGGGTCACCGGCGCCAAGCGCATCACCAACACTAGCCCGTCTGACCTGACCGATGTGATCGGCGAGTACGACCAGGCCAGCGCCGAACAAACCCAACAGGCCATTAGCGCCGCCCGACAGGGTTTCGCGCAGTGGAGCAAAAGCGGTTTGGAACAGCGCTACAAAGCTCTGATGGCCATTGGCGACGAGCTGATTGCGCGTCAGCAGGAACTGGGTGATTTACTATCGCGGGAAGAAGGCAAACCCCTGGCCGAAGGCAAGGGCGAAGTGTATCGCTCCGGTCAGTTTTTCCATTACTACGCCGCCGAAGTGCTGCGCCAGATTGACGAGCGTGCAGACTCCGTGCGCCCAGGCGTAGAAATTGACGTTCGCCGCGAGCCGTTGGGCGTGGTGGGCGTTATCAGCCCGTGGAACTTCCCCATGGCCACCGCGGTTTGGAAAATTGCACCGGCTCTGGCGTTTGGTAACGCCGTCGTCTTTAAGCCCGCCAACCT
>Ga0307966_1000576_pt1 | contig 30511 bp, 26 predicted proteins | sample OrgLakmetagen646_FD_203141 | JGI IMG/M metagenome (GOLD analysis project Ga0307966, IMG submission 203141) | Saline water microbial communities from Organic Lake, Antarctica - #646 | ecosystem: Environmental > Aquatic > Non-marine Saline and Alkaline > Saline | place: Antarctica: Organic Lake... | reverse complement strand
GGTGATGAATTCCTCAATTTGCAAAAGCCTGCCCCAACTACCGGATTGTTCAACCTGCTAACATTCTTGCACCGCCACCGGAATATTTGAAAGCAAAGAAGGTGCTTGCGCCATTTATGGACCTTCCCATTGTTTTGTGATGCCGTTCCAGTGCCGCCCGTTTGGCCCGTGCTTTTCCCATTCGGTCAGGATCCGCCATGCGTCCAGCGAAACAATGTGGCCAGTCCATGTGAGCGGCTGCCCCGTGAGAGATACGCCATGCCGGAAGGTTTCGGCGCTGGGCTTGGGTTCTGACTTTCGCGTAGGGGGTGTTGCGACACTCGCGACAGTTGCGACACGGGCCGAAGCGGTTCCGGCCTGGGGGGCTTGCGACAGTTGCGACACGGAGCGCACAGCCGAGGCTTGTGTCGCAGTTGTCGCGGAAGTCGCAGGGGGGTGGCCCGCGATTTCCGCAAGTTTGGCATGGGTATTAAACCACATTGCGTGCGCCCGCCGCTATTCGCCAGCTTTGCTTGCGTTGCGCCCCACGAATGAAAGTGCCTTTCTCATTCTCTTTAAGCCAATCATGTTCTTGCAGTATTTCCAGAGCGCCCAGCGCCTTTGGACTTTCACGCAGGGCATTCGGCCCACGATTAACAACTTCACGCAAAGTCACATCATCATGCGGCCAAGATTCCAGAAGCCACTTCCGCAGCTTTTCCGCATTATCAATTTTTTCTGACACAAGCGCTGCGCTTGCCAGCCGCGAAGCTTCAGACAGGTAAAATTGAGCTAGGTTAATTGCATCAGCCATTACGTCGGCCTGCACTTCAGTGGCCTTAAGGTCGGCCCATAGGGTTAGCACGCCTGCGATGCGCGCAGCCTGTTCAGCGACTTTAGAAGCGGTCCCCGTTACATGAGATAGGGGGCCACGGGGGGCTTGCGCAGTCTCAATTGTATCCGAGAAGGCCACCAAAAGCGCCCGCGCGCTGGGCGTGAGCGTTAAGCTTTCCGGCCTAAGGGTGCGGCCATCATCCCAAGTTGGCATGGCGCGCGACAGGATGGATTTTAGCCGCGCGGCAAAGACGCTTAGCGCCGCATCATCCCTGCGCATGTTCGCAGAAAGCCGTTGCCCGATGCTGGATGCGGGTTCGCAGATAAGGCAACGGGGAAGGAAGCCCAAACCGCTGGCAAGCGGGTCGGATATGAAGCCGTGCATTACGACAGGTTGTGCCATCAGGTGCAGTGCCATCCGCCGGTCGCGCAGGGTAAAGACTCCATCACCCGCCCGTGTTCGCTTGATTTCCGAGCCATCCCAAAGGCTATTCAAACCGCCAAGGGTTTTCATGCGATTGTCAGCGTTCATCGCATGGCCCCCCAGAAACTGCCCGGCTTCATCCGAGAACAAGCCAAGGCTGGGCTGCCCTTGCAGGAAGGCACGAAACAAGCCTTCCAGCGTCGGTTCGCTTGCCGTCCGGTCTGGCAACACCGGCCCTTCTGGCGCATCGCCCAGCGCCTCTAAATCGGCTTCGCCTTCGGTTCGCTTTTCAGGTTTTCCACTGGACGCGTCACGCACCGCAGCCTTCCTCTTTGCGTCATGCAATTCCGAATCGTTCAACCACTTCTTGAACGCAGCCGCATAGATTTCGCTTTGGTCACGCTCATATTCGCGCAGGCCCCGCAAAAGTGGCTTGTCGCAACTGGATTTGCGTTCGCCCGATTGCGCTATAGTCAGGAAATATAGTGAAACAGGTGCAAAGCCTCCGAGTGTCTCCACATCGGCAAAGCCTTGAACGGCCAGTGACGCCACCGCCAGAGCCGATGCAGCCGGGATTGCAACAGGGGCTTGCGTGAAGCCATGGACAGCCTCCACCGCCGCGCGAAGCGGCCCGAGTGCTTCCACGGGATAGGCTTGCCCCGGCGGGATTTCCCGAACAAGCGGTTGCGGTCCTTCAGGTGTGAAGGCGGTTTCTTTCATATGGGGTTGAGCGTTCATGCCGCCACCGCCTTTCCTGTCAAAATGTCGTTAAAGTCGGCCCCAGTCCCGGGGTCGCAGATGCCCACGTCCCAGCCCAGCGCGTGCGCCCGTTCAGCCAAGGCGTTTGCAGCTTCCCGGCCCGACGTGTCACCATCGCAGGCAATGGTCAGCCGCCCCGTTCGATCCGGAAGGCGCAGCCCGCGAAGGCCAGAAGTTGAAAGCCCAGCCCAGAGCGTTGCCGGGCTATCCAGAAGGCCACAGGAAAGCGACAACGTGCTTTCGATGCCCTCACCTACCACCAGCCGCGACGGCCCGTCAGTGAGCCGCACAGCGCCACCAGCAGTTGCCCCCAGCATCGCCTTGGGCGGGTCGATGTCGGCCTTGCCCGAGCCATCGGGGCGCAGGTAAGTGCGATGCACCGCCGGAAGCCCCGCGCCTTGCACCGCCGCCACCAGCGCCGGATAGCGTTTCGCGGTCGGCCCGTGCCAACATTGCGGGTGAAAGCGCAGCGTTGCAGGCAAGGGGCAAGTGACACCACGCCCGCGCAGATAGGTTTCCGCAATGGTGCCCGCGATAGGCTGGGCTTCCTGCCAAAGCCGCTTGGCTTGCGCCGCCCGCTTTGCAGCGTCGGCCCGCCGTTCCGCTTCGCGCTGGGCAAGGGTTGCAGCATCCGGGGGCTGATAGTCTCCAGAGCGCAGTCCCGCCGCCGCCAAAATGTCGAGAAAGGCGCAGGCGGATTTCTTGCAATCCAGCACAAGCCGCCCGGTTCGGCCATCGGCCACCGTCAAGCCGTTCTGCCCCTTGCGCCGTTCGGGTTGGCATACGGGGCAAGGTGCAGCCCCATAGCGGCCATGCCATTTGCCGCGAAGGTCGAGGGTCAGGGTGCGCGCGTCGGTCATGCCGCCCCCCAGATCAGTGATGCCAAAGCCAAGGCGTGCGCTTCGGTTAAACCGTGAGCCATGCGAAGGCGCAGAGCTTGGCGCATGTCGATGTTTTCTGCTATGTTGGTATCGTGAGCGGCTATCGCATGGCGCTTATCCCGGCCCGGTTCCTGTTTGCGCAGGTTCCGGGCTTCTTCTTTTCCGCCGCCCATCCTAAACGGCCTTTTCGCGCAAGCCGCGCAGATGCGCGTCAATGTCGCCTTCTGGCCAATACAACTTGCCGCCCAGTTTTATCGGCTTGGGCAGTCGGCCCGCTTCAAGGTCGAGGTAGATTGCAGAACGTGAACGCCCGCCAAGCTTGGCACGCAGTTCCGTTAGAGTGAGGTAGGTTTGCATTTTTTGCATCCATCCATTTGTGTTTCGGATGGTGCGAAAATAACCGTTCTAGGCCTTTGCTAAATTGTGAAAGAAAATCAGAAATTAAATCGCAAGGCGTTCGCCGCTTCCCAAATGTCGCGGGCTGTTTGTGCTGTTTGCGCAGTATTCAGGTGTAATGCAGCTATTTCCGCCCAAGACGCCCCAGCTTCACGGGCGTCGAGCGTGCGCAGATATCCAAGCCATTTCGTATCGTGCCGCCTCTTTTGCACGGGTCTTCCGTGAATGTCGGACTGGTGCCATCGCAGTATATCGCGTGCATGTTTCACCTGCGATTCAAGCGGTTTATTCAAGTCGAAGGTGATTGCCATTTCGTTCCGTTCAAGCCGTGCAGGACGGCACGCCATGACGTGTCCAAGAAAAATCATCTGTTTTTCGTTAGGGGTGATTTCGGCCATCGCCAGAAGTTCGCCAAAGGTGCCTCGAAAGCCGTTGTGCCCGGTCTGGTTGCCTTCTAAATAATTTCCTGCTCCGTCGTGCTCCCAAGGCCAGATTACGCCAGCCGGTTGCGCCCCGATGCGCGGGTTGGGAAGGCCCGAGTATCCAAACCGCTTGCGGGCATCCACATCAACAATGACGCAGAATCCGGGTTCGTCTGGTCGCAGATGGGCCACAGGAAAGCCCGGCTTGCCTGCATATTGCTGCCAGTGCAGATAGGTTTTTTCGGCCCCAGCGTCGAAGTATGCGCGCAAGTCATCGCGCCGACGGTAAAACTCCCAGCGCCAGCGGTCGAAGTGCCATTGCTTCCAGTCGCCATAAGCATCGGGGTCGTGCCAGTCTGGGGTTCCCCACTCTGTCAGTTCCCGCGTCGCAGATGCCGCAACGGGAGTTGAGTCAGTTTTGTCGGTTTTGTCCCGAGCCATCAGCCTGCCCCCGCCAGCTTCACCACCTGCCCAGCGCCGCCGGTCAAATGGTCGGCCCAGCGTTCGCCTAGAGCCCGCCGTTGCTCTAGATAATCTGTCCGGCGATAGGCCCGCACCACACCGCCATCCACCACATGCGCCAACATCGCTTCGGCCACTTCATGCGGGGCGTCGGTTGCTTCGGCCAGCCATGTCCTAAGCGACGTGCGAAAGCCATGCGGTCGCGCTTCAAGGCCGCGCCGCTCCATCATCCGCGAAAGCGTCAGGTCGGAAATGACGCCGCCGCGCGTGTTCGGAAACAAAAAGCCGTTGCGGGCGTGTGGACGTGCCAAGTCGATGATGCGCTGGGCTTCATGCGACAGGGGCACGCGGAAAGCTTCGGTTGCGCCTTTGCGGCCCTTCATGGCTTCGGCTGGCACTGTCCACACATCGCCTTCTATCTGGTCCAGCCGGATAGTGCGCAGCGGGGCAGAGCGCAGGCCGGTCAGCATCAGAAGCCGCAAAGCCAGATGGGTTAGGATTGGTTCTTCAAGGCTGGCATAGAAGCCCGGCACATCGGCCCAGACCATCGCCGGAATGTTCTTTGGGACGTGTCGGGTTTTTCCCAGAAGTGCCTTTGCCTTTTCGGTCGCTTGCAGATCCACATCCAAGCCCAGCGCCGCCGCGTGCTTCATTACAATAGAAAGCCGGTTCATGGCCTTGCGTGCCGTGTCGGCCTTTGTGTGCCAGATCGGCGCAAGCGTGTCGCGAATGTCGCGTTGGTCGAGGTCAGTCACCGGCACGCGGCCCAGCTTGGGCAGAACGTGAATGGTCAGGGGGGACAGCCACCGGCCCGCTGTTCCGTCCCCCTTCAATTCCGCCTTGCGAGATTCAAAGGCATCAGCGGTCAAAATCGCCAGTGTTATATCTTCGCGCCGCGCCGTCCGTTCTTCGGCCTCACGTTCCTTCACAGGGTCACGGCCAGCCGATGCCACATTGCGCCAGCGTTCGGACACCTTGCGAGCGTCGGCCAGCCCGAGTGCAGGAAAGCCGCCCATGCCCATTTCGCGGCGTCGCCCGTGAACGGTTACGCGCAAAACCCATTGCGCCCCGCCATCATAGCGCTTCACCAGCCAAAGCCCGGCCCCGTCGCAATGTTTACCCACGGGGGCAGTTTTCACGAATTGAGAAGAAAGCCTGTTCGTTGCCCGCATTTCGCATCCCCCTAAATATCCACCTAAGGTTAGTGGATAGGGCCGGACAGGGCAAGACAGTTTCGGACAGCAGCGCCATATTTTATAGGTGGATGCGCGCGAAAATGCACAAAGAAAAACACGTAAAAACAGGGGGTTGGTGCCGCCAGTAGGCACCTTGTCCACGACGATGGAATAGGTGTCTTGATATTGATCCGGTGTGGCACCTGCATCGTTTTGAGAAATTCGGGCAGGACGGTCGCTGGGAAACTGGGCTGTCCCTGATCCAGATTGCACGCCAGCAGATCGACTGGCAAAACTCCGGGCCACTGCAATTCGTACAGAACTGCCAGCAGGGTATAGCCATCCTTGCCGTCCGACAGGCACACCAGCCACTTGGCGCGCGGTTCCGCGCCATAGACCATGCCGTACTGGTCTATGGCTTCGCGAGCGAGGCGTATGATTCGCTTTCGCAGCTTGCGGAATTCCGTGCCGCGGGGCGCCCCGTAAAAGAGCGGGTGAATATCGTCGGCATCATCCAGCATGAGCTGGCATTGGTATAGATCGGGTGGCCGGGCAAGCGGCGGAACGCGGGGCTGGTTAGGTGCGTTGGACTTAATAATCTTAACGCAGAAGATTGATAGGACCCGTTTGGCACGCGCCACCACGGCCCTTGTGGCGTTGACAGGAACAGCCGCACTGGCGAGGGGGTGGGGGTGTCTCGGGCGGGATGGCAAAAGCCACGGTCTGATGGTCGGGGATGGCGCCCCTGCGTGCGGTTTGCCAAATATCCATGCCGGCGTCGATGGTACTGCCATTGCCGAATTCTACCATGCCCGGCTCAGCGTGCCCGGCTTAGCGTGGTGGATCGCGACGGATCGATTATGGATGGCAAAAGCTCGGCATAACCCTTGATTAGAATGTTGACAGCTATCAACCGGATGCAGATACGCGGGCGGGTGTGTGGCTTGCTGCGTCATTACGCGGACTAAATCGGCGCTGTCTGGCGTCAGTCCGGCACGTTGTCGATGCCTGACCCGCCCCACGGGTGACACCGCGCAATACGGCGGATCGTTAGCCACGCGCCGCGTAGTCCGCCGTGCTGCGCCAGCGCCTCAAGCGCGTAGGCACTGCACGTCGGATGAAACCGGCAACCGTTCCCGACCCAAGGGCTGAAAAGTAGGCGATACCCCCGCACCGGCAGTGCGAAAATCCACGCGAGCGGTGTCATTTTTGCGGCCCCGGTTCTGATTTTCGCTCTGACGCCGTGCCAATCGACTCCGTGTCCCCGGACGTGCCGTGCAGTTTTCGCAGGGCATAGGCCAAGTCACCTTTGAGGGCGTTGAAGTCGCGCTTATCGGTGACGATAGCTCGGCCAATCAGGACGTAATCCCATCCGGTGCGCCCATGCTCTGGCAAGATCGCGCGCGCGGCCTCTCGCAGGCGGCGCTTGGCCCGGTTGCGGGCCACGGCATTGCCGACCTTTTTAGAGCATGTGAAGCCGACGCGCACGCCGGTGGCCGCCTCGCCCTCGTGCCGCTGTCGGGCCTGCACCATCATCGAAGACGTGCCTTGAAGCCCCGCACGGGCCGCTTGGATGAAATCTTTGCGGATTTTGAAGACGTTTAAGGCGTTCGGGGCACTGACAAGCTTCTCCTGCGCACCCCTTGACAGCAACGTATCCTGTACGCTCTCAGAACACAACGAAGTCACCGTCGGCATCGTCCCGGTCTGGTGATCGGGGGGCTCCAGCGGTGTCATATTGTCCGTCCAGTCGTCGGCCCGTTCCGCAGGCGCTTAAGCGCTCAGCGACTTGCGGCCACGTGCGCGGCGCGCGTTCAGGATCTTGCGGCCGGCTTTGGTGGCCATGCGCGAACGAAAGCCGTGGCGCCGTTTGCGAACCAGGTTCGAGGGTTGAAAGGTGCGTTTCATCGCTCCGTCTCCAAATTTATGCGGACAGGCGCGGGTCCGAGGAACCGCGCAATCATCCGGGTATGTCCGAAACACGGTCTATAGTGGCCCGTTTTGCCCAAGTCAAACCCCGCCCGACCACTTATTGCAACAAAAGCGCGGTTCCTGGCGCGAGGATGTTACAAGAAGCGGCATCCGGCGCGCCCAATTGGCCTGCGCGCCTCACGCGCGATCAAGGCGGCGTGATACGGCTATCCAGCGCGGCGTCTTGCGGTCATCTATACTATATCGCTGGAACCTTCAGGAAGGCACGACATATGCAAACGTCGACCGAGACCAAGCAAGAACCCGCGCGCAAGCATCCGGTCCTGCGCCACGCACCTCTGGCACTTATTGTGCTGGTGGCTGCGGTCGGCGCCTTTACGCTGCGCGATTATCTCAGTTTTGACACGCTGCGCGAGAATCGCGAGGCGCTGCTGGTTTTCCGCGATTCGCATTTTGCGGTGATGGTCGCGGGGTTCATTGCGATCTATGTCGTCATCGTTGCGTTTTCGCTGCCTGGCGCGGCTGTGGCGTCAGTCACCGGCGGATTTCTCTTTGGAATCGTCTGGGGGACCACGTTCAATGTGATTGCTGCATCGCTGGGCGCGGTCGCGATATTTCAGGCCGCACGCATGGGCCTCGGTAACTCGCTGGCCGCCAAGATGGAGGCAAGCGACGGCACGCTGAAACGGATCAAGGACGGGCTGAACGAGAATGAGGTCAGCGTACTGTTCCTCTTGCGTCTTGTGCCTGCGGTGCCGTTTTTTGTCGCCAATTTGTTGCCTGCACTGGTCGGCGTTAAATTCAGTAACTTTGCGATGACGACCGTGATCGGCATCATTCCCGGCGCGCTGGTCTTTACATGGATCGGTGTCGGCCTTGGCGAGGTGTTCGACCGTGGGGGTAGTCCGGATCTCAGCCTGCTGTGGGAGCCGCAGATCATCGGACCGCTGCTGGGCCTCAGCGTGCTGGCAGCGCTGCCGATTTTGATAAAGGCCGTGCGCGGCAAGAAAGGTATTTAGGCGATGAAACGCATTGAGACAGATATTCTGGTGATCGGCGCTGGGTCAGGTGGCCTTTCGGTCGCGTCGGGCGCGGTCCAGATGGGCGCACGCGTGATTCTGCTGGAGGGTCATAAGATGGGTGGCGATTGCCTGAACTATGGCTGCGTGCCGTCAAAGGCGCTTATTGCGTCGGGCAAGGCGGCATACGCGCAGGCCCACGCGGCGCAATATGGCGTGGCCAATGTCGTGCCGGATGTCGACTATGCCGCCGCCAAGGACCATGTCGCAGACGTCATCGCCACCATCGCCCCCGTCGACAGTGTAGAGCGGTTCGAGGGGCTGGGGGTGCAGGTGATCCAGCAATATGGCGAATTTATCTCGGCGACCGAAGTACAGGCCGGCGATACCGTTATCACCGCCCGCCGTATTGTGATCGCCACTGGGTCATCCCCGCTGGTGCCGCCGATCCCCGGTTTGGACAGCGTGCCCTATCTGACCAACGAGACGCTGTTCGATCTGCGGACGCGGCCCGAGCATCTGCTGATCGTTGGCGGCGGCCCCATCGGTATGGAAATGGCGCAGGCGCATCGGCGCATCGGCTGCGATGTGACGGTGATCGAGGGTGCCAAGGCGTTGGCCAATGATGACCCCGAAACAGCCGCCATCGTGCTGGATACCCTGCGCGAAGAGGGGATCGAGATTGCCGAAGATGCGCTGGCAGCTGAGATTCGCGGCAAAGCAGGCGCAATCGAGGTCGAGGCCAAGGATGGCCGCGTCTTTAAGGGCAGCCACTTGCTGATGGCCGTGGGCCGCAAAAGCAACGTGGATAAGCTGAACCTCGACAAGGCGGGTATCGAGACGACCAAGCGCGGCATCAAAGTGGATGACCGTTTGAAAACGACGAACTCTCGCGTCTATGCCATAGGCGACGTGGCAGGCGGGCTGCAATTCACCCATGTTGCAGGTTATCATGCGGGCGTCATCATCCGCTCTGCCGTGCTGGGACTGCCGGCCAAGGCGAAAACCAGTCATATTCCCTGGGCCACCTACACCGCGCCCGAATTGGCGCAGGTCGGCATGACGGAGGCGCAGGCGCGCGAGGTGCATGGCGACAAGCTGGAGGTTGTGCGCCACGAATACGAGCATAACGACCGCGCCATTGCCGAGCGCAAGACGCGTGGCTTGATCAAGGTTATGGTTCTGCGCGGCAAGCCCATCGGTGCGTCCATCGCGGGCGCGCAGGCAGGTGAGTTGATCGGGCTGTGGGCATTGGCGCTGGCAAATGACATGAAGATGAGCCAGATTGCAGCAATGGTTGCCCCCTATCCCACCATCGGCGAGGTCAACAAGCGAGCTGCCGGCGCATATTTCAGCCCGCGCCTCTTTGAGAGTGTCTGGGTCAAGCGCGCGGTGCGCTTCGTTCAACGCTGGCTACCATAGCAATCCTTAGGGGCATGAGGGCAATATGAATTCACTCTCGGGCCGCTTTCTGATCCTGACGGCGATCTTCGTGATGCTGGCCGAAGTGATGATCTTCGTGCCATCAATAGCGCGGTTTCGCGAGGATTTTCTGCTGTCCCGTCTGGAGCGGGCGCAGATCGCGTCGCTGGCACGGCTGGCGGGCGATGTAATCAGTCCTGATCTGGAGGACGAACTGCTGGCAAATGCTGGCGTCTATAACGTGGTACTGCGACGCGACGACGCGCGCCAATTAGTACTATCCTCGCCGCTACCATCTGCCATCGCAGCGACGTATGATTTGCGCGATGTTGGCGCATGGGTGCTGATGCGTGACGCACTATCGCGGCTATGGCATCCGGGCGAAGAGGTGGTGCGCGTGATCGGCGCGCCGGTGCGTAGCGCCGGGATGCTGATCGAAGTCACGATGGAGACGAAGAGCCTGCGCATGGCTATGATCGACTACGGTCTGCGTATTCTGGTCCTCTCGGCCGTCATCTCGATCATCACAGCCGTTATGCTGTTTCTGGCCGTCCGTAGCTTTCTGGTGCGGCCCATCAGCCAGGTTGTCAGATCGATGAAGGCCTACGCTCTGGCGCCCGAGGACGCGCGCGGCGTGATGGTGCCTCACTCCTCGATAACTGAGCTGCGCGAGGCGGAAGAGACGCTGGCGTTGATGCAGACCCAGCTGACCAGCGCGCTGCGCCAGAAGGAGCGGCTCGCCGGATTGGGCAGCGCCGTGGCCAAGGTCAGCCATGATCTGCGCAACATTCTAACAACGGCGCAGCTCTTTACTGACCGTCTGGAGACGTCCGAGGACCCGATGGTCAAACGCATGGCGCCCAAGCTGGTCAACTCGATCAGTCGCGCCGTCAACCTGTGCGAATCAACGCTAGCCTACGGCAAAGCAGAAGAACCGGCCCCGCGCTTGTCTCGTTTTGCCCTGCTGGACATCGTCACCGACGTAATCGACAGTGAGCGTCTGTCTGCTGGGGGCGCCGACATCAGCTTCTCCGAGGATGTGCGCGCTGGCTTTCAGCTGCGGGCCGACCCCGAGCAGCTTTACCGCGTAATTGCCAATCTGGTGCGCAACGCACGCCAGGCCATCGTCATCAGCGACCGCCCCGGCGAGATCGCCGTGCAAAGCAGCGAGACAGAGGCCGCCGCACTGATTCGCATCAGTGACACTGGCCCAGGCCTGCCGCCCAAGGCGCGCGAACATCTGTTCACGCCGTTTCAAGGCGGCGCAACCAAGGGGGGATCAGGCCTCGGCCTGACCATTTCGGTCGAGCTGGTACGCGGCCACGGTGGCACTCTGGAGTTGGAGCATACCGGGCCAAGCGGTACGTCCTTTCTGATCACGCTGCCCAAAGGCGAATTGCCGGGCGGCCCGCCGCCAAAGTCTGAGCATCCCTAAGCCGAGGTTTTGCCAATAAGCCCTTGCAAAGCCCGGACACAGCCGCTAAATAGTGCCAAAGTGGACCGATAGCTCAGCTGGATAGAGTACCTGACTACGAATCAGGGGGTCGGAGGTTCGAATCCTCCTCGGTTCACCAAAATCACATTTTCTGGCTTTGAACGGTTCACTTTTGACGGCCCCTTTTATGGGGTTATAAAGTCTCGGTGCACCTCTTGCTTTCTCAGGATCAGGCGCGTGCTGATCTGTTGGACAAACGCGGAATTTGATGGCGCGGTGGTCTGATTCTGTCACGGATACTCAGGGGCGCGTAGTCAACGTCACTGGGGCAGTAAAGCATCGAAATGCTGAAAGGGTGTGCGTGGCCTTCCCCCCTTTTTGTGGAGCAGGGCTTGCCAAAAGAGCAGGTTGAAGCAATCGCTGATCAGCTGACCGGACTACGGTTCCGCAAGCTGGCACCGGATGAGTGCAATTGCCCCCTCATGCTGCAACCGATGCGCGCGCAATGCGGTGTGATGGCCGACTATGTGACGTTTGACGCCGCGCGTGGCAGGCTTTTGGCGCTGTTCGCGTTCTTCCTGCTGACAGGGGGTGCAGGACGGGGCCGTAGCGTGACCAAAGCTTAAACAGGTCAGCATTGGTCCGGGCCATGTGTTTCAAGATGGGCGCGACATGAACACCAAAGCGGCCAAGACAATCATATGCCGGTTTCTCCCAGTAGATGCCTCCTACCGCTGCTGCTTTGTCGAGTGGCTTCGGTTCTTGCAGAACGAAACGCCCATCTCAGCGTCACGACTGAGCATCAGATGGAGTTGATAGGGGGAGTGGGTGCAAAAGGGTTGATGTCGGCCCCCTCAGGCGTGGCCTGAACACATGGCAAGGGTCCAATGTGGGATTAATGCGGCTATGGATACATCCGCAACCCATGCTGCAATCACCCAGACCTTTCGGCGCTGATCCTACAGGCAGATAACATTACAGAGCGCTGGCGCAAATCAAGCAGAAGCAAGACGACGACTGCGGGATCATGTGTGATCGCACCGACTGAATTGCTGAACGCGCCGCGCGCCAACGTGTCGGATAGGGACGGCGACCTTTTCAACTACTGCTTTGAACGCCCGTGATCTATCCCTAGACAGGCCGCAAGCGCAGAGGTGGATCTGCTTGCCCGACTTTAATCTCCTTGTTCTAAACGGTAACCAGCAAGCGGTATTGGATTTCAGCCGCACTGCATTGCCAATCTGGATGCGTTACAGGATGAAATCGCCATCCGCGAAGCGCAGTATCTCCGCGTGGCCGAGAACGTCGAAGCTATCGCCGCCATCATGCAAATGCTCAACTTCGGTACGGATGCCTGAATGTTCGATGCGGTAGTCCGCCCGGTTGCCGGAGTAGGCAATTACATCTGTGCCAAAGCCTGCGAATATGTAGTCGTCGCCGCCCGCGCCGGTGATGGTGTCATTGCCATGCAGCCCTTGAAGGTAGTTGTTTCCGTGGTCGCCCCAAAGCTGGTCCGCGTGGTTGGAGCCGATCAGGTCCTCAACACCTGAATAGTGGTCGCCCGCTGCGTCCCCGCTCCAGCCTTTGTCGCGGAAGAGTGACACCTCTACGCCCGCATTTGAGCGTACATAGCTAAGCGTGTCGCGGCCCGCGCCGCCGTCATAGGTGCCTGTCCGGTCGCCTGCGGCATGGAACATATCCCGCCCGCCTAGGCCCCGCGCCTGCCCATTTGTAAAGAAGAACTCGTCGCTATGGCTGGTGCCAGTGACGCGCTCGACATCCGTTAGGATCTGCGTGTTGCCACCGAAGAAGGCGCGTATGCCGACCTCGTTCTGAATTATCTTCAGCGGGGTGGACTGATCGGAGCAGGGTACCATGTCGATCCCCGCGCCGCCATCGACTGTGTCAGACCCCGCGCCGGGGATGATCCAGTCATTGCCTGCCAGTGCTTGGATGAGGTCTGGCACGGGCGTGCCGATCAGCACATCATCGTCATCCGTGCCGGTGATGATTGGCAAGTTAAACCTGTTAGCCGCGCCAAAGACGACATAGGTTTCGCCTGCGTTCAGTCGCCTGCTCGGATCAGCACCACTTGCCCCGATCGCCAGATCATCAAAACCATCGCCATTCACATCGCCTGCAGCGGCAACGGAGACGCCGCAGTTATCAAATGCGTCGATCCCATCCAGCCGGAAGCCAGTGGTACCATCCAGCGACTGCAGCGCAAGACTGGGCGCAAGGCCAGCAGCGCTGCCAAACACCACATAGGTTTCTCCTGCGCCAGGTATTCCGTTCGGATCAGCATCGGATGCGCCGATCACCAGATCATCGAACCCATCACCATTCACATCGCCCGCAGAGACGACCGAACCACCGCTGAGGTCACCCGCGTCAATCCTGTCCAACCGGAAGCCGTTGGTGCCGTTCAATTCAGAGAGGTTCAAACGCACAGGGAAAGTCGCCGGGAATATCCTTTTGATTAGTCACAGCTCGCACTAAATATTGCGTCGGCAACCCCAGCTCGCGACCCCCTCATAACAAGTTTTATGTAGCGCCTGTATCGCATCGGGTCACCTGTTCCTGTTCCTTTCCGGTGCGTGCCGCGCGGCGGCCAGCATGGCGCTAACTCCAACATTTGACATGAGCGGCACCGGCAGACGGACCGAGCGCAGACGCGGGTTCATACACCGGAAGAAGGGCCTTTCTTTTGCCATGCGCTGGGATTTGTGGCCGCTGTGACCAGAAGGCCTGGAGCGGCGCTGGCGCAGGATGTGATCCCATCGGGCACCATAACACGATTATGGTCAACGGCGCCTTCATGGAAGCCCGCACCGGCGCCGTGTCGGGCAGATAAGGAGTCAACGCGCCAACCCAGCCTAACGTCAGTGCGGGCTGGACGGTTAATCTGCATGTACTCTCAGATGCCGACCTCACGATCAACATCTTGCGCGGTGATCTGGCGACAATCGCAGGTCCGTCGCGCTGCGTTTGCAGGGACGCGGCCCGGGGGGCGGTATCGTGATCGCCAACTCTGACAGCATCATTTTGACGCCTGATGGACCGGTCATCGCGGGCTCTTTCACGACCAGCACACCGACTGGCGCGTTTGCGCACAGTGCGGCGGGACCATTCTACTGAAGGCCGTAGTGGGACGGGGCGCTAGACCGGGCGTCGGGCGGGTGCGGTCGAAAATCGAACTGTCCCAGTGTGTCCAGATACTGGGCTCTGCGGTCGAGTTGTGCGCTGGCGATGCAAGGGCCGGCTGCTAGAACTGCCAGAACTGCGTTGCGCGGCGTGTCTGGCATCGGGCAGGCGCTGGCATCAGGCCGGCGCTGGCATCGGGCAGGTGTATCGGGCTGGAACGCAGGCCGTGACCGCAGGTATAGCGGCGGTCGGCGCCGATCTGATAGGCCGTGATACACAGCTTCCTGATGGGCTGGCGTTGCGGTTGCGCTTCTTGGACATCAAGGCAACGAGCGGCTGTGCCAAAACGGTGGTGGCAGTTTGATCTTGCCGCGATTTGTGGCAAGCATTGCCATGTACGCAGTCCGTGACGCACACGCGACCCCGCGACCAAGAGGAGCCCTGCCCATGACCGAGGCGCGCCAGCCAATTACCTGCCACTCGCCCTCGACCGGGCCTGACAGCCCGGATGTGTGGGGTGTCTATGAGCCGGATACTGGCTCGATCCAGTATATATGCGCGTGTCCCCGCACGCGGGCCGCTGCGCTGATTGACGTGGTCTGGAACTTCGACCCGAAAAGTTTTGGTACGGATACCCGCAGCATAGAGCAGGTGCTGGCGCTGGTCGCGGCGGAGCGGCTGGACGTGCAATGGGTCCTCGATACGCATCCCCATGCCGACCACATCATGGCGTCCGCCCAGCTGCGGCAGCGCACGGGTGCGCCAAATGCTATCGGTGCATTGGTCCGCGACATCGCCAAGTTGTGGGAGGGGCATTACAATGCGCCCAACACTTTTGACCCTGGCGCTGATTTCGACCTGCTGCTTGAGGATGGCGAGACGATCCCCTTGGGTGGTCTCGAAATGCACGTGATGTTGTCGCCGGGCCATACGCTCGGCTCCATCAGCTATATCTGCGGCAATGCCGGGTTCGTCCACGATACGCTGATGATGCCCGATGCTGGCACCAGCCGTGCCGACTTTCCTGGCGGGTCTGCGGATGATTTGTGGAATTCGATACAAGCGATCCTCGCGCTGGACCCCGGCACACGCCTTTTCATTGGCCACGATTACGGAACCAATAGCCGTGACGCGCCTGAATGGGAAGCGACGGTAGCCTGTCATAAGGCCGAGAACAAGCATGTGAAGGACGGCACGCAAAAAGCCGACTATATCAAGACCCGCGAGGACCGTGACGCAACTTTGTCCCTGCCCGAACGGATGCTGTCCGCGTTGCAGATCAACCTGCGCGGCGGGCGCCTGCCCAAGGCAGAGAGTGACGGAAATAGCTATCTTAAATTGCCAGTAAATCGGTTCTAGAGACGTCTAACACGTTAAATTCATGATGATTTGCATATTTTATGTGGAGCGCCTATAATATTTGATGATCTTTTGAGTTTCCCCCCAGATTGGTGGGAACAGCAAATGGCGTCAGGCTTGCGGCGCGACAATCTGCGACAGCAGGTCCAGAAACATCGCGAACAACTCGGCTTGCGACGACACCCGCAGCTTGGCGTAGGCGTGGCGTCGGTGGACCTTGACGGTATCGGCGCTGATAGCCAGCTTCAGCGCGATCGCCTCGGTCGAATGGCCCTTCAGCACCAGCGCAACGACCTGTCTTTGGCGCTGCGACAGCACCTCCTCGCCCAGTGCGGCTAGCGCGTCGCCGATGGGGTCGGGCGCGCGGCTGAATTGCGCCGACTGCTCGAACCCCAGATCGATCCCGGCCCAGTGTCGCCGCGCCAACGCCGCGATCAGCGGCGTGATGGCCCGCAGCGTCGCCACCTCGCCCGGCGCGAAAACCGGGCTGCCGTGGCGGCGCGTCACGCTATAGACCAGCACCGCGCCATCCGGCAGCACCAAAAATACCCCCGCCTCATCGGTGATGCGTGTGCGGCGGTAATGCTGTTCGTAATACTCAGAGGCGAAAAATTCGTCCGGCGCGATATCACTCAGACAGGCAAGCCCGTCCATGCGCCCCTGCTGCACCTCGCTATAGAACGGATCCAGCAGGAAGGGACCCAGCAGGTATTGTGCGACCACGATGCGCGCCTCGCCTGGCTCAGCGATGTCAGTATAGGGGCCGCGCGGGCGCTCCCCCCGCTTGTAGGCAAAGAGCATGGCATTGTCGAAAGGTACGATGCGGCCTACCGCGCGGGTCAGCACGTCCATAAAATCGGGGGCGCCAATCGCATCGACGGCGCCCGCCATGCCGGCTGCCAGTTCGGCGTTATGGCTTTTGTTTGCGTCCATTGCGCTCGGGTCTAATCCTTTGGGGTTATTGGGCGCGGCGCGCGCTTCAGTCTAACCTTGGCATCAGGAATTAACCAGATACCGCATTTTGGCGGGCCGGGCAGGGTGAAACGTGACCAAACGAGACGATCAGACCCAAGGCACGCAGGGCGCGCCAACTGACCCGGACAGCGTGCATATCGGCATCTTTGATGCCAATGGCGTGTTTCGTCACAAAAAGGTCAGCGGCGCCAAGGCCGCCAAGCTTGCCAAGACGGGCGGCCCGTTCTGCGACATCCTCTATAGCTGGGACACCGGCGAAGAGCCGCAAGAGACAGGCGCGTTTATCGACCGGCCTACGGTGATCGACCCCGCATCCATGCGCAGTTATCCCTTTGCCGAAAATGACGCGCTGGCGATCTCGGATTTCATCCAGCCATTTGGTGCGAAAAGTGCGCGCAATCAGGCCCGCGCTATGGTGGAACGGGCGCGCGCGCATGGCTTTACTGTCCATTCTGCGTTTGAGTTCGAGTTTTCAGTAATGGACGAAACCCCCCGCACGCTGCGCCAGAAGGGGTATACTGGTCTTGATCACTTTGCAGAGGGCAACCGCACCTACTCGCTCCAGACCGAAGCGTTGCACCATGACCTTTTGGCCGATTTTGAGGCGATGATGACGCGTCTCGGCATCACGCTGGACGCCATGCATACCGAGCTGGGGCCGGGTTTCTTCGAGGCGCCGCTGCTGCATGCTGAGGGGCTGCGCGCCGCCGACGATGGCGCCCTGTTCAAAAATTTCACCAAGGCATTTTTCCTACGCAAGGGATTGACCGCCGCCTTCATGGCAAAGCTGTCACCGGATCTGCCGGGCCAATCGGGGCACCTGCACATGTCCCTGCGCAAAGATCGCGCGCTCGCCTTTGCGGACCCCAGCGCCGAGCATGGCCTGTCCGAGACTGCGCGCCATTTCATCGGCGGTATCGTCACATTGATGCCTGAAATGCTGGCGCTGTGCAGTCATACGATTAACGCCTACAAGCGAATGGTGCCCGGCGCATGGGCGCCCACTTGGGCCAGTTGGGGCATACAGAATCGCACTGCTGCGCTGCGCGTCATCAATGACGATCCCGCCGCGACGCGCATCGAATTCCGCGTGCCTGCTGCCGATACGAACCCATTCGCCGCCTATGCGATGTGTCTTGGCGCGGGGATGTATGGTATTGAAAACCGTATCGAGCCGCCCGCGCCTGAGGTCGGGGATTGCTATGCTACCGACGCCCCCGAAGCGCTGCGCTTTCCGCGCACGTTGGCCGAGGCAGCCAACCGGCTGGAGGCGTCTGATGCGGCCCGTCAGATCTTTGGCGATGATTTTGTCGAGACTTTCGTGAAATTACGCCGCTACGAGGTCGCGGCGCATGAGCGGCAGGTCGGCACGTGGGAGCTGGCGCGCTATCTGGAAGTGGTCTGAGGACCCAAAATAAAAGACGATTAACAAGGGAGAACGACATAATGACCCACCCCAAGAAACATCTGACCGACAGGCGCAGCGTGCTGCGCGGCGGTGCGGCGGCCATCGGCACCGCAGCATTGGGCGGCATCGGTAGCCGCGCCCATGCCGCGACCGACATGCGCTATATGTGCTGGGAGGGCTATGACAAGCCCAGCATCCTGGACCCGTTCGAGGCCGCAAACGATGCGAACGTGGCCGTCGATCTAATCACCGACAGCGCAGGCGGCTTTGCCAAGTTGGCGGCGGGCGGCTACCGCGACTTTGACGTCGTATCCTCCGACAGCCCTTGGATCGCGCGCATGGGGCCTGCGGGCATTTGCGACTATCTGGACGATGCCGACTTTGCAGACGTCTATGCGGATTTCTACCCCCAGTTCCGCGCGCCCTTTGTTCCGCTGCAATATAAGGGCCAGACAACTGGTCTGCCGACGCGTTGGGGCTGGGTTGGGCCCACGGTCAACACCAAGTTCGACAAGGTCGAGAACTGGACCAGCTATGATGCCTGCTTCGACAAGGCATACCGCGACAAGATCTGCGTGCTGGACTGGGGCGACTGGCCCATCATGCCGATGGCCCTGCACGCCGGCATCGACCCCTACAAGGAGTTGGACGAGGCCGAGTTGAAGGAAATTCGGATGGTCCTGCGGGCGCTGTTCAAGAACACGCGCGCGCTGGTCGGCGATCTATCGGTCGCGCAAAAGGGCCTGATCGATGGCAGCTTTGCCGCGCTGATAGGCGGGGGCAGCTATTGCACTTCAGCCCTGCGCAAGGATGGTATGGACCATATCCTCAGCATCGTTCCCGAGCCGAAGGATGGCCTAAACCAAGGCATCATCTGGATGGAAGCGACTGGCATCCTCAAAGGTACCGCCAACCCGGAGCTGTCGAAGGCGCTGGTCAAGCACATGGTGTCACCCGATGTCGCGGTCGAGCTTGCCTGGACCGAGGCCACCTGCAACCTTGTCCCGAGCCAAGCCGCTGAGGCCAAGTTCACCGACGAGCAGAAGGCGGCCCTGCAGATGGACTACATGTGGGAGGCGTGGGAAAAGAGCCACTTTCATTCCGTCGCGCCCAATATCGACGACATGCTGGCCATTTTCCAAGAAGAGCTGGCCGCGTCCAACTGATGGTATCTCGCCCATCCGGCCCGTGTGGCCGGGTGGGCGCCCCTACAAACAAGAGCCGGAGAAAACCCGCCAGTGCCTGATTCCGTGACCCAGCCTAAACCGGACGCCCCCATCATCGACGCAGCCGGTATCGACAAGTTCTACGAGAGCTTTCAGGCGCTTTATGACATTTCCCTACAGGTGACGGACGGCGAATTCGTTGCCCTTGTCGGCCCGTCAGGTTGTGGCAAGACGTCATTGCTGAAAATCCTCGCCGGATTCGAGCAACCCACCAAGGGCAAGCTGGAGATAATGAGCAAGTCCGTCGTCGGTCTGCCACCGTCGCAGCGCCCGACGCGCATGGTGTTTCAAAAGCTGGCGCTGTTCCCGCACAAGACTGTGCGTGACAATATCGCCTTTCCGCTGAAGTTGGCCAAGGTCAGCACTGCCGAGCAGGACATCCGCGTCGCCGAAATGATGGAAATGATGCACCTGCCGGAAAGCTATGGTACCCGCTACCCCGCCCAGCTATCGGGCGGCGAACAGCAGCGCGTGGCACTAGCCCGCTCTATGGTGTCGCGACCCAGTGTGCTGCTGCTAGACGAGCCGCTGAGCGCACTGGACGTCAAACTCAAGAAGGTTTTGCAGGCTGAGATTAAGCGTTTGCATCGCACTATCGGCACCAGTTTTGTCCACGTCACCCATGATCTGGAAGAGGCGATGATGCTGGCTGACCGCATCTGCGTGATGCGCAAGGGACGCATTTTGCAGAATGGCTCACCGTCTGACATCTATTACCGCCCCGCCGACGCCTTCGTCGCTGGCTTCATCGGTGAGACGAACCTGATCCCCGTCGAGGTGGACGGCGTGGCCTTTGCGCACCCGGCCCTGACCTGCGCCGCGCCCACGCTGGAGGAGGATCAGCTCAGCCCGTCCCATGCAGGTAGCAGCGGCCTGCTGATGATCCGGCCCGAAATGATCACGATGCATACCGAGGCGCCGCAAAACGGCGACGATACCTGCGTCATGCAAGGCCGCGTCGAGGAGTTTTTCATCAAGGGCGCGTCGATCCAGTACCGCATCACTGTGGATGGCCTGCACGAGCCGATGATCGTCGATGTTCTGGGCACCGCTATCCCGCCCGCAGATGTCGCCCAAAACGTCTGGCTAAGTTTCGCACGCCGCAATCTTTATCTGCTGGGTGAGGATTAGGCCTATGCGTATCACCCAAAAATCATGGACCGATCCGGGCCTGTTGCTAGCCACGGTGCCGCTGGCGGCGATCATGGCGTTCTTTTTTCTAGTGCCGCTGGTGATGACTGCGCTGCTCAGCTTTCAGGGCACTCAGTATTACCGCCTGATCTGGACTTGGAGCAGCGATACTTGGGTCGATGTCTTTACTCATTGGCACTATTGGTCGATCATCATCCGGACGCTGACGATGGCGCTGATCTGTGTCATGCTGTGCATCCTTATCAGCCTGCCGGTAGCCTACGCGATGGTTCACCGCGTCCGCACATTAGAAAACCATATCACCATCCTCATCGTCTTTGCTTTTCTCACCGATGCGGTACTCAAGACGTTTGGCTGGGTGCTGTTTCTGGACCGCACTGGCGTGATGAATGGTGCGCTGGACGTACTTGGATTTGGCGCGAAATCGACCGATATCCTGTTTACGCCGACTGCCACGATGCTCGGCATGGTATATAATCTGCTGCCTTACACGATCTTCTGCATTTACCTGTCGATGAAGCGGATCGACCGCGATCTGATGCTGGCTGCCTATGACGCGGGCGCGTCGCGGTTGCGCACCTTCTGGGAGGTGACGCTACCCCTTGCGCGGCCCGGCATCTTTGCGGGCGGCATTCTTGTCTTTGTCCTCGCGTTGGGAGTGTTTCTGGAGCCGAAGGTCATGGGGGGCGGCACGTCCCCGATGGCGGCCGAGCTGATCCGCCAGACGTTCGAGACGCGGGTGAACTGGCCGCTGGGCGCTGCGCTAACGCTGGTTGTCATCACCATTGGCACCGCAACGCTGGCCGTCGCAGGCGCGGTTGCGGCCCGCGCGATGCGCGCCCGTCCAGAAGCAGCGGAGGGCACAGAATGACAAGTCATCGCCTTGAGGGCGTCATCGCGAGCGCAATCCTTTACGGGTCTGTCGCGGCGGTCCTTATCTTCTTCTACGTCCCGATCTTCACGCTGATCCTATTTTCCTTCTCCGAAAGCCGGTTTCTCAGCTTTCCTATCGAGGGCTTCTCGATCAAGTGGTATTTCGCCCTCTTTGCGTCGCGTGAATTCTGGCCCGCACTGGGCAATTCGGCTATCCTTGCTGGTGCTTCTACCACTATAGCCACGATCCTAGGAACCGCGGGCGCAATCGCTTGGATGCGCTGGAGATTCCGCTTTCAGCGCAGCTTTCAGGTCATCAGTTTTGCGCCACTGCTCTTTCCACAACTGCTCCTCGGTGTTGCGATGCTGCTGTGGTTTTCGGTGTTGGGTGGATGGTTCGATTTCTCGCCTGCGCTCTGGACGGCGATCATCGGCCATGTGGTGTATATCACGCCCTTCGCGCTGATTATTATTGCCGTTCAGGTCCACGGCTTTGATGACACGCTGGAGGATGCGGCGCGCGATGCGGGGGCGACAAACGGGCAAGTTTTTCGCGAAATCACGCTGCCGTTGATCTGGCCCGGTGTCATGTCGGCGGCGATCTTTGCGTTTCTGCTGTCATGGGGCAATTTTTACGTGACCTACAGCCTTGCGGGGACGGCGCGCACGCTACCAACATTCGTTTTCAGCGGGATCGCCGTCGGCTCCTCCCCGGTGTATCCGGCATTGGCGACCGTCACGTTCGTGCCAGCGCTGCTTCTCTTGGGATTGGCGGACTGGTTTCGTCGCCGCGCAGCCAAGCGACAGTTGGGCGGCTGGAAGGACGCCTAACCGTTTCGGGACGTGCAAGCGAGTAAACCACCCCGATATGCTGTAGACCGCGATCACAAAATCTTCAGGAGGCATTTGTTCATGCCCACCCTCCTGCGGCCATGCAATTGAATTTATGGACAGGTCTGCAGGGCCGTGTGTGTCCTTTCGGCAGACGTGCGCCGCCTGCACATGCCGAAAGGTGGAAACCTGCTGGCGGCCTCATGGTTGTTAACCTAGACCCGATCACGAACGGTGCCTTTTGGCGCAGGTATGACAGACAAGAGGTTGCACACGTGGGTTTCAGAACAGATGCGTTTCACCTGCCAAAAATCGTTGCCGTTGCCGCGCTCACCCTTTGCGGATCGACGGCCAACGCGCTTGATACGCTCCGGTTCGAGATCCCCGCAGGCGACAAGGAGTTGCGCAAGACGCTGATCGGCGCGTCCCTGATCCAATCTGCCAAGAAAGACGGGCGCACCGACCCTCAGGACATCATCGCGGCGGCGAATGCCGACTATGCCACGTTGCTGGGTGTCCTCTACAAATATGGCTACTACAGCGGCGTCATCAATATCTTCGTCGATGGGCGCGAGGCAGGCGGGCTATCGCCCTTCGCGCGGCCATCTGGCGTCAGCGAAGTTGTCGTGCGTGTGCTACCGGGCACGCCTTTTACCTTTTCCGAGGCGCAAATCGCCCCGACGGCACCGGGAACCGAGCTGCCCGAAGAGTTTGGTGTGGGAAAGCGCGCGCGCGCGCCTGCGGTTGCCGCCGCCGCCGAGGTTGGCATCACAAGCTGGCGCGGCGCGGGCTATGCCAAGGCAGAATTGTCCGGGCAGGACATCGTCGCCGATCACCGGTCGAACACGCTGGCCGCCGAACTGGCCCTGCGGCCCGGCCCGGTCGTTACCTTCGGCGATCTGGTGCAAGTCAGGGACAGCCGCGTGCGCCCCGAGCGCATCCGCGCCATCGCCGGGCTGCCCACGGGCCAGCGCTTTTCGCCAGAAGATCTGGATAAATCGGCCAAGCGTTTGCGCCGCTCTAGCGCATTCAAGTCCGTCTCGCTGACCGAGGCCGAGCAGTTGCGCGCGGGCGACGTCATGGATATCCAGCTGGACACTGCGGACGAGAAACGCCGCCGTTTCGGCGCCGGCGTCGACATCAACAGCAACGAGGGGCTGGGCTTGTCGACATTCTGGCTCCACCGCAATCTCTTGGGTGGGGCCGAGCGTCTGCGCTTTGACGTCGCAATCAGCGGCATCGGAAGCCAGACCGGCGGCACCCACGGCGGCGTTGATTACGAGGTCGGTGGCCGGTTTGAGCGGCCCGCCACATTCGGCGCCGACACCACCCTCTTTGTCCTTGGCAAGGTTGAGCGCGAGGACGAGCCGAATTACCTGTCCGATCAGTCGCTTCTGGGCTTCGGACTTAGCCGTATCGTGACGGACGAGCTGACCATCGAGGCAGGGCTGGCCCTGCGCTACTCCGATGAAACCGACGCGCTGGGCAACAACAAATTTTTCCACCTGCTGATCCCGCTCAAGGCGACTTATGATAACCGGGACGATGCGTTGGACCCCGCAACGGGATTCTATGCGCAGGCCGAGTTTACGCCATTCATATCGTTGGACGACACCGATTCCGGCGGGCGGTTGCTACTGGACGGGCGCACGTATTTCCAGCTGGACGAGAGCGGCATGTTCACCCTTGCCGGGCGCGTCCAATTTGGCAGCATCCTTGGCTCCAGCTTGGCCGATACGCCGCAGGACTTCCTGTTTTATTCGGGTGGCGGCGACAGTGTGCGCGGCCAGCCCTACCAGTCGCTGGGCGTGCCCGTTGGCACGAACCTGACAGGCGGTCGCAGTTTTGTTGGGGCGCAGGCTGAAATGCGGATGGATCTGGCCGGTAGTTTCGATCCAGTCGCCTTCTTTGACGTCGGCTACATTGGCTCTGAAAGCATCTATGACGACAGCGGGCGCTGGCACAGCGGTGCGGGCGTCGGCATTCGCTATGCAACGGGTATCGGGCCTATCCGCTTTGACGTCGGTCTGCCTGTTACTGGCGATACAGACGACGGCATACAAATTTATATCGGCATCGGACAAGCGTTTTGAAAGCTATGAAAAAGGCACCTCCCTTGCGTATTATCTCTATCTGCGCTTTGGCGCTCGCACTGCTTATGCCGCATGTCGCGGCGGCGCAGGATGATCGTGGCCTGTTGCAAGGCTTCATTGAGGATAACCTATCGGGGGCTGGCCGCGAGGTGCGCATTGAGGGATTCACCGGTGCGCTCAGCAGCAAGGCGTCGCTGACGCTTCTGACGGTGGCGGACGAGGATGGCATCTGGCTGACGCTCAAGGATGTGACGCTGGACTGGAGCCGTCTTGCCCTGTTGCGCGGACGCCTTCAGGTTGCCAGGTTATCGGCGGGCGAGATCCTGCTGCCCCGCCTGCAAAGGTCCCAAGACACGGTAGAGGTGCCTGACGCCGAGGCCACTGAATTTTCGCTGCCCGATCTGCCTGTCGCCGTTAATATTGACGAAATCGCAGCCGACAAGATCGTTCTTGGCGCGCCCCTGTTGGGCGAGGAGGTCAGCCTGTCGCTGGCCGGATCGCTGCAACTGGATGATGGTGCTGGCAACGCGAAACTTGATATCATTCGGCTGGACAGAGGCGGCGACGAGGTAACGCTGGACGTGGCCTATGCCAACGCGGACCGCATTCTGGCGATTGATTTGGTCGTGACCGAAGACGATGGGGGCATCGCGTCCACGCTGATGGGTATTCCGGATGCGCCGTCGCTGCGGCTGGCGGTGCAGGGCAATGCGCCGCTGGATGATTTCACAGCCGATATCGCACTGGACACCGCGGGCGCGCGGCGGCTGGGCGGGACAGTGTCGGTTGCGGTGCCGGCGCCCAGTTCAGATGCGCCCGGTTCAGATGCGCCCGCGGATGGCGCGCTGCTCAGCTTTGCCGCCGATATTCGCGGCGATATCGCGCCGGTGTTCGCGCCTGAATACCGTGACTTCTTTGGTACCGAAATGGCGCTGGTCGTCGTTGGGTCCAAGCCTGCGAATGGGGGCCTCGGGATCGAGACGCTGTCGTTGACCGCCGCCGCGCTGCAACTGGACGGATCGCTGCAATTGGGCGTTGATGGCTGGCCCGAGCAGTTTGACCTGACCGGCCGCATGGCGTCGGGCAATGGCGCGCCTGTTCTGCTGCCCATCGGCGGCGAGCGGACGACGCTGGACGATGTAGACCTCAGCCTGACCTATGATTTGACGAAGGGCGAGCAATGGCGGCTATCGCTCACCGCCGCTGGGCTGGAGCGCGCCGATCTGACGCTGGCCACGGCATCGTTGACGGGCGGCGGCACCATCGCCAAGGGCGAGAGCAATGCGCCGGGGCGCGTCGATGGCGCACTCGATATGGCCGCCACGGGCCTTGGCCTTGCCGATGAGGATCTGGCCCGCGCGCTGGGCGATGCACTGAGCGGCAACATCGTGTTCGACTGGCAGGAGGGAATGCCCTTCAACCTCAGTGAGCTATCGGTGAAGGGCAGCGATTATGACGTGACCGGCGAGGCCGTGATTGCGGGTCTGGCCAAGCCTGTCGACCCGCGCGTCACCGCAAATGTGCGAGTGAACGCGGCCGATCTGTCGCGCTTTGCCGGTATTGCGAGCGCGGATCTGGCAGGTAGCGCGCAGGTGAGGGTCGACGGTGCGATCACGCCTAGCCAGGGCACGATGGAGGCCAAGGTGACTGGCACGGCGCAGGATCTGACCGTTGGCCAGCCCCGGCTTGACCCGCTTTTGCGCGGCCGTATCGAGCTGGACATGGCTGCGCGGCGCGGTGTGGACGGCACGTTTCTGGACCGTCTGCGCGTCACCTCGCCCAGCACCGATCTGACCGCCAGCGCAATCTATAAAAGCGATGGCAGTATGGTCGATCTGGATCTGTCACTTGCCGACGCATCGATGGTCGAGCCCAGCCTGCAAGGTCTGGCAAAGCTGACCGTGCGCGCCGATCAGGCGGGCAACGTCTGGACCATCCGCGCGGGCGCGTCTGGTCCCGGCGAGGCCACGATGACAGGTGACGGCACCGTGACCGTGACGGATGGCAAGCCGGGCCTGTTCGACATGCGCGCTAGCGCTGTGGCCAGCGATTTTGCGCCCTATTCGACACTTGCGGGCCGCGATCTGGGCGGGGCGGCCAGTGTCGTGGTCGATGCGCAGGGCGACATCGCCACGCTGAGCGGTCAGGCCGATCTGGTGCTAAATGGTCAGGATCTGGCCGTGGGCGTCGACCGGCTTGATCCTATCCTGCGCGGCACGTCCAGCGCCGAAATCTCAGCGCAGCGCAGCGCTGATGGTGCGCTGACACTCAGCAAGGGCTTGCTAAAAACGTCCAAAATCGATGCCGATGTTCAAGGCTACATGGGCGCGGACGGCATTGCGCAAGGCACCGCCGATGTCACTGGTACCGATCTGGCGGTCGGTATCGTGCAGGTTGACCGCATTCTGCGTGGGCGTGCCCGGGCGCAGGTCAATGCGCAGCGCAGTGCGGACGGCACGATCATCCTTAAACGCGGCGTTTTCCAGACAGTGATGATCAATGGCACCGCCACCGGATACTACACGGCAAACGGCAGCGCCGAGGCGGACATCGACGTGACCGGTGATAACCTTGCTCTCGGTATTGCGCAGGTCGATCAGCTGTTGCGCGGCGCCTCCAGTCTCAAGGCCAAGGTTGCGCGCAAGGCTGATGGCACCATTGTCATCGACCGCGCTGATCTGGACACTTCGCAGGTAACCGCGAATGTATCGGGCACACTGGGAGCGGATAGATCGTCGGCGGCGACAATTGACGCGCGGCTGGCAAATGTCGCACTCTTTGCGCCCGGCATTCCCGGCCCTGCGACGGTCAACGGCACGGTCAGCACCGACGGCAGCGGCTATGTTCTGGATATTGATGCGACCGGCCCGGCGGGCATCGCCGCCGATATCGCGGGCCGCGTTGGCAATGACGGCACCTTGGACGTGCGCGTCACTGGCAATGCGCCACTGGCGCTGGCCAACTCCTTCATCAGTCCGCGCAGCCTGTCGGGTATCGCACAGTTCGACCTGCGCGCTGTTGGCCCGCCCGCCTTTTCGTCAGTCACGGGCACGATCACCACCAGCGGGGCAGGGCTGGCCCTGCCCAAGGCCAAGCTGGCACTGGAGGGAATCAATGCCAACATCAGCCTCAGCGGCGCGGCGGCGCAGATAGATTTTGGCGCAGGCGTCAACACTGGCGGGCGGGTGGCCGCGAATGGGCGTATTGGGCTGACCGCGCCCTATCTGGCAGATATGGCGATTGATCTGCAAAACATCGGCATCACCGATCCGGGCCTTTACACCACCACGGCAAATGGGCGCATCACGTTCAACGGCCCTGCAACTGGGGGCGCCGATATCGCTGGCAACATCGATCTGGGCGCGGTCAATGTGCGCATACCCAGCGGTGCTATCGCGTCGGGCGCGGATCTGCCGGGCCTGCGCCACGTGAACGAGCCTGTGTCAGTTCGGCGCACGCGCGCCTTTGCCGATCTGCTTGGCGAGGGCGGCGATGGCAACGGGGGCAGTAATGGGGGCGGCGCGTCCTACAATCTGAACGTCACCGTCAACGCGCCCTCGCGCATTTTCATCCGGGGCCGCGGTCTGGATGCGGAGCTGGGTGGCAGGCTGCGTCTGCGCGGTACGACGAAGCAGGTCATCCCCGAGGGCCGGTTTAACCTGACCCGCGGACGACTGGACCTCTTGGGCAAGCGTCTGGACCTGACTGAGGGCTATATTGAGATGCAGGGCGGTTTCGTGCCTTATATTCGCTTGGTCGCGACGACGACCAGCGGCGACATTCAAGTGTCGATCTTTATTGAGGGTCCGGCTGACGAGCCTGAGATCAGCTTTTCCTCACAGCCCGAATTGCCAGAGGATCAAGTCGTCTCGCAGCTGATCTTTGGTCGCGACGTCAGCGAGATTTCGGCATTTCAGGCGCTGCAACTTGCCTCCGCCGTTGCGACGCTGGCCGGCAAGGGCGGTGGCGGCATCGTGGGCAAGCTGCGCAGTGGCATTGGCCTCGACAATCTGGACGTGACCACTGGCGCTGATGACCAGACCGAGGTGCGCGCGGGCAAATATCTATCCAAAAATCTGTACTCTGAAGTCGAAGTCAACAGCGATGGCGAGACGCAGATCAACATGAACCTTCAGATCAACAAGAGGCTCAAGGCCAAGGGTAGCTTTGGCGCAGCCGGTGGCAGTGGCTTGGGGCTGTTCTTTGAGAAGGATTACTGAAGAGCCAACCTGCTATCAGACTGCGCAAGGTCTGGTTGGCGAAGGCCTGCCCGCTGCAACAGGCGGCTGAATAGTCCGCTGTTGGGGCGCACTATTCAGGTACAAACGGTATACCCTCTTTGCCCGGTGCATTTCCTCGACTAACCTACCCTGAAAACGCCCCGAGGGAAGATGCGCCATGCAGATGAGCGATACGCGGACCATCAAGGCAGACAAGGCCACCGTCTGGGCCGCGCTTCTCAGCCCAGAGGTGCTGAAGGAATGCGTGCCTGGCGCGACCGAAGTCACCGGCAATGCCGAGGACGGCTTTGAGGCCGTCGTTACGCAGAAGGTTGGCCCGGTCAAGGCAACGTTCCGTGGCGCTGTTATCGTCTCTAACGTGGTGGATCAGACCAGCCTGACTCTGACCGGCGAAGGCAAGGGCGGGGCCGCCGGCTTTGCCAAGGGCGCCGCAGATGTGCACCTGCATGAGGAGGATGGCGTTACCACGCTCACCTACGATGTTGAGGCCAAGGTGGGCGGCAAGATGGCCCAACTGGGCAGCCGGATTGTTGATGGTTTTGCGAAAAAGATGGCCGATCAGTTTTTTGCTCGGCTGGAGGACGTGGTCGAAGGCCCCAAGGAAGAGGACGAGGCGCCCGAGGCTGAAAAGAAGGGCTGGCTGAAAAAGCTTATCAGCTAAGCAACCCGGCCATCCGCACGGCCACACTACGCCCGCTGGCGTAGGCACCATGCGCCGTCGCCTGCCAATTGGGCGAGAATGCCTCGCCCGCGAAGGCCACGCACCCGGTATCCGCCGCGATCATGTCGCGCCGGAATTGCGCAGCGCCGGGCATGGCATGCGAGTAGGATCCGAGCACGAGAGGATCGTTCGTCCAGTTCGTCGTGGCGGTGCCGATGATACGGCCCTCTACCTGCGCGCCAAATGCCTGGATCATCGCGCCGCGCGCATAATCCGTCATGGCGTCTGGTCCGGCCATCACCAGCGCATGTGCGTATTTTCCCGCCATGTGGCACAGCATCATTGGTGCATCCCCCTGCAAGATCTGAAAATTCGTGGCCAGGTTATGCCCGCTCTGTTGCACCGACAGGAACTGGGTCTGCGCCATCTCGTCGGGCAATGTATCAAGGGCGAAGGCGACCTTTTCGTAGACGCCGCAGGGCACGCGGTCCAACTGGGTCGCCAGATCGGCGGCGGGGCCGGGGCCAAATTTGATCCCGCCCCGCGCGAGGACGTTGGTTGAGGCGGTGACGATCACAGCCGCCGCCTCCAGATCGCCCTGATCGGTCACCACGGTGGCACCGTTTTCGCGCTGGTGAATGGTGCGCACTGCCACCCCGGTGCGGATATTCAACCCCGCCGCCATCGCGGTAATCAACGCGCCATAGCCTGACAGCACGGGCCAGTCATGATCGGTATCAACATAATCGGAATAGGCCGAGGCCGACACGCCCTCCGCATCGTCGCCCGCCATCAACGCGAGGATCAGCAGCACCGATGGCGCCCAGCGGCCCGCATCCGGCAGTACATCGGGGATCGGCACGTCGCGGCCTGAGGCACCGACCGCCTCGAACGCGCGGTTGACGGCATTTTCGTAGTCCTGCACGTCGCTTGCATCGGCAAATGCACCATCGTGCCAGACGTGAAACGGGGTTGCCGCCCCTTGCGAGTGGTAGGTCGCGCCCAGCTTGTCGGCCCACGCCACTAACGGGTTCTCATCTGCGCAATGCAACCAGTGACAGCCGTGATCCCACGCATTCGGCAGGCCTGAAGTCGCCGTGTAGGCGCGCCCGCCGACACGGGTGGCGGCCTCCAACACGACATAAGGCAGGCCGCGCGCTGCGCATTCCAGCGCTGCGCCAATGCCTGCAGCACCCGCGCCGACGATGATGATGGGGGTTTCGCTCATGTGTTGCATCCTTGCGTTTTGCCCGCAGGATACAGCCGCGCGGCGCCTGCACAAGTCCGCCGGACGGATCTGCGCGCTCGGACAGCCCCCCGCCTTGACCGATGCACGATTGCCTCTGCGCCGATTTAGGTTAGGTTCCGCTTCACGCGCCCCCCCCCCCCCGGGGGGCGGGGGGGGGGC
>Ga0307966_1000574_pt1 | contig 30604 bp, 25 predicted proteins | sample OrgLakmetagen646_FD_203141 | JGI IMG/M metagenome (GOLD analysis project Ga0307966, IMG submission 203141) | Saline water microbial communities from Organic Lake, Antarctica - #646 | ecosystem: Environmental > Aquatic > Non-marine Saline and Alkaline > Saline | place: Antarctica: Organic Lake... | reverse complement strand
CAAATTAACCGTATTCTGAAATTACTTTCCAGGGAAGATCAGCTGCTTAAAGTTGAAGAGAACGGCGTTCGATTCAGATTGAAGAATAAAAGTGACTAATTATTGAGTCACTTTTAAATGATTTATTCTTTCCATTTGGTTGTGTCCTGATCGTCCCTGTTATTGCGACAATTGTGTCTGGCTATGTCAACCGATAATAAACCAAATGAGGTTACACAAAAAACTGATGAGTTCCCCGACTCACCTACCCTAAATCGAAAACTCTTCAGACAGTTTTCCGCCTTTATCGCTGTCCACACTGATGGTAAAGCTGCCATTTCCGCGAACGATCCATCGCACTGTCACATGTCCCATGCCCGGAACATTATCTACCCGAAGAGTTTCAGGACTGTGAGTTTGTTCAGTTGTATTGCCAAAGTCCACATCATCAACGATCATGCCCGCCTGTACATTCACGCCATCAATTGTAACCAGGTTGGGAGGGGTTATGCTGTTCATCAGATCGTGGCTGGCATGTGTGGGTATAACACGATTGTTTGTGATTGTGGCTGTAATTTCCCGAAGTCCGCCGCCGATATTTTCCGATGTAACATCAGATATTCCAAGTTCAGGGAGATGGTAAGCATGAAACAATGTAAATGCCATGTTTCTGTGAGCGTCACTTTCAAGAAGAAACCCGGGATTGGCTCGGCCAAAATTCTTTTTGAATCCACCGATTTCAACCTCGCCAAATTGTGGATGGTCATATGTCTCCCACTCAACCCATCCATCCTTAAAGAGGAGAAGTTCGTCAAACTTATATTGGTCTCCCTGGTCGGCGTCGCGTCCAAACATCAGGTACGACGTGTAGAGCTCATTTGTGAACGTGAAAATTCCACGGCCTCCGTAAAACCAATCCAGCTCGCCGCCAAATACGGTATAAAGATCTCTGTGAACGACCATATAACGGTATCCCGGCAACATGTCATCGCCGATCTCTCCAAGGAAATCGTACACAGCCTCGTCGGTGCGATTGTAGGTGTCAACATCCTCAGCAGCCCCCGGCCCGCGGAGCAGCATACCGCCAGTGTTATGATAGGATTGCGCTCCGGCAATATTTGGGTGTGCAAGTACAAAATCGGCAACCGCCCGGTTTTCGGGAAGTGAAAACGGATATTTATATGCGCCTCTTTGAATATAATCAGGCTGCCAGTTCCAACCCCAATCTCTGTTAGGATCGTAATAGCCGGTGCGGTCCTCATTTACTTCTCCGTCGCCATCACTGTCGAGCCCTTCCCAGCCGAGCATTTCATAGCTACCAAATTCATCTGCATCCGTTCGGATCATTCGACGCGGATCGTTTGGATCTGTTGTCCAGTTGCCCCGCGGATTTTTACGCCGCATTTGTGTGATATGGTTATCGTTGTTAAGATCATTGAATCTGTCTTCACTTAATTCACCATCCCCGTCGTTATCTACTGGTTTAACACCCGATCGAGGGGTGTTGGCATTGTTGGGCTCATTCATAAAATGATCCCTACCGTCTGGATTAATGCTGGGCACAATATAAAATACGCGGGTGTCCATCAGGTCACGAATGAATTCAATATCTTCGTAATTCTCAGCAAGATACCATGCGGTATACAGAGAGATCTCCGCGCCCTGAATTTCATTTGCGTGAATATTTCCATCAATGTAGTAACCGGGTTTTTCAGTATGGGGTTTATTGTTGTGATTGGTGACGGTAAGCATCCAAAGCTCGCGTCCGTCATACGAATCACCTATGGAGCTGAGTTTGATGAGGTCCGGATGTGTCTCTGCCAGCTTACGGCTCAGATCACCAATTCCACTATGGGTGAGGTAACGATTCCAGCTTACCTGAACCTCCGGGTTTTCCGGGGACCCAAGGGCACGGAAAACGTCGGGATTGTTTTGAGCAATGACCGACAACGAGAAAAACAGTGATATAAAAAGAGTAAGGGTAATGCGTTTCATAGCTAAAAATTCTTGAGGTTATCGGATCGTTTGTTGGAAATTGGCAAATCCTGCAGAGGGTGATCCTGCTGACAGGGTAACAGTACCACTCCCGCTTATCAGCCAGGTTAGCTGTTGCGATTCTCCGCCCATCAGTCGCTCGATCTGAAATCGGGGCATTCCACTGAGGATCTGCACAGAATCGTCCGTGTCTATTTCCACATTTATCGGTCTTACCCACTGCGTACGGGTTCCAAGTTCCGTTGATGTGGGCAGGCTTCCCCTGTTATGCAGGTCGAGTGTGATTCGGGTAAGATTACGGCCTGCTTCTTCTACTTTGATATTCTGAAATACAAGATCCGCTTTCATCGCTGTGAGTTTCTCTATAAAGTCCAGATGAAGGCCTGCGAGAGAATCAACAAATGAGTAGGGGGGTGTTGACATAGCAAACGGCTGAATGCCACCAACTTCTACAACGTGATTGGGAAAATCGGGGTGATCGATCTCTTGCCATTCAATAAATGGCTCAATTCCCATACTGTCAGCCCATCGTAAATAATCCAGATCGTCGTTTGCAGGGCCATTTTCTTCAGAAATTTCAGGCAACCACCAGCCACCCGTAGTAAAACTATAGCGCGCATAGTGGAAGTAAGCCCATTCCGGAAAGCCGCCCTGTTGCAGGCTGTAATCGGTTGCATTTTCCTGTGGAACAATATCTTTATAAAGCTCAGAGACGGACTGGAAAACTTTTTCATCGCTCTCCAGGATACCGGTAATTACGCGTTTAGCTGCGTCAGACCGGCTGTATGTCCAGGGATTGCTTAGATTGTTGTTTGGACTGAATGTAAGAACGGCGTAGATATTAAAGGTGTCGAACAGCAGATCTGCGAGCGCTCTGTTTTCCATTTCTGATACCGGAAATTCCCCGGACCCATATTCAAAGCTCGGATGCTGGTAAGTAAAATTTTTGTTGATGTTGACCCCGCCTTCTTGATCTTCATTGAACGATCCGTCCCCATCATTATCCCGGCCTTCGGTTAATAACCGGTAAGCACCTTGTTGAGATTTGAGCGGATCTGCTTCTATCATCACACGTTCGTCGTCGGGATGCAGAATCCAGCTGCCGGTTGCGTCTTGAATCCTCATCATGGTTATCTGCCCGTCACCATTAAGGTCATCATATGGATCCTCACTAGTCACGCCGTCTCTGTCCAGGTCGGTCGGCTTACTGTTAACCGAACGCTTATAGCGCACAGAAGAGAAGTACTGCTCAGATGCATCGGGATTTAGATTCGGGAAAATATGAAAGACGTGATTTTCCGGAAGCTGATCCGAATTTGAAGGATCAGCAAGACGTTCAGTGATCTTCAATGCCATTTCAATACCCAGTATGTGAGCACCGTCAACACCACTTACAATAGCGAGAGCAGGTGTATTCTCAATATCACCTGATCCGATAGTCACCTGCCAAATGTCATGACCGCCCGGAGAAGTGGCGATGGATTGAACACTAACTGATTCAGGATAATCTGATTCAAGCTGTTGAAGTGTCTCACTCATCTCCTCAAAAGTTCGATAGGTCTCCTGGGCCGCACCGGGGGCAATTAATAGAAGATGTAAGAGAAGCAGGGAAAAGAGAAATTTATAGTACATAAGTAGTGATAAGAAATTGAAAGAAGTGTTTGAACTGATAATACAATGTCTCTGGAATAGATTAAAAAAACCGTTAAAATTTGAAAACAGCAACTGAATTGAGGTTTTCTTTCAGATGGATACCTGATACAAATATCTGGCGGATCTTATTGATGACAGATTTAAGGCACTCTGCATTATGAGGGCTCTCTTTCCATGAAAATGGTATTTTATTTTAGTATTCTCCGTCAGAAGAAATCACAACTACCCCAGACCACTCATGACTTATTTTCGGCTCCTTTTTTTAGCGCTTTTCCTATTATCATTTTCAACCCCGGTAGCATCACAGCTATTAAATGATCGGTTTACATTCGATGCAGATCTGCCGTATGCTGCAGAAATACAGTCACCGGCAGACTTTCTGGGATATCAACCGGGTGAAGCCTATTCCCATCACTACCAGCTTGGGGCATATCTGAAACACCTTGCCGATGTAAGTGACCGCGTTTCTCTTATCACGTATGGGCAAACCTACGAAGGCCGGGATTTATGGCTGGCGATTATCACAAGTGAAGAGAATCACTCAAACCTGGAGCAAATTCGTAACAATAATCTTCGTCTGGCCGATGCGTCACTCAGTGACTCAGAGGTGTCAGGCCTGATTGAAAACAGTCCTGCAATAGTTTGGCTGAGTTATGGCGTGCACGGTAATGAAGCATCAAGTGCTGAAGCAGCACTTCAGACAGGGTATCGCATGGCTGCCGCTGAAAATGATGAAACTGCTCGGTTCAGAGATGAGGCCGTAATCATCATTGATCCGATTCTCAACCCAGACGGCCGGGATCGCTATGTGAACTGGTACAAGTCGTCCCGCGCGAATATGCTGAACACGGATCCTGTGGATCTTGAACATGATGAGATCTGGCCGGGCGGGCGAACCAATCACTATTGGTTTGACCTGAACCGTGACTGGGTATGGCTGGTTCATCCCGAATCCAGAGGGCGAATTGCAGAGTATCAGAAATGGATGCCGCAAGTACATCTCGACCTTCATGAGCAGGGGTTTAACAGTAATTATTTTACCATGCCTGGCACAACCCCCCGTAATGAACAGCTGCCGGATGCCTATGAGGAGTGGGCTGACCGTTTCGGGAGAGGCACCATAGAGGAGTTTGACGAGAATAATATTAATTACGCTACCCGCGAAGCGTTTGATTTCTTCTATCCGGGATACGGGTCGTCGTACCCAAGCCTTATGGGCAGCATAGGAATGCTTGCTGAGCAGGGGGGCCACAGCAGGGGCGGACGAGCGGTGGAAACAGAAGACGGGTATGTTCTTACTCTTGAACAGCGCATTTTTGACCACTACAAAAACAGTGTTGCTACGGTCCGGACAGCTGTGGAAAATCGTTCTGAGCTGCTAGCCTATTATCGTGAGGCACTGGATCCGGCAAACTCAAAAATTGATACGGAAGCCTACATTTTACCCAACAATCCAAATGACCTCACCTACGATGTGATAGATATCATGCTCAAACAAGGTGTGGAAGTTGAGCAGGCGTCAGAAGATTTTTCGCAAAGAAATACCAAGGATTACCGGGAAAATTCAACAGAGCGGCGTTCATTCAGTGAAGGTGACTTCATCATCAGGAAGAACCAGATGAAACATTTACTTGTAACCACTCTGTTTGAACCAAAAATGGCTTTTGGAGATTCTGTGATGTACGATATGTCGGTTTGGTCGATTCCAATGGCGTATAATTTGGATGCATATCATACAGATGATGATCCATCTGTTGAGACTACCCGGCTTACGGAGCTGCCGCAAAAAGAGTCAGGGGTAATTAATCCATCGGCTGAGTACGCCTTTGTGATCGACTGGAACCAACAATCTGCCCCGAAAGCACTTGCAGAACTATGGCGGAAGGGTTATCGCGTCCGTTCGGCTGAAAAAGAGTTTACAAAAGATGGCATGACTTTCAGCCGCGGAACGCTGGTAGTTCTTGCCGGGCGAAACTTCGATAAACGCAGTGCGATCAGCCGCGATATGCGTGATATCGCAGAACATGCAGAAGTTCTTATTCATGGAATGGAGACAGGCCGTATGGATGCGGGAATGGATCTTGCGTCAAGAAGCAGCACGGTACTGCATCCGCCTAAAACAGCCATGATTATCGACCGACCGTTCAACTCCTATACTGCCGGACAAATCTGGTTTCAGTTCGATCAGAATATTGAGTTCGGCATAAGCAGAATCCGTTCGTGGCGAGTCGCCTCGGCAGATCTGAGTGACTATGATGTTATTATTCTTCCCGGAATGCGGGGATCGTCTCCTCAGTTTGGTGAACGAGAGATTTCAGCTCTGAAAGCGTGGGTTGAGCAGGGTGGAACACTGGTTGCAGCAGAGGATGCGGCTCTGAACATGGTTGGTGATGATATGGACTTTGTATCGGTAGAACTTGTGAAAGAAGAAGAGAACGAGGAAGAGACAGATTCTGCTGCGTTCACACCCTACGAAGCACGATCGGATTCATCCGGTCTGCAAAATATTCCGGGTGCAGCCTTTAATTCTCATATTGATACAACACATCCGCTCGCCTTTGGTGTGAAAGAACAACTATACAGCCTCACATACAACACAGAACAGTTTGTGCCTTCCAGCAGCTACAGAGTTGTTGGTTACTATCATGATGACGCCTCGGATCTGCTTGCTTCCGGATACGCATCGCAGGAGAACTTACAGAAAGCCGCCGGAAACGTGTTTGCGGGAGTAGCTTCTCTGGGTAGAGGATCGGTTGTTCTTCTTTCAGATAATACTCAATACCGTATGTTCTGGCGGGGACCCGAACGTCTTATGATAAACGCTGTTATGCTTATGCCATCCATGTAGTTTAGATGTGGTCTCCCGGATTCATTAAAATCCGGGAGCAAACACAAGCTCTTCAAGTTCTCTGAAAAGTGTGCCTGCGATTTCTCTGTCAGGTATATCGTTCAGAAACAGGTACGTTTCGCTTCCTTCCGGCTGAAATGCGCTAAAGAGCTCAAACCCGCGCATTGTGCCATCAATATTGGCACTTGGGCTTTTTAGCGATTGGTTGTGATTGGTATCCAGCACTTCTACAGATCTCACGTAGCTGTAGAATTTTAAGAGATCGTCAAGTGTGGAGTACATGCCGCCGCTGCCACGGACAAGCCAGGAGGTTGGTCCCCAGTTGGGGGGTATATTTGGAATACCAACAGATTGAGGCCCGCCTCCCACAGCAAAATCAGAGAGTGAAAGATTACCGGCATGGCCATATTCGTTAGTCCGTGTCATGCCCGCAGGCTCGAAAAAGTTATTGTTTAAAAAGTTGAAGTAATCCATTCCGGACACTTTTTCGATCAGAATCGCAAGCAAACCGAAAGCACCGTGAGAGTGGCGTTGGTCAGAACCGGGTTCAAACAGTAGATCCTGGCCCATCAGTCTTTGCAATGCTTTCTCCCGATCCACCCAGGCAAGATCCGGATCCCAATCAGCGTCGGTTTCAAAGAAATCCGGAAGGCCCGACCGGCCATACATCAGGTGGTTGATACTCATACTCTGTTTGTCATCCGGTACATTGTCGAAGTAGAGGCTGATCGGATCATCCATCGAGATTTTATTTTGCTGATCAAGAAGAAGAATTGCCGCTCTGGTAAAGTCAATGGGCCGCGAACCGATGTCAAAAACAGTTGTGAGCTCGTTCTTAATGTTCAGATTCTCATTCGCCATGCCAAACGGGCGCCTCACGATCTCAATTTGATTTAACTTCAGATACAGAACACCAGAGTAGCCTTCCTGTTCAAGCTGATCAAAGGTCGAATCTACGTTCTCTTCAGTAAGCTCAAGATTTTGTAGTGTTCTGTTTTGGGCTGATGATGTTTCTGCTATTAAAGCGATCGCCATCATTATGAGCAGTGCAAGTGTTGTAGTGAAACGCATAATTGTGTGAGCTGTTTTCTGGGTTATCCTATCAAAAAGCAATACGGCCGATTTGTAAAAAGGTTATTGATGCCAAACTTTACCTTTAATTGTTACTGTTCATATCATATGCATTTCTGCCCGACGATAGTGAATCCGGAATAGAAACTGAATCCGGAGGCGGTATAGGAATTGGGTCAGTGACAGAAACAGAATCTGAATCTGTAAGTGAATCAGCAACTGCTAGACTATCAGCCAGCCGCTTTCGATCTTCGTTGATCCGGTCCTGAAACCGGTCTCTATCCTGCATTAACGTCTCTTCGATTTTACTAAGCCGTTCAAGCTGTTGCTCGGGCTGCTGCTGAAAATAGCGGTGCGTTTGTTCAAACTGTTCACGTGTCACATCATACTCCTCAAACACTTGTTCTTTCAGATAATCGCGTGAAATGCCATCAAGTTGCTGCTCGTTAATCTGATTGATTATAAGCAGCTCTGAAAACACACTAACATAAAGATCCTCTTCAAGAAGGTCTTCAGGAGCTGTGGGGTCTCCACAAGATAGAAGTACCAGGGAAGTTAAAATCAGAAAAATAGAGGCTAATCTACGATTCATTTGGATTTTTGGGGTTGAGAGGTCGCATCGTAAGTTCATTAATCAGCATGTTGTCAGGCGTTTTTAATACATGTATAAGTGTATCTGCAACGTCTACTGGCTGCATCATATTAGGATGGGTTTCCATTCCACCTGCCTTATTAAAGAATGGTGTGGCGATGGAGCCGGGAAACAAGCACGATACTTTGATCTTATCGTATCGTAACTCTTTGAAAAGTGATTCACTAAAACCACGTACAGCAAATTTTGTGGCGTTATACCCGGACAGATTTGGATTGCCAAGCAGCCCTGCGATTGATGCAATATTGATGATATGCGAATGAGTTTCTGACGCTTTCATAAGCGGCACAATCGTTCGGGTGAGGTAAAAGACTCCGTTTAGATTAACGTCAACCATAGTTTGCCAGTCCTTCATCGGCAACTCATCAACCGGGCCGAAAAGTCCGAGTCCGGCATTGTTAATGAGAATATCAGGTGAGTGTTCATTGCTGAATGTTTTTTCAACCCAGTTTTCAATTGAACCATATTCCGTAACATCCATTTTTACCGGGATAAAGCGGTCGCCAAGTTCATTTTGCAGTTTTTTCAGCTGGTCCTTGCGGCGGGCGAGACCATATACTGTAGCTCCCTGTGTGATTAGCTTACGACAAAATTCTGCTCCAATACCGCTGCTTGCACCTGTTACGACGGCAATTTTTTCTTTGATATCCATATGTTTAGCTCTGTTGAGTTTTAATAAATTTGAAATTCTTAAGGGTTTTTAACAGCAGATGCGCCTGCACCATTTGGAAAGATACAATTTTACTTAGTAAAGATTTAAAATCGCAGAACAACCTGATGTCTTGTAAATGCTACATAAATGACTTGATTAAAATAATGAGGAAATTTTGGGCGGTTTCAGCAGATAGATTCTCCTATGTTAATGCGCATCAGAACCCGTACTTTACGACTTGAAAAAAATTGTCTGTTTTTGAATTCATGTTAACACGGTTAGTTAGTTATGATACTTGTTGAAATCGGGAATACATCCGTGAAAGCTGTTCGCCAGGAATCGGGCGAGAGAGTCCCGCTATTTAAAGTAAGTACGAATGATATTGTGGAGTTGCGCCAGCAGCTCAAAACTCTTCAAAGCAAAGATCTACTGTTACTCTCATCTGTACGAAAAGATTTAACCTCGGTGATCATTGAAAGCCGGGAGCAGATGTCGGTACATGTTATACAGTACGACCAGCTCGGGAAGATCCGTCTGGATTATGAAACGCCGGAAACCCTTGGCATAGACCGGGTACTTGCTTGCGCGGGAGGTGTTTATCATGCTAAATCGGATGTGATCGTTGTTGATGCCGGAACCGCATGCACCATAGATTTTATGACCAAAGATTACACGTTTAAAGGTGGGGTCATACTACCGGGACTTCCGATGCTGCGACACTCTATGGAAACGTTGACGCCTGAACTGCCTGAAGTGGAACCTGGCGTGCCGGCGGATTTCCCTGGAAAGTCAACCCGGGATGCTATTAAGATTGGAGTAAATGGAGGTTTTCTGCACGCTATTACCCGATTTATCGAACAGTATAAAAGTAGGTTTAAAGATGCTCAGGTTCTAATTACGGGAGGTGATGGACCGTTTATACAGAAGAGTCTCAATGCTGCATACAGTAGCCGGTATTTCGAGAATCTTGTATTTGATGGAATACTTGCATGGAAGGAGATTAACGAAACTGACATCAGGAATTCTCGCAATTAAGCTGGCAGTAAATTGTAAGACTATTCAGGATGCTGAATCCCCCTGGATGATCGACAGTTTTTCACGAATTGTTGCAATCACCATCTCCAGGGCCACTTGGTTTTCACCACCCCGCGGAATGATTATATCCGCATACCGCTTACTGGGCTCTACAAACTCCAGGTGCATAGGACGCACATAGAGCTCATACTGATTCATAACTCCCTCCAGATCTCTGCCACGTTCCATAATGTCACGCTTGATTCGCCGAAGTAGCCTGACGTCATCATCGGTGTCCACAAACAGCTTGATGTCCATCTGTTTTCTTAGTTCTGGTTCAGTAAAAATCAGAATACCGTCCAGCAGTATGATCTCTTTCGGCGTTATGCTTTCAGTCGTTTCAGACCGTGTATGAGCAGAAAAATCGTATACGGGAACATCCACTTTGTAACCGCTCTTAAGAGCCTCGACGTGGCGAATCATCAGTTCGGTTTCGAGTGAAGAGGGGTGATCAAAATTCTGTTTTTTACGCTCCTCGAGCGGGAGATGCCCAAGATCACGGTAATAGGAATCATGCTGAAGCAACTGAATATTATTTTCTCCTATTCCATTGAGTATGTGCCGGACGACCGTTGTTTTTCCTGAGCCGCTGCCGCCGCCAACACCGATGATGAGAGGTTTTTCGGACACTTATCTTGAGGTTGTTTCCCGGTTATAGCTTCTGTCGTAGTCGAGTTTGAAATCGCGGATTGAGCGAAATATGGCAGAAGCAACGATTGACTGGCCGTATTCGCTGGTGAGGTAATTTGCTTCATTCGGGTTCGAAAGAAACCCAAGTTCGATAAGTACACCCGGCATGCTCGCTTCATAGAGAACCTGAAAACCGGCCTGTTTTACACCCCGGGAGTTGCGCTGAGCCCGTTCCCTGAACTGCTGTTCAATAATTTCCGCAATGCGTTGACTGGTGGACATATTGCCGGCATTCATAAGCTCGTAGATAAGAAGGTCTTCTTCCGTCAGTTCCTGTGCATCACCTGCCTCAAGTTCAATAACGCTGTTTTCGCGCTTCATCACCTCAAGAGCAGATTCGCTTCGTGTCATACCAAGAAAGTAGACTTCAGCTCCATGTACACTCTGTTCTCTCGCTTTATTGCGATGGTCAAACGCATTCGCGTGAATAGAGATAAAGAGGTCACCATCGAGTTGGTTAGCAATTCGTCCTCTCTCTTCAAGTTCTATAAACCGGTCGTCTGTGCGGGTATATACAACTTTCAATTCAGGAATATTCTCTTCAATATATTCTCCGACTTTCAAGGCTACATCAAGCACAACATCTTTTTCACGAATGCGACCACCTATCGTTCCAGGGTCTTTGCCACCATGCCCTGCGTCTATAACCACCACCTCAAATTTTGAGCCATTTGTTCGTCCGCTTTCAGTTGAATCATCTGTTTCTACAATCAACTCAGAATCAAAGGAACTGTCGTCAGCGTAAAGCGACCATTTAATTGGATCGATTTCCGGCGTGATTCCGGTCATCCGCGTATCACTTGTAGAGGTAAGTGCCAGCAGTTGGTCTGTTCCATTTCTGTCGGTATACGTTGTATAGTTAAAATAGTGGCCATCATTCAGATGAATGTTCAGTGCAACACCGTCAGGAATTTTAAAGAGCTCAAAATCACTGAAAACGGGTCCCTCCGGCGGATAACGGAAGTTTGTTGTATCCAGATCTGCAGAGTAAATGACCATCTGGAGAAGATTGGCAGAGGGCTGGATGACTGTTGAAGAGTCGATTGTATTAGAGAGATGGTAGCGAATAACAAATCCTTTGCCGTCACTTCTTTCAACAGCAGAAACCCTGTCAAGTTCTGTTTGTGCAGAAAGCTCCGACTGGAATAAAAATCCCGAAAAGAGAAGGAATAAACATGTGAACCTTAAAACTTGTCTGTACAAAACGGTTATACTTAATGTTGAGCGTCTGTGCAAGGTTAAGCCTTAATTTATGGAAAAATCATACGTCATTAAATATTATTTTTGATCGATTCAAATGAAGAAATTCTGCCTCAATTTTTAATTTATCCGTGTTTCCTCCTTATCTGATCCATCAATTTAAGGAGTTAGAATACGGGCCTCTTCAATCATCGTATTTTGTTTGATTTATACTATATTTAATAGTGTGTGTTGATCCGCACCAAAAAGCCGCTGATTCAGGCGGAATTAATCTGCGTTAGATGTGTTCAAGAATTTCTCAAATATGAAGACGACTATTGTTTATGCAACATGAGATTGAGAATAGTAATCAGACGGACGTTGAAGCTACGGTTCGCGCGTTTATTGAAACTGATCTTACCCGAGAACTTCAGGCTCTTAGGCTTTCATTTCGCCAGCCACTGCGAGACTGGTTTACCGACACACGCGATGCAATTCTTAGATTAAAGAAAGACGATGAACGGCATTATCAACAAACAATCGATCTTCTCAGCGATAAGTTACCTGAATTAAGGACAATTATTGAGTCTATCGAATCGGAAAGCTGGTATTCCAAGTTTGAAAGCTCGATTACCCAAGTGGCCACATCTCTTCCTGAAGTGATCCAGGAGAACCAGACGGATGCTCATCTGAATTCTGCAAAGAGCGACTCCATTTATGTGAAAACCGGGAAATTCATCAAACGAATAAAGCAGAAAGTTGGGGGCAAGCCGCTGCGGCGCACAGTCTATGTTCGTCAGCTATTCTTGCAGCATGTGACTTCTTCTGAAGAGTGGATTAAAGATTTTGCAGCGAGAGAGTATGATGAATACGCAATGCTACTGGATTTGCTTCTCGAAAAATCTGATGATCAGCCAGAGACGCAGGAAAACGAGGACAGTGAGAAAAAGAATAGGAAAACAGATTTTAAATTCCAGATTTTTTCTGAACTGGAGGAGCATCTTCATGTAGCTGTGCAACATCTCAAGCAGGTTGAGCAGAATAACGAAGAGCATGTAAAAAAATTGATAGAAACGTTTGCGACGGATCTTATAACAAAGTGCCATGCGGCTGGTACATTTCAGTTGCCTCAAAAAAAGTTATCAGCTGAGATTCAAACACGACTGCCAGAGGAACCCTTTGTAAAACAGCGAAAGGAGTGGGGGCGATTTTTGATGTCTCAGTACAGTGACCTGAAAATTCAGGTGGAAATTGCACGCTATGGATTTCTTGCCTCGATAGCAAAAGAGGATATTCTGAGGCACACCCATGAATTTTTCCGTGACTCTTTTTACCTGCCGATCGAACAAGCAGTAAACTCAATTCGGTCCGGTGTGAAGCAGATAGACGAAATGAAAGAGAATTCTGCAGTGGTGAAAAAATTGGAGTCACTCAGGGAAGATTTGTTAAAAGAGATGGATGAAAAGGTGCTTGAACCAATGCGGGATACTGATCGCATTATGGCACCTGTTAGACATATTGAAAATGTGCTGAGCGATCTGCAGGCAGATTCCAGTCAGTTTTCGGATGAATTGAACCTGGCAAGAAAACGGGAGAGTAGCTACCCGGTCCCACATGTAGAAATGGATACAATTCGCTGGCAGTCACTTGCAGCTCGTTTTATGAACGAGGAAGCAGTAAAGAAACTGGACCCATCGCTTCAGCAGTTTGACAAGCTGCTTTCCGATGTTATTTCTACTGCTGAGGAAGCCGTTCAGATCGTTGACGTAAACCTGTTGGCCGCCACTGAATCAACTCTAAAGGAAAACGCACCGGATGATGATGAAGGTAAAATACAGACGCCGCTTTCTATATCGCTGGAGGGACTTCAACGGGCCATATCAAGTCTTGAAAAAGCGATAAAAGAGATTCGTGAAAAACATAATGTTTATAAAGAAATCGCAGAAATGCGCCTTCCTACAGCACTTGATACACTTGCTGGTACAATGTTGCGTCGTGATTTTGACCGGTTTGAGTTGCAGGATAAGGCCTTTATTGTAAAGGAACAGGCGCTGGACTGGAAACAGAAGATATCGGCGAAACTGGCACACGCCTCAGAAAAAATCGAGTTAGGGTGGAGATTCAGTGTGCTGAAATTTGATCAGTACAGCCGTGTTGTAAAGCCTTATCTGGGAATTCAGGAAGATGTGGCAATTTCCACAAAGGAGAAGAGGAATCTCGCAGAGTACCTTGCGCGACCGAGTGTTCCAGGTGATTTGCCATTTGTGTACAAACGTCTGTTCAACCGCGACTTCTCTATCGATAACCGTTTTTACATAAGTCCGGCAAATAGTTTTAAAATGATCGGAGATTCTTATGATCAGTGGAGTCGGGGAATAAGTTCTAATGTGGCGGTGATAGGGGAGAAAGGAAGCGGAAAATCTACATTAATTCGATTCGCTGAACAGCAGTACCTGATGGATGAGTCTATCGCTAGGGTAAATTTAAACGAGACTTTTACCAAAGAAGAAGAGCTTCTGAAAAAACTCTGTGATGCATTGGGTTTCAAACCGGTGAGTTCAAAGGATGAGTTTATTGAAAAAGTGGAGCGCAAAAAGAAGCGATCCGTTATTATTGTTGAAAACATTCAGAATATGTTTATCCGAAACATTAACGGGTTTGAAGCATTGGAGGCATTTTGGGTGATCTTGTCGTCAACCATGGATAAACTATTTTGGATCGTGAGCTGCTCGCGCTACTCATGGGAATTTTTTATCAAAATAACAGAGGCCGATCAGTATTTTTCTCATGTTGCTTATACCGACAGGCTTGATGAAGCAGAGATTCGCGAAGCCATTTTAACCCGCCATAAATCTTCGGGGTACGAGCTCCACTTTGAACCTGATGAGTCGTTAAAAAACAGTCGTGCGTTCAAAAAACTGTTGGGTGATGAAAAAAAATCACAGGAGCTGGTGCGGGACCAGTTCTTTTCGAAGCTGTCAAAAATTTGTGAGGGCAACACCTCGATTGCCATGATTTTTTGGCTTCAGTCAATAAAAGAGATTACAGATCGACGGTTTATTTTTCAGCCGCTTGAAGTCACAGATATCGATAAGCTTGAAGCACCGTCGAAAGAGGTGTTGTTTACACTTGCAGCACTTGTGCAACACGATATGATGAGCAGAGAACAAGTTGCTCTTGCACTCCATCAAAGTGTGGCAGAGAGTAGTCTGATGCTCGCCCGTTTAAAAACCAAAGGAATAATATATGCAGGTAGCAGCGGCTTTACGTTAAATCATTTGGTTTACCGACAGGTGATCCGGATGCTGAAGCAAAGAAACATTATCTATTGATCCAACTCTATATGATAATCAAACACGGCACTCTTACGTTTATATTCTCTTTGCTACTCACGGGCTTAGTGTACAGTGTTGGGCAAGCGCAGGATACTTCAAATATCCAGATGACAGTGCCTCAGTTAGCTGATACTGTCAAGGAGATGCTCTCGGACTCTCTTGCCAATCAGCAGGCGGTTCAGGATACAGTTCAGGGTGATCAACCGGCTGCTGACGAGGAAGGGGATATAGAAGAATCCGCATCCGAAGAAAACGGCGACGATGTAACAGGCATTGCCGAAATACGCAAACTGATATCTTTAGGAAAGGTACTGAACACTCTCTTCATCCTGTTTATCACTTATTTTTTGAATAAGTACGTAACGCTGATTCTCGACAACCTCTCAGAGAAAACGACCAATTACAGACTCTTTATAAAGCGGTTGTCACCGATCAGCCGGATTCTCATCTGGAGTATGGCTATTTACATCATCATTGCAGGTGTGATTGTGCCACCATTTGAAACAGTGATTACCATAGCCGCTTCGGTGGGTATAGCGGTGGGGTTTGCATCACAAGATATTCTTCGGAACATATTTGGTGGTATCATGATTATCCTGGACCGTCCGTTTCAGGTGGGGGATAAAATACAGGTTGGAGAACACTATGGTGAGGTAATGAGCATTGGCCTGAGATCAAGCCGTATGATTACACCCGACGATTCGATAGTGTCTATCCCAAATGGTGAACTGATGAACCATGCAGTATCAAATTCAAACTCAAGCGCGCTGGATTGCCAGGTTGTCGCAGAAATATTCTTGCCGGCTACGTCAGACGTTGCAGTGGTGAAAGAGATTGCCCGAAAAGCTGTATACTCATCGCCGTTCAGCTATCTCAAGAAACCTGTAGTTATAATTGTGCTCAATGAGATGCATGACAAGAAGTTTATTATGAAACTTCGTGTGAAAGCGTATGTCCTGGATATTCGTTATGAGTTTATGTTCAAAAGTGACATGACTGAGATGATACTGGAGGAGTGCAATAACCGAGGGATTATCCCGAAAGGATCGTTTAATACAAATCAAAAATCGACCGGGGCTGAGATTTCAGATAGATAAATTCAGGCCGCATAACGTAAATGCTGAGTAGCTATGATAACACATAACGAAACTGAGACTAAAGGTGAATTTGTTCTCAAAAGAGACGGGAAACAGGCGGGCAAAATGACTTACTCAAAAATGGGTACATCTAAAATCATAATTGATCACACCGAGGTAGAAGAGCCATTTAAAAATACGGGGGCGGGACGTGAGCTTGTGGAGTATGGTGTTGAATGGGCGCGTAAAAAGGAAATAAAAGTATTGCCGCTCTGTCCGTTTGCAAAGAATCTTATCGAACGGGATCCGGATCTGCAGGACGTGTTATAGTATTTTTTTAGTCTCTTAAATGACCGTGCCATGCATTTTCAAGCAGTAGTTGAACGGATTGCTCTGTTACAGGTGCGGGGTTCCTGAAATCCAGGTTAACTATCTGCTCCGCTGCAGATTTTGATTGCTCTTTAGTACATCCGATCTCTTTAAGTGATGTGGGAAGGTTAAGTATGGTGATCAGCTTGAGGAGCGCCTTGGGCGGATCATCTGAAGAAAATAGATCCCTGAAATTTTCTTTAATATCTGCGTTTAAAGACTCCCATTGATATTTCAACACGTAGGGCAATAGAACGGTATGAGTACCGGCATGATCCAGCCCGTAGCTGCCGCCCAGCACATGCGCACTCTTATGGTGCAGTCCCATCTCTGTCTCAGAGAGTAACTTTCCACCCATTGAGGCTCCCAAGAGCAATGTCTCGTTAATATCACGCGTCATGGATTCCTGAGCTGCAAGGTCAGTTAAGCCGTCAACTATAGTTCTGATTCCCACGAGTGCATATTGATAGGTAAACGGATTGTTTTTCGGGCTATAGAGAGTCTCAACAAGATGTGAAAGGGCATTCATCGCACTTTTTGCCGCAACAAAAGGCGGCAATGACAGTGACAGTTCAGGATCGTAAAAAGCCATTTTGGGCAGTGCATCAGCATGCCGGCCAACGTCCTTCGTATCACCGGTGGAAATACCGTAGATATTTGTCATTTCAGAACCTGAGTACGTTGTAGGCACCGCCCAGATTGGCAGTGGATGCCTGAGCGCAACAGCTTTGGCCAGCCCAATGGCAGAGCCGCCCCCGATTGGCATCAGAATATCGGGACGTGACTTTGCAACGGCGTGACGCGCTTTCTGAACCTGATCAACAGGCACGTGTTGAAGAATACGGCTAAAATGTTCAGTGACATTAACGCCGGGTAGGGCGTCAACATCTTGTACCAAAGCTTCGAAACGCTGAGAGGCAATGATCCATATGTTTGTGACACCTCTCTTGGGCAACTCTCGTTCTAAAGCCTCTGGCAGTCTGTATCCGAAAATGATCCTTACCGGTTGAGGCTGGTAGATGAATGAATTCATATGATTCTCTTTAACCTGAATGCGAATAATAAATAAAGTTATTGAATGTCGCCCTTAGCAGTCGAAACTTCAGTAGTCATTTTTTAGAGGTGAACTCAGGTTATTAGTAAGAAACTACGAGGGGGTTACTCATTGTATCGGCAGGTGTGGGATAATATAAAACTGAAGGGCTAATCAAAATTCAAAAAGACTGTTCTTTTCGGGACGGGTAGAAATAAAAAAAGCCATGCATCCGATGCATGGCTTTGATGTGCTATAATCTAAATTCTTAAAAGTTGTTAGTCAACTCTTCGTACTTCAATAGCGCTTAGTCCTTTAGGAGTGTCTTCTACGTCGAACTCCACCTCTTCGCCATCATTGAGGCCCTCTTGGAAGCCAAGATTCTCGATGTTATTTCTGTGGACAAAAATATCCTTACCACCTTCTTCGGGCTCGATGAATCCAAAACCTTTTTCCGCATCAAACCATTTTACTTTTCCGTATTGCATAACAGTATACTATAGTTGTATTCGCTTAAAGATAAGCGAAAGAATTAAATTGAATTTAAATGATACAACTAATTATGAAAAAAGCCTATTTCTGGGAATAAAAAAATAATTTAGATTATAGCTGGTCCGGAGAATTAATCGTATGCCAAATGTTAGATTGAATCTGACTAAGACATATACCGTCGGCGGGGTAGTGTATACAACCTGGCGATGTTAAACAGTTGAACACTTCGGTGCTCACCCTAACCAGTTGATTAATGATTGATTAGGGTTCGTTTGTTGTAATTACAAAGATAACGAGGGGCTGATCACTGATGTTGATTACAGAATGAAAAGCATCACCTCTGACAGTCGTCAGGTTTCCGGGCTGCAGCGGATATGTTCTTGGTTCCGATTCCCAGTCATCTTTCTCTATATATTCCCCTTCACCGCTGATGACCACATAAAGTTCCTGCTCATTGCGGGTTCCATGTGTATGAAATCCTGCGCTAACTCCCTTTTCAGGGAGTATCATGTAGGCTCCAATCCGGTTGTTAACCAGTTCGCCATCCTCAAACATTTGAAGCAGGTATACAACACCTTTACCGCCGTACATGTTATCCCGTTTGTCGTAACGAGCCACAGTTGTACGATCTGAACCATAATGATAGACAGCGGGATGTATGATCGATTCGAGAATTTTGTTCAGATTTTCTTTCTCAGAGGGTGTCAATGCAGTTCTGCTCATTTACTTAATGTTTTCAGGTTTAGATTTAAAGAACATAATAGCGTCATATCAGGAGTAAACGGTTTCGTGACAATCAGAATAGAGATGTAACCAAGAGAAAAATTATTTTATCCTGAGATTCTAAATCGAAAAAATAACAGTTATTCAGTACAAACATTTATTGAAATTATATACTATGTAGAAGATGTATAATATTTCATCTAACAAGCCAGTGTCTGAAAATTTAAAAATCGGAGTGAGATATGGGATCAAAAAAAGCAGTAACTGTAGGATGGTTTGAAATTCCTGTGAAGAAGATGAAGCGTGCAACGACGTTTTACGAAGAAGTTTTAAAAACTGAACTGATCGAACAAAACTTTGGTGATACAAAAATGGCGCTTTTCCCGATGGATGACTCGGCAAAAGGAGCGGGGGGATCTCTTATAAATGCAGGTGATTTCTATACACCAAGCCATGATGGTAGCATGGTCTATTTTTCGTGTGCTAACCTGGCAGATGAGCTTTCTCGGGTGGAAAAAGCTGGTGGAACTATCCTTCGCACAAAAACACAGATTTCACCTGAATATGGCTATATGGCGATACTCGAAGACACAGAAGGCAACCGGGTGGCATTGCATTCACAGAAGTAGTTCACCAACAGAATGTGGATGAGTATGTTTCAGTAATGTTGCTCTTTTAAGGCTGTTGAATTAGATTATGCATCTTAAAGGGCATTTATTTACAGAAGAACGTTGAATTATGGACGCAAATTCTCAGGATATTACTGCATTGCTCGGTCGGTTAAAGGAGAGTGATTCCAATTTGGTGGAACAGATCTACCCGATTGTATACAATCATCTCCGCAGTGAAGCCCATCTGCAGCTTAGGGGAGAACGGGCCGGGCATACGCTTCAAACAACAGCACTTGTTCATGAAGCGTACCTCAATTTAGTGGGGCAGGAAGATGCGAATTATAATAACCGAAGCCATTTTTTGGCAATCGCGGCACTTGCCATGCGGCGAATCCTAATTAGTTACGCCAGGAAACATAATGCAGAGAAACGGGGAGGCAAAGATCAGGCGCTGACGTTTGAGGACGGAATGGCACCTTACGAAGCACGCTTATCAGAAATGCTCGATCTTGATGACGCCCTTGAGAAGCTCGAGAAAATGAGTGAGCGACAGGCTAAAATTGTGCAATACCGCTTTTTTGGTGGGTTAAACTACAAGGAAATTGCAAATGTAGTGGGTGGAACCGAGCACTCGGTCCGCTACGATTGGCGCGTGGCACGGGCCTGGCTAAAGCGTGAACTCGGAAGCTGATCTGTCACCTGATCGTTTTAATAAAAGCTCTTTTAGCAAGGGTGTGAGTAGATTACTTAAAACGTGGATGCGTTCGTAAGCTTCATCTTTGCAGTCTTAGAACATGAATCGAGGGCTATGCAAAACGCCCGCAACAGTCATTCCGCACTCTGATGCGGAATCTCCTAACGGTATGTAAGAAAAGAACGGTGATCAAAGTATCTATTGTAATGCAAGACCAGGTGTTGCAAAGTCTCCGAATCGATCTCTTGACCTGTAAAATTGTCCCGTTTGCGTATACCTGAGTTTGATACCAAAAATTGGAACTGCTGCTATTTGATATTAAACTCATCCGATGTATAATTATAGCTGATTTAATTCCTCTATTTCACAAAAAATGAACCGTGTTTAAAGATCCTAAAAAGCTGTTCCATGTAATCAGCTACCTGCAGTATCCCATTATGGGTTGTTCGCTCATTTTCTACATTCCGTTTCTTATGTCATTAATCAATCAGGAGCCGAGCTGGAGTAACCTTAACAACATGCTTATTCTAATTGGGATAGGGTTAAGTTTTTCAACGCTTCAAGATACCTCAACGACACAAAATAAATTTTCAGAAAACATATGGCGGTCTCCGAAGAAAGGGAGGTATATGTTGATTGGGATGTCGGTTTTTGCATTTCTATTAATCTGTTCGGGCCTGATTTTATTATATAATTCTCAAGATAATCTCTCAAATTCGGTCGCTGTTGGAGTAATAGTACTTGGAATTGGATATGTAGGAATTCTTAAATCAGGGATTGAGATGTATGAAAATCACCGGATTGATAAGAATCCTGAACATGAAGTAGTTATTGATTGATGCTTAAACAATCAGCCGAAATTTTTGGCTATGTATAGACAGCGATATTGTTCTGTATTTTGCGATCGGTTTGGAATCTGTCTCCAACATGCAGGTGAGAGAGTTAAGTAGCTCAATTGCTTATAATTTACTTCCTGTAAAAAAAGACCCCGGATGTTATATGGTCCGGGGTTTCTGCTTGATGTCAAAAAAGGTGAACGTTTCGCCTGTTATGGCCTTGCTAAGCCCGTATAGACCCGGTTGGTTGCATCGGCATTTAAATAGATCACATCCTCTCGCGAGTCACCGTTGATATCACCGGTCAGGATCTTAAATTGAGCCCATTGATCGCCGGCCGGATGATCCTGGCTGATGCGTGAAAAGTCGAATTTTCCATCGGGACCACCCAGGCCAATGTAGCTTCTGTTGACTGTTCCCATGCGGTTAAAGAGCACATCCATGCGACCATCCCCGTTTACATCCAGCAGAAGGGTTTTGTAGTCCTTCGCGATATCTGCACCCGTTGGTGCCTGACTGGGGCCGCCTTCCACAAGGACCGGGCTGCCTCCGGTTGACAGATCCAGATGCAGAACCGGACGCTGATTATCGAAAGTGGTTTTTGCCCAGAGCAGGTCTGCCCCGGCATTGCCATCAACATCGCCAACCAGGATTTCATAAGGGTCCCACCCTTTGGTTCCCCTGTCAAACACTGCGGGATAGTCAAAAATATCTCCCTGTTCATCCCGCTTAGATTCGGCAAAGTGAACGCGGTGTCCGGATGAACCCGTAACCCCTTCTTTGTGCCAGATCATATCATCACGGCCATCTCCGTTGAAATCCGCAATTCGCCATCGATAGGGAGCCCAGGCCGAGCTTACGACAGGATGGTCATGCCATTTTTGATCAGTACTCTCAAAATTATCTACACCATAGGTTCCGTCACCGTTGGAAAAACTGACATAGGTGCGATTTGTGGTGCTGATCGAGTTCCACACCAGGTCATCGCCATCCTTGCCGTCCATATCACCCACATCAAAATGGTACCGTGTTCCCCATCCGTTGCCTTCACGGGTGAACATTGGCATTTCCTGAAAGGTACCGTCACCGTTCGAGAGGCCGATATAGGTCGTATTGGTTATATTTACACGACCCCATACAAGATCATCACGGCCGTTATTATCAAAGTCGCCCAACTTTGCTACATACTCACTCCAACCGTCAGCAGGCGTGGCAGAATGTGATGTTGTTGGACTCATCGTAAAGGTACCATCCCCATTTGAAAATGCTACGGCCGTTTCATTCAGGTTGGCGCTTAAATGGTTATAAACCAAATCCTGGTTTCCGTCGCCATCAACATCACCCATCATCACCTTCGCCGGTGCGGATATGGGCAGAGTGAGATCCTGAGCGAGAGAATAGTCGAAGGTCCCGGGCGTAGATTGTTTGGCCGTGCACGTTTGAATATTATATTCAGTCGTTTCGCTGACGCTTGCGATGCTGCCATCACCCAGGTTTCTGAACGTATACGACATGGGAGAAGCGCTTGAAAGCGGGGCGTTCTCGGTAAAGTACTGAGACCAGTCTCCGGAACGGATCATAGCCAGCGTCGCCTCCGCGTCACCACCAATGGATGTGATCTTTATTTTTGATTCAGACAAAATCGACTGCTGTTTCGCGCTCATGTTGGCTTCAACGCTACCACCTATTGAGTTGTAGCCGGCCTGCATGGTTGCACGGATATCGGATTCGCTGGCGGTTGATGTGAGTGAAAACATCATCATGCGTCCATACACAATGTTGGAGACATACACCGGAAGGTTATCCGGGCCGATGCGTCCCTGGTTCACCTGCTGCTGGAGACGCGCTTCGGTGAACTCTTCGCTAAAAAAGTCACCCGGACTTTGAGGGGCTTCAACCACCACCTCGTACATTTTCTGATAGAATTGAGCCGTCACGGTTGTTTCAGACTGATTCCTCTCGATGCTGCCGCTTGCTGATCCCTCGAAACCAAGATAGTTACCTGAAAGACCCATCTGCAGCGCCGATTGCTTCTCGCTATGGTAGGTCTCCATCTTAAAGGAAATGGAACTAGGGGTTGAAAGGCCCGACGATGTGGCGCCGCCAATCATAGAACCAATCGCCTGATCAACGCTTGCCTGGTTGGGCCGCTCAACGGTACGGAAATTGTCGTCATTGGCCAGCCCGGGTATTGATACGTTGATGGGAGCCCTTTCCGAAATTGGAAGCCCCAGCAGACTGCCGAGTCCATCACGGTGGCTTTTACCCTGGATGAGTCCGCCTGCGTACAGGATCTCCCGGTCAGGCGAATACATGGCAATTTGCTCCGGATTGTCAGTAAGCGTATAGGGCTGAGCCTGGCATGAATATGTGACGTTTTCGAGAAGTTCAGTGCTTCCGTCATCTGTCACAACCTCTACATCAAGCGTAACATCTTCCTGTGAATCCGGATCACCAGCCGGCATGGGCGGCTGGGTTGATTCTGATGGTGCAAACTGGTTCCAGGAGGGCAAACTTTCGAGAAAGTCTCCGACCTGTTCTACATTTTGAGGCTCTTCTATGGATGTGCCGTTATCCGAACATGAAATAAATAACAGAACAAAGGTTAAAATTCCAGCAAAGTAGGTTAGGTGAGAGAAGCGTCTCTCGCTATGTATTAATTGAGTTGACATGATACCCGTGGTTTATTATTGAATTAATATACTCTGTCACTTTACGCGCAGACAGGAGAGGTAAGTGGCGAAAGTTTTTCGGAAAATTTTTGAACATAAATTCGATTGCTTTAATAGGAAGGTTTAATCAAGAGCGAAACGGGTAAGATTAAACCAGTTTAAACTCTCGGCCGTGATGCATACATTGAATCGGTCAACATTCACCAATTAAACGGCAAGTTCATGAAGCTCAACACGAAAGGGTTTTTAGGTATAGTCATCATGTCATTCTCAATGCTATCATGTGGCGGTGATGCCAATAGAAATATGGCGGAAATGGAAGAATGGCGGGATCTTTTCAACGGGGAGAATCTGGAGGGCTGGACTGCAAAATTCCATCATCATGAACCGGGCGAAAACTATGCGAATACATTTCGCGTGACGGATGGCGTGATTCAGGTCAACTATAATGACTATGATACATTTGACCAGCGATATGGTCACCTTTTTTACGATGAGCCATTTTCGTCTTTTCATCTTACGATCGATTATAGGTTCACCGACCAGTGGATGGAAGACGCTCCCGTTTACACGGTCAGGAATAGCGGTGTGATGTTCCATTCGCAATCACCTCAATCAATTCTGAAAGAGCAGGACTGGCCCATTTCCGTAGAGTATCAAATGCTGGCCCGGCAAGAGGAGGGAGTTGAGCGTCCCACTGGGAATATGTGTTCACCCGGAACGGATGTTGTCTATAACGGCGAGATCGATCCGCGACACTGCATAAATTCGTCGTCTGATACCTATGAGTGGGACGAATGGGTACATGCGGAACTGATTGTCCATTCAGACTCGCTTGTCATTCATAAAGTAAATGGGGAGGAAGTTCTGCGCTACTCACAGCCTCAAATTGGCGGCGGCGTTGCTAATGGTTTCGATCCCGAGCTAAAAGTTGACGGGACACCATTGACCGAGGGATATATCGGGCTGCAGGCTGAAGGGCAGGGCGTTGAGTTTCGGGAAATTCGGATTAAAGAACTTAATTAAGTGTCGATGTCAGAAATATCAGCGCAGATGATGAAGAGGCTAAAAAGAAATTGTCAGAAACACCAGGCAATCATGTAAGTACAGCGGGTTACTGACCGAAAAGGTAATTTTTGGCAGATACATCAGAGAGATTTACGGTTTATCGATCTTAAGATTAACAACACATATGGATGTTATATTAAAAGATAGGCAGATGTTTAAATTGTAATTAAATGGATAAAAATGATGAGCTATTATTTCAATAAAACACTTTCAGGTAAAAGCTTTGATCAGGCAATCGAAGACGTAACGGCCGAACTGAAGAAGGAAGGGTTCGGGGTTCTAACGGAAATTGACGTGAAGGAGACGTTGAAGAAAAAACTCGACGTCGACTTCAAAAAGTATAAAATCCTTGGGGCGTGTAATCCATCATTTGCTCACAAAGCACTGCAGAGTGAAGATAAGATTGGTGTGATGCTGCCATGTAACGTCATCGTAGAAGAACATGAAAACGGGGATATTGAGGTTTCTGCTGTAGATCCGGTTGTATCCATGAGCGCGGTTAAAAATGATGGCCTCGGTGAGATTGCAGCGCAGGTGAGAGACAATCTGAAAAAGGTGATCGATAACCTGAATTGACAGGTGCCGGGCACTAACCGGGAGGATTTTCCGACTTTCTTAACCACAAACTGCTGTTACCAAACGTCATTTTTGATGATGGCTGACGTAGCATGAGCGGCAGTTTACGGCGCAGTAGTTTCCTATGGTGCTTTTCGAGATACGAGTTGAAAAACAGAATCTCGAAGGCACTGTTATACTGAAGAAACGCGAGCAGAAGATATGCTTCATTCCACGCCCGGCCGGCAGTCAGCCATTTTCCGGGGTACTCAAACGGCCAGAGAATATCGTGAAAGTGAATGATCACTCCCGGTGCGAGATGTGGAAGAACGAGGTTGATAAGATATCCGACATCAGATCCCGCTTTGGACACGTGCGAGGAGTCAATGAATAGAATATCATTCTTCTTAAGAGCAGTAAAATCAGATATCGAAGAATCTTGCACGGGATGCTCAAGTATGCCGACTCGCGCCCAATCCTCATCTTTTAACAAATCTTTCAACCGGTCGGGATGTGGTTCAATAAAAGTAAACGAAGTAGAACGGCCCAGGAATAGCTCATCAATATCAAGCATTGCCGCAGACGAGTAGCCGCTTCCAATCTCAATAACACGACCGGGCCTGAACTCTTTCATCAACCCAAATAGTGACACAACGTCGCCATAGCTGAAATAGATGTTGTCGAAATGGTAGCGGAAGCCAGGGTCCCTGCCATCTGCCGGCCAGGGTATCTTAGATTTGAAGGCTGAAAAACGTTCAACGAGCTCTAACTGACCTGACTCATTTAGATGAAGTCCGGCTATCTCAGCCGAGTTGGGATCAAAAAGCCTGTAGCTGTCAGATTTGATGCTGGCTATGTCGGGAATGGGAGAGTAAAAATGTCCCGGAGGCGAAAAGGTGAGGAACTTGAAGTTGGGAGAACGCGTCAGAACAAGCGCCTCGCGCAACTGTCGTACCATGCGCGTCAGTTCGTGATAGTCAGGGCTGTGAGGCATGGATTATTCTACATGTTTAAAATATCACGCCGGAAACTTTTCGGCATCCGTAATACGCTCAATCTGTTTTTGATGGTGCCGAATGTGAATGATCATGAATTCAAGTGCCTGCTCCATATTCAGAAGCCCGGCACGCGGATGCTTATAGACGCCGAGATCAAGAAGTTCTTCGTCAGTATTTTCGATAATAGTACGAAACTCCTGACGGATCGTTTTCCAGCTCTCCTGCAAATTATGCAGATCAGGCGATTTGCCGGTCGCATCAACAATAGACGGCGCTTTATAGCGGAATGGAAGCTTCAATGCCAGTTTCAATAATGCGTATCGATATGTTGATTTGAATCCGGGCGGAGGCGGATACTTTTTACCTGTTAGCTGTCGCTTGATGTAGATCGCCGACATCTTTTCGGATGTGACGATATGATCAAGCACCTGAAGCAAATTCCAGTGAGTCGGCTCCGGCTTAAATGTAAGTTGATCCGTCGTGTATGCGTCATACCGGGAAACAATCTCTCTTCTGAGAGTTTCCAATTCTTTCAGGCGGGCAATGTGTTCTTCACTCATTAAAACGTTGGTCGGGTTCGTCTGCAACGTAATGGTTTCAAAGTTCATAAGGGAGTCTGTCGTTCAATTTTTTCTAAAAAGCTATTTAGTAAGGCTGCTATAAAATAGCCGAAAGCGGAATGAATTCAGAGAATAGCGCTGGAAGACTTATCGGTAATTTGGGGCAATTGTTTAACCAAACAGATCATAAAAGTGACTCGATATCTTAAAAGAAGGCTTTGCAAAATCCCGGGCAACAGTCAACCCGTTCTTTGATACGGGATCTAAAAACCGATTATAAGCAATTAAATAAACATCAAAGGTTACTTCTTACGCTATAATCAGGTTTTGCAAAGCCTTCTAAAAGTAGAATCTTTTATAGCTGTGATTGCACTGCCCCCTTTTTGGCCTTTTTTTCCAATGAAAAGCTTCATCGCAAAACCAAATAAAAGTCCGCCCACCGTCCAAAGTACCAGCAAAGAGCTCAGAGAATCACATAATAGTTTACGAATCACCAAACGAACCAACTCCTGCAAATCTGATTTATCTGTAACTAAAGCTATTTCTAAATGTAACGAGCTGATATCCATTTTTTATAGAAGTGTACAAACCACGAGTAATCGAGTTATTTGATGAAAAAAGATCAAAAATCGCACCATCGTTACGTCTCACACTTCGTTAAATCAAAATAATGAGGCCTGTTGATTTAACGATTTATAAGATTTCCGATTTAGCGACTTAGCGATCTATTTAGCTACTTAATTATCTTTCAGCCCATCAGCCGTACGATCTTCATATGGAGGCGCAGGGGTCATTTCGGTTGGGTTTCCTTCCAGGTTTTTCAGCACTTCTTGTACAACACGCTCCATTTGAGGATCACGTCCCTGCATCAGCATATTGGGGTTGTCCCAAACTGGGAAGTCAGGCCGAACGCCTTCGCCTTCCCAGAACCAGTGTCCGTCGTTATCATAGAGGCGTGCTCCGGGAACGGTAATTCCCCCGCCGTCAATCAGTGAGTGACCTGTTGCCGGACCCACTAAAATCCCAAGTGTTCGTTCACCGACGATAGGCCCGGCTTCAAGCTCCTGGAATGCCCAGGGGAGACCATCACCGCCGGATCCGGCCCAGCCGTTGATCAGCATTCCCATGGGACCGGTATTCGTTTTCACCGGTTGTGTATGATCCCGTCCGTGACGCCAATGCAAATTGTAGACAACCGGACGAGTAAGGAGCTCTAGAAAACGATCAGCAAGCTGTCCGCCGCCGTTAAAACGCTCATCAATGATGAATCCCTGCTTATTGAGCTGCCCGTAGTACATTCGAACAAGTTCCTGCTGACCTTGTCCTGAAGTGTTAGACATGTAAACATATCCGAGCTTACCATCCGAAAGTTCATCAACCATCTTGCGGTTGTTTTCTATCCACTCCAGGTAGCGAAGTTCAGATTCCTCACCCTGGGTCAATGTGGTAACGACTACCTCTGATGCTTCATCAACATCATCGGAACTGCTTACCATCAGAGATACTGTTTTTCCATCAAGTCCCTCAAATGCCGTGTAAGGATCTTCATCAGTATCCAGTGCCACGCCGTTTACGGAATGGATATAGTCTCCTTCGCTGACCTCAACTCCGGGACGGTCAAACGGCGATCGAACCTGAGTATCCCAGGATGCCGGCTTCACAATTCGTTCAATTCGATAGGCATTATCATTCAAAGAAAAGTCGATACCTAAGTATCCTGTTGACATGAAATCTACAGATTCTGTGTCGCCTCCTCCGGTATAGGTGTGGCCCGCGCTTAGTTCACTCTGCATGTTCGATTGAAGGTAGGTGATATCCTGCCGGGTTCGGGCGTCTGCAATCAAATCGCCGTAGCGTTCGCGCATCTCCTCCCAGTCAACTTCGTGCATATTAGGGTCGTAGAAAAAGTCGCGATACCGGCGCCATGTATCCTGGAAAATCTGATTCCATTCATCCCGTACCACAAGCTGCATCACAAGGCCGTCTGTTGAAATCGGTTCATCAATGGATTGCCCTGCTTGCGGCTGGATGATACCGTATTGGTTGCCGGCAGATACCAATATCGATTTTCCATCGGCCGACTGAACAGCACCTGAAACACCCTCCATGATGGTAATCTCTTCCTGCTCTTCAAAGTCGTAGGCTTGAAGTGCCGGCGGACCTCCCGCGCTTCCTGAATTGGGATATCGCATGTAGGCAACTTTGCCGTCAAATGTCATTAACCCACCAATATTGCCTGCCGGAACGGGGAGCATTGTAATTCGGGATTCAAATCCATCAAATTGAATCACGGTGCGTACGTCAGATTCCTCACTTTCCTGGTCTGATGGTTCCTCATCACCCGATTCAGACTCCTCCTCATCAGATTCAACCTCCACAGTGTCATTTTTTACGGGCAGAAGAGAGGGGATGTCGTCAGTCAGACTCACGGCTGCAAGCTGCGTTGAATTGGGATAAACCCAGGTGTTATCCATGTCTGAATAGACAGAGTCGAACTCCCTGTTGGTCGCATAAATCAAATAGTTTCCGTCTTTACTAAATACCGGATTCGAATCGCTGTAGTAGCCGCTGGTGGCCTGAGTAAGCTCATTGGTTTCTGCGTCGAAAAGCATGATCGCATACTGTGCATTTTCAAGCCCACGCGTGAAGGTCAGCCACCTTGAGTCGGGCGACCATGCCATCGGGTAGCCGTCGCGCCCGCCGTGGCCAATATTCCAGTTCGTATTGCCGGCTTCACTCACGTCCCCGTTTTCAGCATTCACTACATAAACAGTATTCGTTTCATCGATAAATGCCAGGTGATTGCTATTAGGCGACCAGTATAGGCTATATCCGTATCCTTCCTCGCGATCCGTCAGTTTACGGACTTCACCGGTGCTCAAATTTCTGATATAAATATTGTATTCGCTATCTCTGTCGCTCCAAAACGCGACTGTCTCGCCATCGGGAGACCAGGCAGGGTGCCGGTCGAATGCACCGCTTGAACGGGTCAGGTTTTCGGAGTAGCCATCAGATACGGGAACGTTGAAGAGTTCACCGCGCGCTTCAAACACAACGCGTTTACTACCCGGAGCAGCAGTCATATGAGCTATATTGCCGCTCACATTTTCGCGTCGGGGGATTTCCAGAGCCAGATCACTGACTACATTGATATCTACCTCGTTGATTTCCTGTGTTTCAAGATCCATCAAAAAGAGGCTTCCACCCATTTCAAAAACAAGATCATTGGGTCCGGCTGACAGAAAAGAGATATCAAACTCATCGTAGGTTGTTATTTGAGATGTTTCTCCACTATTAGTGTCATGCTCCCAGATGTTGAGGCGAAAATCGGGTCCTTGGTCTGACAGAAAATAAACTTTGTCTCCGGCCCAGGCGGGCTTTCCATCGTTATATTCATTCTCTGTGATTCGTTCCACGCTTTCATCATCAACATCATATAGAAGAATGTCTGATGCAAGGCCGCCTTTATATCGCTTGAACGGATAGTTTTCAGTTATTTTTGTGATGTACGCAAGCTGGCTTCCATCTGGAGAATAGCTGGCCAGTTCGCCGTAGGGAAGGGGAAGAGGCTCGGGAAGTCCGCCGTTTCTATCGACAAGAAAAAGCTGATTAGCTGAACGTTGACCCATTAATCGGCGGGATGCTATCAAGAGCTGATTACCGTCGGGGTGCCAGTCGACCAATCGGTCGGAAAATGATGCGTAAGTGACGCGTTCCGGAACTCCGCCTGTGACAGGAATCACGTAGACATCTTCATTTCCACTATAATATGCTGAATAGGCTATATAA
>Ga0307966_1000568_pt1 | contig 30760 bp, 27 predicted proteins | sample OrgLakmetagen646_FD_203141 | JGI IMG/M metagenome (GOLD analysis project Ga0307966, IMG submission 203141) | Saline water microbial communities from Organic Lake, Antarctica - #646 | ecosystem: Environmental > Aquatic > Non-marine Saline and Alkaline > Saline | place: Antarctica: Organic Lake... | reverse complement strand
TTTACGTCGTTTTCTTAGATCGCCCTTTCAGGGCTCGATATCTTTAACCCATTGACACCTAGGGCGTTGCCCCAGGCTGACATAGTTTGCCCCGTTGGGGCGAGGGGCTTAAGCTCGTGCCATTCGGGTCATGTCGTTATGTTTACAATTGAGACTTCTGAGCATTCCAGCAGCGAATGCCGCCCAGGCTGAAAGCAGGGTTCGTTCCGTAATTCTTGCAGTTGGAAACCAGAGGGATCCAGAGGCAGCGCCATTCCTTCAATATTGGGGTTCTTTACGTGGCGACCGCACCGACCTTTAGTTTACAATTCCACAACAAGCTGCAGTTAAGGCATCAAGCGAGTGGCTCGCGCAATAATGCAGCAAGCCCGACTCGATCCAATCGGTGGTCTGCAATATCGATCAGGGCGTTGTAGAGCGGCGCAGTCAGCTCAATACTGAGTTTTCACGGCCCCGACGTGTCGATTCGGATGGAAGACCTGCAAGCCGGGTTGATCGGTCGCACGGCGCTACCGAAACCGGCGTATTGGAGAGTTCCTCAAAGAACTGGAACTGAGTGAAGGCCGGAGCACGGGCATCCCCTCCATATTGAGAGCTTTAGAGGAGAACGGCTCTCGACAACCGCTTTTTGAGACGGACGATAGAGGCAGCTGGTTCTTAGTGCGCCTGCCTGTTCGAGCGGCTCCGCAGTCGATGAAATTTGCGAAAACAACTTCAGATTTAGCAGGTAAAAACGATTCATAAGGACTAAGTAGGGACCAAGATGGCACTAAGATAAGCACTAAGTCGTGAACCCCTTGTTAGAGCTCAAATATTTAGCCGTGACTCTGCCGGATAAGCCAACCAGCCGTCACCAAAAATACCAAACCACGCAGTCTGGAGTTGAAGCCATTCACGCAACCAACAAATCGCCTAGATAATTGATCGCCTAGAGAACCTGTAGATACCCCAATATGGACTTGTTTAAATTATCCTACTTGACTGCGCAATCAAGTTGCTACATATTCACAACATGAGTCCTTCGAATAAGCTATCCGATACTGCTAAAGTGCAGCAACGACTAGCCGATTTACTGGGGGTAGATGCGAATGCAGTAACCGCCGAAAACAGTCCGACATTAGCGGCGGACTGGATCGTTGACTTTGAAGGGCTGGCCTTTGCGGTGGTGAGCAAAGGCAAAGGCGATGCGGCATCGGTCGGTCAGGCGATCCGTGTCACGCAAACTGCTGCGAAGCAATGCAAGCCTCAAGCCCTCCCCCTCGTCGTGGTGCCTTATATGGGCGATGTCGGCCAACAGCTCTGCCAAGAAGCTGGGGTCTGTTGGCTGGATCTATCAGGCAATGCCTTACTGCAGGGCAGGCCGGGGCTACGTATTCAAATCGAAGGCAAACCGAACCGCTTTAAGTCCGCGGGCCGCCCAAAGAATCTCTTTGCACCAAAAAGCGCACGTATTGCGCGTTGTCTCTTAATGCAGCCCCAGCGGGCTTTCACTCAGCGGGAATTGGCTGAAGTCAGCGGGCTGGATGAAGGTTTTACCAGCCGCATCGTGCGAGGGATGGAGGCGCAAGCACTCTTGCAACGCAATGCTATCGGGGTAGTCACGGCCTCCGATCCTGAACTTATGCTGGAAGCATGGCGAGAGGCCTATGACTTTAACAAGCACCGCATCGTCCGTGGCCACATGGCAACACGTTCGGGCATGGATGCGGTGAAACAAATCGCGGGCACGATGCAACGGCATCAGATTCGCTATGCCGCAACGGGGCTCGCTGGCGCTTGGTGCGTCAATCACTTTGCAGGCTTTCGGCTAGCGAGCGTTTACCACGATGGTCTGCTCAACGAAGACATCCGCATGGAGCTTGGCTTCCGCGAAGAGATCCGTGGTGCCAATGTCTGGCTGGTCAGTCCCAATGACGCCGGCGTCTTTCAAGGAGCCGAAGCCCGGGATGGCATTCAGTGCGTACACCCAGTGCAGCTCTATCTGGATTTAAAGAATCAACCTGAGCGCGCCCAAGAGGCCTCCGAAGCACTCAAAGCAAGCCTATGGGAAGGCAATCAATCATGATCAATAAACCCACCACCGCAGCTGACTACACGCCCGAAATGGTCACGCTGGTGCGCAGCACGTGCCTCTACCTCGCAACCAAGCTGGGCGATTTGATGGACGAAATCGTAGTGGTCGGCGGGCTAGTGCCTTCGTTGCTGATTGATCAGTCGAACTTGCCTGCCGACACCGATCCGCATGCGGGCACAATGGACCTAGATCTCGGGATCGCATTCGCCCTTGTGAATGAGGAACGCTACGCGGAGGTCACCGAACGCTTAGCCAGCGACGGGTTCAAACCTGACCTCAACACAAAGCGTCAAATACGTGTGTGTGGTGCGGGTGCCTTCGTGGTGCTAAAGGCTTTGGCCTTCCGAAACCGTGGCGAAAATAAAGATGCCTACGATTTATTCTATCTACTCCGAAACTACGGCAGCAGCGTAGAGGCTATCGCCGATGAACTCAGACCTCTACGCGAAGATTCCAGCACAAAGAAAGCGCTGCATTATTTAGACGAAGATTTCCAGCAGATCGACAGTATCGGACCAAAACGTGTGGCTGAATTTCTGTTCGGACAGAGCGATGAAACGATCCAAGCCGACACGCTCGGCTACGTCAGACAACTGCTGCAAGCGGTGCAGCAAAAAAACCCATAACCGCCAGCAGAAGAGCACTTTCTCGCTGACATCAAAGCACTCGCTGAGCGTATCGAAGCGGGGCGCTTGAAAGACCCTGATAAGATCCAGCGCACGATTGGGACTCTCCAAAAGAAGCACTCAAAGGTTCAGCGCTACTACAACATCGAGCTGCGCGGCGGCAGCGCACTCGTGGCTGAGCGCAAAGAAGCGCAAATGCAGCAAGCACTCGAACTGTGCGGCGATTATATATTAAAAACCGACAAGCAACTCGGCATCGACTATAAACAAGCATGCCCAGTCATGAAATCCAAAATGAAATGAAATCGATTTTGTAGTGCCTTTGAGCACCAGACCCACTGTTTTAGCACCCTCGCGGCATGCCATAAGAAACTTGGGCTAAGTCGCCTGATTCATTTTAAGCCTTCTGAGCTTCAGCCGTCGCACGTAGGTACCGCGCCATTGAGGCCTCCTACTCGAAGGGAAGTATTTAGCCCGCATAGACTCCGAGCACCGCACTGACGTGTAAGGCCGTGCCCGTTAGCACAAAAAGATGCCAGACGAAATGTGCATACGGGCGGTGGTGCGACAGGTAGAAATAGACACCGACGCTGTAAGACACGCCTCCACCGATCAGCGCCAGCAAAGAAGCCATTGATATCTGGCGACACAAAGGAACCATGGCAACAATCACCAGCCAACCCATAAACAGATAGTAGGCGCATGAGTAAGCCTGTTTCTTCAGTCGCCCTTGATAGTGAAGGACCGTTCCAAGTATCGCCAATAGCCAGATCAGTGTAAACAAGCTCCACCCCAGAGGTCCACGTAGCACATCCAGCGTAAATGGCGTGTAGGTCCCTGCGATCAGGAAGTAGACCGCCATGTGGTCGATTCTTTTCAAGATGAGCTTGGCGCGTTTGCGGAGCGCTGGCACCGCGTGGTAGATCGTTGATGAGGCGTAGAGAAGGATCAATGTGAAGCCGAATATGAGCGCTCCAGTCACGGTCAGTGAATCACCGTGGCGGGTTGCCGCCACGACCATGTAGGGCATCAGTAGCAACACGCCGATCAGCCCCACACCATGACTCAAAGAATTAATCCATTCTTCCTTTAGCGATTGCCGTCGAACCTGACTCTCAACCATGGCAGTAGCTTGTCACGAAGTCCTGCAGAATCAAGCCGTGATACGATAGTGGGAGGTAATTGGTATTCCGCAACCTACCTGGCTGATTGACTCAAGTAGGTGGAACTGAAGATGGGGTCATGTCATTACTTGTGATTCTGCTGAAAAAACCAAAAGCCCCACAATTCAAACTTCCGCGAACTCAACGCCCTCATCCACCGTGACTAAGCCATTACCGCGCCGATCCAGATCAAGATATTTGCCGATCGTTTAAAAATCTGGAACCCCGCCGTGCTAACAGATGGATGGGATCTCACTAAACTCCTAGGCGACCATGCCTCCCTCCCATTCAATCCAGACATTGCCAACGCTTTTTCCGTGCGGGTGAAATCGAATCTTGGGGGCGCGGCATCCAACGGATCTTTGAAGCCTGCCACCAAGACGGCGCACCCGACCCCGTGCTCAGGCTTTCGGGTCACGACCTTTGGACCGAATTCCCCTACTCGTCTGAATATTTGAAGGCAATCGGTGAAGGTTCGGAGGAAAGGGGGGGTAAAAAGGTGGCCACTGGGAGGTATTAAAATGAGCAAGATCGGCAAATCAGAACGCGTCACACATCAAAAGCGGACTTCATTCAAGGAAACTAATCATTTGATTTTAGCATTTAAACCGCGCATTCTACCTAAATGAATACGTCACAGAACTCAGAATCGATTGAGACTGCATTTGCGCCACTTTCGGGTGTCGCCTTCAGAAATTGCACATGAGCATGCATTGAGCAGCGGTCAAGGCGTCTTACAAGTCGAGGACGGTGCCCTCTACCGCTGCTTTGCGGATGGGCGAAAAGAGTTTATCAAAAAGGTAGGATCACCCGTTAAGGTGGATCCAACTAAGCCTATAAATCTCTAGTGCAGATGTCTACGCCCCGCATTCGCATGTTCGCCGGCCCGAATGGTTCGGGAAAAAGCACTTTAAAAGAAGTCATTAGCGAAAACTTGATCGGCATCTATATTAACGCTGACGAGATCAGGATATTACTGATGTCCCTGGGGAAAAGCTTTACTTTTGAAACTGTGATGTCGCATGAGTCGAAGACGGAGATATTGGAAAGCGCACAAGCTCAGGGTTACCGCACTTACCTTTATTACATCGCCACCGAAGACCCCGAGATCAATGTTTCGCGAGTCGCCTACCGGGTGAGCCAGCAAGGCCATGATGTTCCGCGCGAGAAGATCATTTCACGCTATGAGCGATCACTCGATTTGCTCTTGAGGGCGATCCGAGCAACGGATCGTGCTTATTTATTTGATAATTCGAGCAAAGCTTTTGAACGATCATGGTTTGCCGAGGTGACTGAAGGAACCCACTTCGAGTTAAAAACCGACACGGTTCCCGCTTGGTTCATGACAAATGTCATCGAGAAAGCTTCAAACAAATGAGTAAAATCGGCAAACCAGAACGCGTCACACAAAACCGAGTCATCGCCCTCTTTCGGGACGAGCTCGACTACGACTTTCTAGGCGACTGGGAGGAGCGCCCGAACAACTCAAACATCGAGGAGGCCTACCTGGCGACTTGGCTCACTAAGCAGGGCTACTCCCCCGCGCAGAGCAGCCAAGCGATCCAACCTGCTCAAGCGTCGTGCGGATAAGGACAGCCGGGATCTCTACTACATCCACTACTTCGTCGGCACCATGGATCTGCATCGTCCGAACTGGAGAATCACCCGTAACCTATTGAACGACCTTCACGTCCGGCATGAAAGCTGGAGATACTGAGATTCCTGGCTGCGCCCCGCCCCCAAACACCTGAGCTGGCATCGAAACAATGTATTCGAGAGCACGGACAGCTATCTCCGTTGCCGAGGTAAGCCCTCGACCGAGTTCCATTTGTCCAGGAAGAGCCAAGTTTTTCGGCGAGGGGCTGCGAAATTGACAGTAGCTTAGATTGGTCCGTTGTCGTGACTTGAACATGTGGGTGTCCTTTAAATTCTCTGAGCAGACGTGGAGACGCGACTAGCGTCGCATCGCTACAACGCTGGGCAGACGTGGAGACGAGACTAGCGTCGCATCGCTACAACGCTGTGACGTGTTTTTTGAAGCGGGTTTCTTTACCACGTCACACAAAAAACCGCCAGATCGTCGCCACCATGGCGCAGAGCACGATGCCCATCACGGTGGGGATGACGGCTGACCAAACCGTCCATTTCATACTGCCGGTCTCGCGATAAATCGTATAGAGCGTGGTCGAGCACGGGTTATGACAGAGGCTGAAGAGCATCAGGCACACCGCCGTCAGGGTGGTCCATCCTCCCGCACTCAGCAGGGCAAATAACACGCCGTTGTCGCTGGTTTCAAACATCACGCCCGCACCGGACGCGGCATCGACCTGCATACCAGTGCTCATCACGGTGAGCATTAGAATGGTGGGGATGACGATTTCGTTGGCCGGAATGGCGACCACATAGGCCAGCAAAATAATACCGGTCAGCCCTAAAGGCCATGCGATAGGATCGAGCGCTTGGATGGACCACGTCGCCAACGACACGCCTTGCACATCGACGTTACAGATCGTCCAGATGACCGCTCCCGCAGGCACGGCAAACACGATCGCTCGCCAGAGGACGAACACCGTTCGATCAATCAGCGAAATATACAAGGTGCGCAAAATATTCGGCGGACGATACGGGGGCAGTTCCAAGCTAAAGGCAGATGCCTCGCCTCGTAGGAGCGTCTTGGAGAGTCCCGAGGAAACGACAAAGGTGAGCACGATACCGAACGAAGCCACGGCAAAGACCGAGCCCGCGGCTGCGAGACTGGCAAATCCAGCCGGAGCCAAGGCACCGATGAAGATGGTGCCAATCAGGATCTGCGTCGGCCAGCGACCATTGCACAGTGCGAAATTGTTGGTGATGATCGCGATCAGGCGTTCTCGTGGAGAATCAATCACGCGGGTGGCAATCACTCCAGCGGCATTACAGCCAAAGCCCATTGCCATACTCAGCGACTGTTTGCCGTGCGCGCCGGAGCGCTTGAAGAGCCCATCCAGATTGTAGGCTACGCGGGGCAAATACCCAAAATCCTCCAGCAGCGTGAACAGGGGAAAGAAAATCGCCATCGGCGGCAGCATCACACTAACCACCCAAGCCATTGTTAAATACATGCCATCGATCAATACGCCGTCCAACCACCAGGGCATACCGATTGCAGCCGCCAAGCCCTTGAGGAGTGGCTGTCCTTTACCAATCAATAAGTCAGCCAGCATGCCGGAGGGCACATTGGCCAAGCTGATGGTGATCCAGAGGACCGTCAGTAACATCAAGGCCATGATCGGCATACCGGTCCATCGACCCGTCAAAAGACGATCGAGTTTTGAGCGCCAGTTGCCCGAAGCGTCGCCGCCCCCGTAGGTGACATAGGCTTCCGATAGCTTGCCTGCCTCGGCGTAGAGCGATTCGACAATGGCGTCGTAGCTGTTGCGCGGCACCGTCCAACGTGCCTTCTCCGCAGCCTCTAGCACGGCTTCTGCCTGTGGCGACGTTGCCGCTGATTTCGCATCGGGTGCTTCGCTTGCCTTGGTGGCTTCGGCGGCAGCGTGTTCGCTGAGGGTCGAGCCCGCGTGATCCTCTGCTAGCTGCCCCAGTGTATTGTCGAGCAGGGCCGCTTCGATCATGGGATCATTTTCCAGTAAGCGCAGTGCGATCCAGTCCTCTTGCGGCGTGGCCACACCCGCATCGTGCATCGCCGCTTTCACTTGCTTCAAGGCTTGGGCCAGCGATGAATCACTGATGCTCGCTGGGCGCGGTTTTGGGGGATGCGCCTCGGTCGCCATCAAGTGGATTTCTTTGAGTAAGTCCGGCAAGCCCTCCTTGCTGCGGGCCGACATCGGCACGACAGGCACCCCTAATTCGCGAGCTAAATTACGCGTATCGATTGTGATATTCTGCGAACGCGCTTCATCGATCAAGTTCAATGCGACCACCACCCGGCCGGTAATCTGGCGCACTTGCAGCAATAGATTGAAATTACGTTCCAGCGAGGTGGCATCGCAGACGACCACGCTTACATCCGGCTGTCCGAATAGAATGAATTCACGCGCGACCTGCTCGTCGGTCGAGGTCGAGCGCAGTGAATACGTGCCGGGCAAATCGACGATCTTGTAGCGTTTTTCTGAATACGAAAATCCACCCTCTGCGCGCGAAATTGTTTTGCCCGGCCAATTACCGGTGTGTTGATGCAGACCCGTCAGCGCGTTAAAAACGGTGCTTTTTCCGGTGTTCGGATTCCCGGCGAGGGCGATCACGAAGTCCCAGGCCTCCATGTTCACGCCTAACTTTTTAAGCGCCCCCGGTCGCCACACCGGGCAACGTTCACAATCGTGTCCGGTCGCTTCAGTGAGAGCTTCTGTCATCTTCGGTTCCTGTCTGTTCCTTCGTAAAAATACTGCGGACCAATTCGGGGCGCAGTGCTTGAGCGGTGCCTCGTATGCGGAAGCGCATCGGCCCATGAAATGCCGCCACACCCTCTTTGCTGACACGACTGCCGGGGACGAAGCCGAGATCCAGTAAACGGCGGCGTTGCAAGCCCCGCACCGCCTGAGAGATGGAGTGAATGTGCACGGTGCGCCCAACTGCCAGTTGGTAGAGATTGCCATGGGGCAACTCGTCCGCGTTCGTGGACGACCAAACACAGACTTTGAGGCCGGCGGCCTGTGCGCTGTCGAGCTGCGCCTCTAGTCCTGCCCAGCTCAAGTGATAGCGTCCGCCGCTAAGTATTTTCACGGCAACGATCAACTCAGGCGCAAGCCCCGCTAGGATGGATTGCTTAAAGGGTTCTTTCGGCTCGTCCTCAATATGCACGATCCGGTAGTCACCCTCCTGATCCACATGCGACAATAGGCAGCCCATCGACTCCTGCATCTCTAGGGCGCGGGTAGGAATGGCATCGCCATGGGGGTCAAAGCGCGGCCGATTCAGCTCGGCTGCCATACGATTCACCGTCTCCGGGTCGAGCTTATGCTCACGGCGATCCGCCTCTGAGTGCCAGTCCGCCGGGTTCAACCCAGTTTGCTCGGCCAGATAGCTTTCGTAGATACGGTGGGCTCGTAGTGTGTGCCGTCCCTGCGCCCAACCTTTTTCGGTCAAGCTCCAGCCGTCACCCTCACGGCACAGCGCTTCATCCGCCTGCAAATCTGCAAGCACCCTCGGCAATCGATCCACCGAGATGCCGACCTCATCGGCAATTTTATCAACTTGAACTTCGCCCTTTGCCGATACCCCAGCCGCTGCGCGTTTTAAAAAATCTTCCGCACATTGTGAGTTGTCTCGTTCTCGTTCAAACATTGCCATTCTATATTCACTATCTCGGCAACTCTTTGAACACGATTCAAGTTTTATTTTGATAATTCAAAATGACTCACTACAGACAAGCTAGAGCAGATGGCTCAAAGATCGGCGGTGATTGTATAGTTCCCGAAATCAACCGTCATCCGAATATAGCCGCCCTCGGCATAAGGAGAGCTCACTCCTTCGAGCTGACGGATCTCGACCCCATTTTCCTTCACACTGGCAGGGTTTTAAATGGTGAATTGGCTCAACAAATACGGTTCACCTCGATACCAAGCAAAGCGCCGAACTTATCAATTTTATCACCGATATGTCCGACACCAATCGCACAGTGGTGGGCAGGACCACCCTTCGACCAATCGTTCATGAACTCTTTGGCGCTGATGCTGAATTGATAGCGACTATTCGTATTACCAATCTGTAGCACAGGGCCTGCGACCGATTCACCTTCGGCCAGTTGTAAACACACCGAGCCGTCGCCACGCTGCACCACAGAAAGTAGAGTCACCGGACCATGCTGCACCGACATCTGAATCGAAAGCCCCTTACCCGGTTTACCATGATAGACTGGGACCGGAACCAGCCCCACCCGACCTTCGGCAATCGCAAAGTGCGCCGGACCATCGTGCCCGAGATAGACCACATCATCGACAAAATCGGATAAGTAAAATTCCGAGAAGGAACCGCCCGCGCCGAATAGATCCATGATCTTCATCGCCTGCACATTCTTAATTTCGCACTCCCCGGCGATCGGTATATTGCGCCCCGTTAAGAGAGTATTCCCCGCGATGATCGAGGTGACGATATTTGCATACTCGCCGACACCCTCATAGTAGTAAGCCATCGAGCCCAGCTGGTGGATTTCGATCAATTTATCGAGGGCAACCGAGGTCTGTGCAGCGCGTTCAACTTCAGTGGTCTCACATTCGTCGGATACCTCGAATTTTTCATTCAACTCCGCGACTTTAGCCGCCACTTCATCGTGGGTCACCGCTTTGCGCAGTTCGTTGAGCTCACACATTTCCAAAAGCTCAAAATGATTACCAAAGGTAGCCGCCTGTTGGGTCAGATCGCTGTAAACATCCAGCATGCCGCAATAATAATGCCCAAGCACACCCACCCGGTTATCGCGCATTCCGGCAACCACTTTCGCCGCATCGACCCAGTCCTGTATTTCTTGCCAGGCTGCGTCTTCCTGCAGGTATCCCGTCACCAAATGGTAGTCGATCCCGGAACGGTTGAAGACACAGGCCAATTCCGGCACGCAGCACGACTGACAATGCTCCAGCCAAACACCGGTCATCTTGCCACGATCCCCCAAGGCATTGAACTTTTCGTAATCGAGCTGCGCGACTGGCTGTAGGTTCAGCATCACTACCGGCACCTTGGCTTTCTGCACGACCGGTAAGACCGTCGAGGAGAGTGCATAGGTCGAGATAAAGAGAAAGATGACCTCCACATCTTCTTGTTTAAAGAAAGTTGCCGCGCCGCTAGCCTTCTCGGGATTATCGACCATGCCCGCGTCCACTAGCTCGATGCCCATACCTGCGATGCGATCGCGGATTTGTGCGTGGTAGCCGCTTAGGTTGTCGAGCAACCCGTCAAATTGTGACCAGTAGGTATCCAGTCCGATTGAAAATATTCCTGCTTTCATAGTGATGATTCTTTCAAGTTAATAAGAAGTCGGTGGATCTCTATTTTAACGCCCGACGCTGGCTCCCAGCAAGTTCCCCCATCCAATAATAATCGTGCTCAGTGCCAATGCGATCAGGCCTGCCGCAATCCACACATGCGTCCTGCGGCGAGTGCCCTTCCATTCGTGGAGGATGATGCCCCAAATCGTGCTGAACATGATGATGGAAGCCATGTGCAGCGTCCAACTGGAGAACTCGTAAGCTCCCATCAAAGTCGTGCCCATGCCGTAAAAGAAAAATTGAAGATACCAAATCACCCCAGCCAGCGCGCACCAGAAGTAATTGGTAGCGAGACGAGGCAGGTCCGAATCAACTGCCGCCCCACTAGCCCGCTTACCGACAAATACCCCTAGGTTTTTACGCTTAATAATCAGATAAGCACACCAGAGGAAGTTGAGGCTGAACCCGCCGAACAACACGACGATCAAGACTGGCAAGTTTTGCCAGATTGGAGCCACCCCCGCTTCGACCGAAAGAGCCGCAATGGGCTTACCCGCCGCAAATCCGAAAGCCATACAGGCACTGGTCACACCCGCAAGGACGGCCATGAACAATCCTTTGCCGAAATTAAACTCTGCCACACTGGCACCCTTAGCCTCACCGCTTAACTCTTTCTCCTTACGGAAGCCCGCGCGACCGCTCATCGCGATCCCCAGCGTGCAGACAAGCACGCCCGCCAAAATGACCTGCCCGGATCTGCTGCTGATAATGGCTCCGAAACTGCCATCAAAAATCGGCGGAACCAAAGTCCCAAAAACCGCGCACATCCCAAGTGCGATCGCATAGCCCAAGGCAATGCCCAGATAGCGAATGGAAAGCCCAAAAGTGAGGCCGCCGATCCCCCAAAGAAAACCAAAGAACCAACTCCAAAAGAGCGCTTTTGCCGGTGCCTGACTTATAATATCCCAGCAAGCAGGGACTAAAATACTCGCCGCGATTGCAGGCGCCAGAATCCAACTAAAGAACCCATTGACGATCCAGGCGTTTTCCCAAGGCCAAATCTTAGCCCGACGAAAAGGCAAATAGAAGCTCGCTGCGGCGAGTCCACCAATCGCGTGGTAGAGAACACCAAGAAAAGGAGAAGCCGTTGAACTGTCCATAAATAGTGGAGTGGGCAAAAATGCACAAATCTACTCTTTTCATTAGTAGATTTATAAAAGGGACTTCTGAAAAAAGCCTTTTGAATGCCGAAGTCGACACAAAAACTGCTCTTTAGGTTCAGTTACTATCTATTGGTTAGGTATAGTCCAGCTGAGGCAAATATTCCCGGTCTCATTAAGTTCAACTTTGCCTTCAGGCCGACGTATTTTTTGCGGTTTTTACTAGCCTCATCGACTAAGTTCCGGAAGTCGCGAAAGTAGTGGGAGCATCCTGCTCCCGACCCACCAGGCAGCCGCGAGCTAGAAGCTCCCGCTACTATTCTTACCCTTAACCGCGTCTTGGCGTCGGGCTTGGCACGACGGCGGGAGACCTACGGGTGATCTGGTAGGGTTTTACCCCATAGGTCTGGGCGCGCTTTCGGAGTAAACTATTTCCTAAAGCGCACACCTAACATAAATGCCGATTCAACTGAAAAAATGAAAGCGACGACAAGGTGTTGGGTGGCCGTCATTAATTAAATGCCCAAAGTGATTGCAGACAAGAGAGAGAATATGGGCACGGTTGTCTCGGTGCGCGGCAGCGTCGTGGATATCCGTTTCGACCAACGCTTGCCGCCGATCTACTCGGTGCTCCATGCGGGTGAAGCGGGATGCATCGTGATCGAGGTGCTGGCACAACAGGATTCCCGGCACGTGCGGGGGATCGCCCTCACCCCCACCCAGGGACTGGCTCGCGGCATGACGGTTGAGGATACAGGCGGCCCGCTGAAAGCGCCCGTGGGTCAAGGGATTCTTTCTCGAATGTTTGATGTCTTTGGTAACGCCATTGACCGCGAAGGCGACTTGACCGGAGTGGAATGGCGCTCAGTCCACCGTGCGCCTCCCCCACTCGCCCGGCGCTCCACCCAGTCGGAGATTTTTGAAACGGGGATCAAGGTGATTGACGTGCTGGTGCCACTGGAACGGGGTGGTAAGGCGGGGCTTTTCGGCGGCGCGGGTGTGGGTAAAACCGTCCTGCTCACCGAAATGATCCACAACATGGTGGGACAACAAAAAGGGGTGAGCATCTTCTGTGGCATCGGCGAGCGTTGCCGCGAGGGTGAAGAGCTTTACCGGGAAATGAAAGAAGCCGGAGTTCTGCCCAATATGGTCATGCTCTTCGGTCAGATGAACGAGCCACCCGGCAGCCGCTTTCGCGTCGGGCATGCGGCCTTGACTATGGCGGAGTATTTCCGCGACGACGAACACCGCGATGTGCTCCTGCTGATCGATAATATTTTCCGCTTCATCCAAGCCGGCATGGAGGTGTCGGGCTTGATGGGGCAAATGCCCTCACGCCTCGGCTACCAGCCGACCATGGGCACCGAACTTTCCGGCTTGGAGGAACGTATCGCCAATACGGATACCGGAGCGATCACATCGATTCAGGCCGTTTACGTGCCGGCAGATGATTTCACCGATCCGGCAGCCGTCCATACCTTCTCGCATCTTTCTGCCTCCATCGTGCTCTCGCGCAAGCGAGCGAGCGAAGGCCTTTACCCCGCGATTGATCCACTGCAATCGAGTTCCAAGATGGCGACGCCGGGCATCGTTGGCGAACGGCATTATCAGCTGGCTCAGGACATTCGCCGGACCCTCGCGCAATACGAAGAGCTCAAGGACATCATCGCCATGCTCGGTCTGGAGCAACTGTCACCGGATGATCGCAACGTGGTTGCCCGCGCCCGACGCCTGGAGCGCTTTTTGACTCAACCTTTTTTCACGACCGAACAGTTCACCGGTCTTTCGGGGAAACTCGTCAGCCTGGAAGAATCGCTGGATGGCTGTGAGCGCATTTTAAACGACGAGTTCAAAGACTACCCGGAGCGCGCGCTCTACATGATCGGAGCCATCAGCGAGGCGAAGGCAAAAAAGAAAGACGAACCGCCCGCAAAGCCCGCAAAGTCTGAAGAGCCGTCGAAGTCGGATTCAGAAACCGAGCCAAAACCGAAACCGGAGGCCGAGCCTGCTCTCGCGACAGATGAATCTTAAAATCCTCCTTCCCTTCCAAATTTACGCCGAACTAACCGGCGTGTTACGCATTGTGGCGGAGACGCAAGACGGCTCCTTCGGGCTCCTGCCGCAGCGACTGGATTGCGTGGCGGCACTGGTGCCGGGCATTCTGACCTACGAAGACGAAGCGGGCGGCGAAGTCTTCGTGGCCGTGGACGAAGGGGTGCTGGTCAAGACCGGTGCCGATGTCCTCGTATCCGTGCGTCGTGCCATGGGCGGCAGCGACTTGAGCCAATTGCGCGAGGCGGTGGAAAAAGAATTCCTAACCCTCGATGCGAACGAGCAGAGCGCGCGCACGGTCATGGCGAAATTAGAAACTGGCTTCTTACGTCGCTTCGCAACTTTTCAACATGAATAAGCAACCCGACAAAAAAAACAACAAGCCAAGCCCCACCCTCTCGAGCGAAGTGGGAGCCAAGGCAGCGCGTAAGCTCAAGGCGCGGCAGAACCCGGGTTCCGGGGTCTGGTTCGGATTGGGCATGATGGGGCTGGTAGGCTGGTCGGTTGCGATTCCTACCCTAGGAGGCGCGGCGCTCGGACTCTGGATCGACAAGCAACGTCCTGGCGAACATTCTTGGACACTGGCTCTGTTGGTGGCCGGGTTGACGATTGGTTGTTTCAATGCGTGGCATTGGGTTTCCAAAGAAGACAAAGCCATGCGCGATGAACAGGAGGGTCCCGATGCATGACCCATGGACACTCCTCCTCTGCGTTCTGGCAGGCTCGGCGCTCGGGGTAATTTTCTTCGGCGGACTTTGGTGGACGGTTGGGAAAAGCCTCTCATCGCAACATACCGCGCGTTGGCTCCTCGGCAGCCTGCTCCTGCGAATGAGCATTGTGCTGGTCGGTTTCTATTGGATGGGTGGCGATCGTTGGGAGCGCTATCTGGCAGGCTTCGTCGGTTTCTTTATCGCCCGTCTAATAGTCATGAAATTTACTTCACAATCCACCCCACAAATCAACCTAAACAAACAAAACTATGATAATACAATTCAACACCGATAAGACCATCCACGCACGCGCTCCGCTGACCAAGGAAGTGGAGGCGACCTTGCATGCCTCTTTGTCGCATTTCGAGAAGCACCTCTCTCGGGTCGAAGTGCACCTCACGGATGAGAACGGAGCTAAGAGTGGCGGCGATGACATCCGCTGCGTCATGGAAGCCCGACCAGAGGGGCACCAGCCGATCACTGTCACCCATCACGCCAGTGAGTTAGACGATGCCATACACGGGGCCGCCGAAAAATTAAAGGCCGCGTTGGAGCACACGCTGGGGCGAATCCGCCAGAATCAGAAATAAACCCGCGCAAAGTTTGTAACACACTATGCGCTTGAGTCCTGATGAGATCATCTTTTGGCAATATGGGTTTTTTAAACTCAACGCTACGATTGTGTCCACTTGGGGGTTGATGCTGGTGCTGGCTATCGGCGCCATACTCATCACCCGGAATCTCACAGCCGAGCACAAACGTTCCCGCTGGCAGAACCTTTTGGAAATTATTGTCACAGGAATTTCGATACAGATCGGAGAAGTGGGCCTCAAGAATCCTAAAAAGTATCTCGGGTTTTTGGGCACGCTTTTTCTCTTCATCGCACTGTCCAGCCTCTGCACAGTCATCCCCGGCTTCGAACCTCCGACGGGTTCCCTTTCGACCACGGTTGCCCTGGCGCTGTGCGTCTTCGTGGCCGTGCCCTTGTTCGGCATCGCGGATCAGGGCATCGGCGGCTACCTGAAATCTTACATTGAGCCGACATTCATCATGTTGCCGTTCAATCTCATCAGCGAAGCATCCCGGACGCTCGCCTTGGCGGTCCGTCTGTTCGGCAACATGATGAGTGGGGCCATGATCATCGGCATTCTGCTGTCCATCACGCCGTTCATTTTCCCGGTCGTCATGACCTTACTCGGCCTGCTCACCGGAATGGTGCAGGCCTACATCTTCAGCATTCTCGCCGCAGTGTATATCGCTGCAGCGACCGGGACGAGCCGACGCGAAACGGCACCCGTGCCGACGACTCAGACTTAATTTCAACCAATCAACCAAAGGAAATATTATGGATAGTATGACAATAATTGCGGTGATATCGATATTCACCGCCGGCATCACCACCGGCTTCGGCACAATGGGGCCCGCACTGGCCGAGGGTAAGGCCGTCGCGGCCGCCATGACCTCGCTGGCGCAACAACCGGACGCCTCAGCCACGATTACGCGCACCCTCTTCGTCGGTCTGGCAATGATCGAATCCACCGCGATCTATTGCTTCGTCGTCTCGATGATTCTAATTTTCGCCAACCCGTTTTGGAACCACGTCTTAAGCGCGGCCTCCGATGCGGCCGGAAAGTAAGCCATGTTAATCGATTGGTTCACTGTCGGCGCGCAGGCGCTCAACTTCCTCATCCTCGTGTGGTTGATGAAGCGCTTTTTGTATCAGCCCATCCTTAATGCCATTGACGCGCGGGAAAAGAAGATCGCGGCGGCGCTGGCGGATGCAGAGGCCAAAAAGTTCGAGGCACAAAAGGAGCGAGACAGTTTTAATCAAAAGAACGAGGCCTTGGATCAAGAGCGCGCCGCCCTGCTGAGCAAGGCGACCGACCAAGCCAATGTGGAAGGTCAGCGCTTGCTCGAAGCAGCACGCACGGCGGCCAACTCGCTTAGTGCCAAGCGCCAGGATGCGCTTCACCACGAGGCGGCAGAGTTAAACCAAGCGATCACTCGGCAGACGCAGGAGGCCGTCTTTTCAATTACGCGAAAAGCGCTGGCCGATCTCGCCACGACCGAACTCGAAGAGCGCCTCAGCGACATCTTCATCCGTCGCCTACGAGAGCTGGATGAGCCGACAAAGGCAGGCATGGGCACCGCGTTGTCGACTGCGCCTGAACCCGCGCGCGTCTGCAGCGCCTTCGCTCTGCCAGACGATCAACGTGCAAAGATTCAAAATGCGATCAACGAAACCTTCTCAGCCAATATTCCACTGGCGTTCGAGATGGCACCGGACCTCGTCAGCGGAATCGAGCTGACGGCTAGCGGGCAAAAGATCGCCTGGAGCATCGCGGACTATCTGACTGCATTGGAAAAAGGGGTCGGCGAATTGTTAAAACCCAAAAACAACCCGCAACCGAAGGCCAAAAAGCCGAAGCCTGAGGAGGCGAAAAACCCTCAAGTCGAGGATGTCAGCGGGACGACACTCGCCACCCAATGAATCTCGAACCCGAAAACTTGCAAAGCGCCTTCGCGCGCACCTTCGCCGGAATCAGCCAAGCGCAGGAAAACTTCGTGGCGGATTTTAAGCCGCAGGAGATTGGCAGGATCAAGAGCATCTCGACCGGCATCGCCCGGGTCTCCGGCCTACCGGGCGTGGGCTTCGAAGAACTCGTCACCTTTCCGGGAGGCGCCTTCGGGATCGCGTTCAACTTGGACGCGGACGAAATCGGCGTCGTTCTGCTGGGGGAATATTCCCACCTGCACGCCGGGGATGAAGTCCAACGCACTTACCGGGTGATGGATGTCGCGGTGGGGGATACATTGCTGGGCCGCGTCATCGATCCACTCGGACGCCCGCTTGATGATCAGGGCACTATCTCCACCAACGAACGACTCCCAATCGAGCGTCCCGCCGCCGCTATCATGGATCGTGCGCCTGTCACGACACCGCTCCAGACGGGGCTCAAAGTGATCGACGCGCTCATTCCCGTGGGGCGAGGTCAGCGCGAGTTAATTTTGGGCGACCGGCGGACGGGCAAAACCGCCATCGCGCTCGACACCATCCTCAACCAACGCGACCGAAATGTGGTCTGCGTCTATTGCGCCATCGGGCAGCGGGCGTCGGCCGTCGCCAAGGTAGTGTCCAACTTAAAAGAACGTGGCGCGATGGACTACACCGTCGTCATGGTGGCCGAAGGCAACGACCCGCCCGGCCTCGCCTACATCGCCCCCTATGCCGCCACCAGCATCGCAGAGTCTTTTATGGAAGCTGGCCGCGATGTGCTCATCATTTACGACGACCTCACCCACCACGCCCGCGCCTATCGCGAACTCTCACTCCTGCTCCGCCGCCCTCCGGGGCGTGAAGCCTTTCCTGGCGACATCTTCTACATCCACTCGCGCCTGCTCGAACGCGCGACGCATCTCAACGCAGAGCATGGCAGCGGCTCCCTCACGGCACTGCCCATCATCGAGACAGAGGCGCAAAATATCTCCGCCTATATTCCGACCAACCTGATCTCCATCACCGATGGGCAGATCTACCTCTCGCCTTCCCTCTTCGAGCTCGGCGTCCTGCCCGCAGTGGATGTGGCCAAATCCGTTTCACGCGTGGGCGGCAAAGCGCAGCAGGCAGCCTACCGTGCGGTCGCGGGTGACCTCAAGCTGGCCTACGCACAGTTCGAGGAGCTCGAAACCTTTGCCCGTTTTGGGGCGCGACTGGATGATGATACCCGTTTAATTATTGAACACGGTCGCCGCATCCGCGCCTGTCTCAAGCAACCTGAATTTTCCCCGGTTTCCATGCCCGCGCAGATCGCCGTCCTATTGGCCTTGTCAGCAGAACTCTTTGATTCAATCCCACTGGAAAAGATGACCGAAGCGGAGCAAGCGGTGCACGAAGCCGCGCTGAAGATCCCCGCGGACGTCTGCGAGCGATTTGAAACCGCCGACAAGTTAAGTGATGCGGACCGGAAAGTGATCGTTGATCTGACGCGGGAAGCCCTCAAAGTATTTGCCTCGGAAACTGATGAGGGCACTCCTCCGGATCCAGAAACTCAAACGGCTTGACCAACACGAACCATTCCAATGATAGCTAATTTCCCGACACACTCCATCACTTCCAATCTGCGCACGGCAAAAATTGGTTTGATACTGGCACTCCTGACTATCCTATTTGGTCAAGGCATGGGAATCACTTTTGGCCTGAACGAGGACGCGATCAAATCACGCTTAAAGGCGGATGCAGCCGATGTCTTAGAAACGGCCTATCAGGGCGACACGATTGCGAGCAAAACAGTGGTTGATAAATCCTGGAGCTACATGAAACGGGCACACCTGCATGCGGGAGGCATGGGCACCACCGCAGTCGCCCTGATCATCTTATTATGCCTTTTCGGTGCTTCACGCATGGCCACCACCCAGATCAGCCTGGCTCTGGGCGCAGGCGGCCTGGGTTATTCGATCTTCTGGATGTGGGCCGGATTTCGGGCACCAGGAATGGGTAGCACGGGGGCGGCTAAAGAGTCGCTCGAGTGGCTTGCCATGCCGTCAGCCGGCGCCTTCGTCCTCGCGACGATCGCGGTTTTGATCGTTCTCCTCGTGAAGCTGTTCACCAAGCGCGAACAAGAAATTGACCTGACTTCTTCTATTCAAAGATCATGAAACAACCTGAAAAGATTCATGAGCGATACCACCTCAAGTTTACAGCGTAAGATCAACAGCGCCGGTGATCTCCAATCCGTCGTGCGCACGATGAAGGCTTTAGCCGCCTCCAGCGTCGGACAATACGAAAAAGCAGTCAGTGCGCTGGGCGACTATGCCCGGACAGTTGAACTCGGACTGGGCGCCTGCTTCCGCGCCGACCAAAACATGGCACTATCTCAAGAAGGAAGCAGCACAAAGGAATCCACGATCAGCGCCGTCGTCTTCGGCTCGGATCAGGGGCTCGTGGGCCAGTTTAACGACGTCGTGGCCGACTTTGCGGTGAAAACTCTGGCGGCTTTGCCTGAGCAAACAACTCGAGTCTGGGCGGTCGGCGAGCGCGTGGAGGCGCGCCTCATGGATGCGGGCTTGCCCTTGGGGGGTTGCTTCACGGTGCCCGGTTCCGTCAAGACCATCACCCCGCTCGTCGGGCAAATCCTGGTCGATCATCAAGCACATTTGGACAGCGGCGAAATCTCCGAGCTGCATCTTTTCTATAATCGCCCTACCAGTGGCGCCGTCTATGCGCCCGTCGCCCAGCGACTGCTCCCCCTCGATGACACCTGGCGGAAGCAACAAACCGAGCAAGGCTGGCCGAGCAAACAGTTGCCCGAAGTCATGGGGCATGTCGCTGATACGTTACGTCACCTGATCGGCGAATACTTATTCGTCTCCCTCTTCCGCGCCTGCGCGGAATCTCTCGCCAGCGAAAATGCCAGCCGCCTAGCGGCCATGCAACGCGCGGATAAGAACATCGATGAACTCTTAGCTAAGCTCCACAGCAGTTTCCACCAATTGCGCCAAAGCAGTATCGATGAAGAACTGTTCGATGTCATTTCCGGATACGAAGCGCTCGGATCTTTGTGAATCAAAAGACCAGTCAGTCCAAGAATTCATGATTTTGTGGCTTCGACGGGAATGCCCCGTAGCGTGCAGCTTTAGCATCAGGCAGACATAGTTCTAACGGAGATGGTTCATCCTAAAATCGGGAGTTAAAGAGAAGAGAATTTTTTAAACCGTTAATTTACATTAATTAACGTTAATAAGGACACTCGCCTAACTGGCGGCAATAATACTCGCTAAAAAAACTTTTAATAGGGTGTAAAATACTTACCTAGAAATACTTAACAAATTATAATTCACGTAAATTCACGTAAATTAACGGTTCAACTCATTTTTTTATGTTCATCTATTACACAGGGTATTTAAGGTTCCTCATGGCTTCAGCGTAAGGAACCTCTTCCTCTAACCCGTCTTCTAAGTCCTGAAGGCGCTGAGCGGCGATCTTCACTTGCTCTTGGTGGTAGCGCTTTTCCTCCATTTGGCGCAAGTGAGCGATCACTTCACCTTAATCTTGCTCAGTCATTGAGTCGATCTCTTGGATTACTTGGGTGGCATTCATATTCGTAAGCTTCGTTGAGGTTTTGGGATTTTTCAAGCTTGGTGATTGGAAGACGGTGCGTCCTGCCGTGGACATCGCGTAAGGCTCGGATCGCCGCTTCGGTGTAAATCTGGGTGGTGTCGGGAACTTCAAACACCGTTCTGAACTTTAAATACCCTGTGTGATTTATGGACTCTGTGTGATTTATGGACTAGAGCTCCTTGATGAAAACGTTGCGAAACTGAACCAGACTGGCGGAGTTATTGTAATTGCCATCCTTGTCTTTGCCTCCGTGGTGCTGGAACCCGATAGGCCCCTCTTCGGGAATACCCGGCAACTGTGCATTCTCAATCACGGTCTGTCCGTTGAGGTCCACCGTCAGGCGGTCGCCCTTCATTGTAATGATAAATTTATTCCACTCACCCACCGGTTTGTCAGCCCGTCGTGACGGAGTGACCGCAGCACGAACTTCGGGTGGCATCTTCTTATCCATTCGGTAGCCATAGACTTCACCGGAGCCGACCGGCCAGCACCAGATGTTGCACTGCGATTTCATTTGGCCGCGCAGAAGGACACCCGAGTCGGCGTTCGGCATTCGGAGTCGAATAACCTCGCCGTTTGGATCCTTCTTGTGGGAGCCATCGGGCATGACGATTGGCATGGGATACAGGCCATTTAGTTCCTTAATTCGCCAATCTAAATGCAGTTCAAAATCACCGTAGCTTTTTTCCGCCCAGAGGTGCCGGTCATCCCCGGATGCCTTACTGAGGGCATCGTAATCGATCACGCCATCGACGACTTTCCAGTGCCCGACACTGAGGGGATGCACTTTCCATCCGTCCAGGGTCTTGCCATCAAAAAGAGAGGTGTAACCTTTTGGTGCAAGGTTGTTTGTGCCGATTTTTGTGGCGGCTTCAGGCGGATCGAGCGGCAACAATTCGATCGACTTAAATTCAGTCGGATGCGTCTCCGCCTGAATGGCGATAAAGCCGCTGCCGATCGGAGCGCCATTGTCCAAGCGGAAGTCAGTTGAGCGCAAAACTTCCTTTCCGTTGACGTAATGGATCATCTCCTGCTGGCCACGAACTTCGACTTCGACGGTGCACCAGTCTGTGCCTTCGAAAACCGGAGAGGATGTTTGGGACTGAACGACCTTCTCACCATTAACGCGTGCGGTCGTGCCGGGATTAAAGAGCGCGCCCATGGTCTTATCCTCCTTCGGCTTGCCATCAACAAACTTATTACCCTTAAACTGCACCTCAATCGAAGCGGGGAATTTCTGGTCCAGTTCCATGGTAAGCGGGTCCTGGGAGTGCAGCATCAGGCCATTATTGCGGTAGGCCCACCCAGGGCCACCTGGAAGTTGCTCCCCGGTAAAGCGGAATACGGCGCGAATCCGGTAATGACTGTAGGGCGTCTCGTAAAACAAGTGTCCGAAATCACCTTTAAACGTCTCCGTATCCTCGTAGGAAACCTTCAAAAGGCCGTCCTCGACTCGAAAGATATTGTTGAGATTATCACCCAGCGGATGCCCGGCGAATTTTGGCGTCCACCCCGTCAGGTCCTTACCATTAAAAAGAGAGATCCATTCTCCCCGTTGATCTTTGTATTGTGCGTTGTAGCAGCAGCCTACCAAAACAAACACAAGTGAGGCTAACAACACTGTCCGTAATATATTTGCCATAGTAAAATTGTAATGTCGTTTCTGAACTGGAGTTCAAGTTTTTACGGGGCGAAGGTATTCTTAATCAAGTCTATAACACTGAGGGTCTGGAAGAAGGTCGACCTGGCTGGCGCCAGTTCGCTACGTTTGATGAAGCTCGACCTGGCTGGCGCCAGTTCGCTACGTTTGATGAAGTGCAGAAAACTTTGTCGGCGATGGCTTCATGCGGCCTTTCGAGCAATAGTGAGCTAGTGGGTTGTAACATTGAAATTTTCGGAAATCAATGTAGCGTCAAGCTTTAGCAAACGTCGGGTCTAGAGTCTAAAAAACCTGGCGGGGACGTTTGCTAAAGCTGCACGCTACGAAAGAAAACTTGTTACAGCCCGCTAGTGGAGCATTCAATGAATTTTTCACCTCGAATAAGTGTAGCGATGGCGCGCTAGCGCCGTCTTCCAGCAGCACGACTCGGATTCGGTCGACCTGGCTGGCGCCAGTTCGCTACGTTTGATGAAGTGCAGAAAACTTTGTCGGCTATGGCTTCATGCGGCCTTTCGAGCAATAGTGAGCTAGTGGGTTGTAACATTGAAATTTTCGGAAATCAATGTAGCGTCAAGCTTTAGCAAACGTCGGGTCTAGAGTCTAAATACCTGGCGGGGACGTTTGCTAAAGCTGCACGCTACGAAAGAAAACTTGTTACAGCCCGCTAGTGGAGCATTCAATGAATTTTCCACCTCGAATAAGTGTAGCGATGGCGCGCTAGCGCCGTCTTCCGGCAGCACGACTCGGATTCGGTCGACCTGGCTGGCGCCAGTTCGCTACGTTTTATGAAGGTCGACCTGGCTGGCGCCAGTTCGCTACACTTCATGAAGGACGACCTGACTGGCGCCAGTTCGCTACATTTTATGAAGGTCGACTTGGCTAGCGCCAGTTCGCTACATTTACTGAAATGTTAATCCTGAGCGCCGGGCCACTTAGACCACCAGTTGCGGAAGAGCTTCCACTGATCCTCGATAAAGCCTTTCTGGCTGGCTGAGAGGCGGTCGAAGGCGTTCATGCTATGCTCGTAAGCATTGTGCCCTTCCAGAACCATCAAGACCTTGTAGTAGAGCACCAGGTCGGGCCCTTCGTCGTAGAGCGCCAGCACACGCATGGCCTCGACCAGTTCGAGCGCATAGATGCGCGCCTGGGCATCACCAGCCGCAGCCCGCTGGCAAAGTTCCGCATAACGCAGCACTTCACGCGGGAGTGCATTGCCCACACCGGTGATGGCGCACTGTGCGCCACAACGAACGATGCCGTGGAAGACCTGCGTATCGACTCCGACGGAAAGCGTCAGGTCAGGGTCACCCGAAGTGATAAACTCAGCGGCATAGGTCAAGGCGTCGGCGCCGCCAAATTCCTTGAAGCCCACCAGATTGGAATGCTTCTCACGGAGTGCGAAGAAGAGATCTGCCTTGGTCTGGTAGCCGTAGTGCGGGCTATTGTAGATCACCGATTGAAGCCCTGAACCTGCCTCAAGCACGGCGGAAAAGTGGTGGCGCTGGGCGTCCACGGAAGTGCCCCTCGAGAGGAGGCGCGGAATGATCATGAGACCCACCGCCCCGCACTCTTTAGCGTGTGCCGCGTGAGCGACCGCAGCGACTGTGCTGGGCGCACCTGTGCCCACCACCACGGGCACACCGGCCTCGGCGAGCTTACTGACACCGAGCTGACGCTCCTCGTCTGTGAGTAGAGGCCATTCGCCCATGGAGCCGCAATAGATCACACCCGACATGCCTGCCTTGATGAGGGACAAACCTGTTTCAACAAGCGCGTCGTAATCGACTTTGCCGTCCTTATTGCAGGGCGTCATGAGTGCGGGCATCGTCCCGCGGAAAACTGGTGATTCGTTCTTAGACATTATTTTTTTGGTTTATTGGTTAAATTGCATCACGGCTACGCTCGCCATCGACGAGCCGCCAGATCTTCAATGGATTTTCGTTCTGCAGCTCTTCGGGCAGCGCACTACCAGGGAAGCCCTGCCAGGCAATCGGGCGGCAGAAGCGGTCGATCGCCATAGTGCCGACGGAGCTGCTGCGACCATCCGAGGTGGCCGGATAAGGCCCACCGTGGACCATCGCATGAGAAACATCCACACCTGTAGGGAATCCATTGAGGACAAGCCGTCCACAGCGCCCTTCCAAAGTTTTCACCAGTGTCGTGTGCTTTTGAATTTCGGCTTCCGTCCCGTGAATGGTTCCGACGAGTTGGCCTTCAAGTTGAGCGATGGCTTGCTCGATCTCCTCGATGCTACCTTCCACGATCAGGGTGGCCGGACCAAACATTTCCGCCTGCAGGTCAGGGTTATTCAAAAATGTCTCAACCGAAACAGAAAACACCGCAGGTGAACCACAGTTATCGCCTGCATCCGGAGCGGTCGCGAGTGTTTCCACACCCGAAATCCCTGCAATCGCAGCGGTGGATTCGCGGAATGCCTTGGCAATTCCAGAATTCAACATCACCCCGCAGGCCGCCTCAGCAACCAAGCTGGAGAACTTTTCCTTGAAAGCGGAACCCGCGGAATCCGGCATGAAAATCAGTCCCGGATTGGTGCAGAACTGCCCGACCCCCATGGTTATAGAGGTGAGCATGCCTTCAGCAATTGCTTCGCCCCGCTCGTTCAGTGCTCCGGGCAGCAGGACGACCGGATTGACCGCACTCATCTCGGCATAGACCGGGATGGGCTGCTTGCGCTTGGCAGCGGCATTCATCAAGGCGGTGCCGCCCGAGCGCGAGCCCGTAAAGCCGACGGCCTGAACTGCCGGGGCTTCAACCATGGCAACACCGACGCTGCGCCCCCCGCCAAAGATCAGGGAAAAGACGCCTTCCGGCATACCTGTGTCGCGGGCGGCCTGCTCGACACAGTTGCCGACGATTTCTGCCACACCGGGATGTGAATGGTGGGCTTTGACCAGCACCGGGCAGCCGGCGGCCAGCGCCGAGGCGGTGTCACCACCCGCCACCGAGAAGGCGAGCGGAAAATTACTGGCAGTAAATACCACGACTGGCCCCAGCGGGCGCTTCATGGCGCGTAGGTCCGGCTTGGGCAGAGGTGCGCGGTCCGGCTGCGCAATCTCAATCCGCGCATCGACCCAGGAACCCTCTTCAATGAGGGCGGCAAAAAGTCTCAACTGGCCGGTGGTGCGACCCGTCTCGCCACGCATACGCGCCTCCGGTAAACCAGATTCCTTAACACCGCGCTCAGCGATGGCATCGCCCGCTTGCTCGATCAATTCGGCAATCCGACGTAGAAATTCCGCGCGCTTGACTGCGGATAAACTAGAATAGACCGGAAAAGCCTTTTCAGCCAAATCAACGGCCTTGGAAACTTCTTCGGAAGAGGCCTCAAAAAACTGAGGCTCTAGAGTTTCGCCAGTTGCCGGATCAACAGCTTTAGTGAATGGCTGCTCGCTTTTGGAACGCGAGAAACCAAGGATGGAATGACCTGATAGATTAGACATGTATGTATGTGTGCAGGTTTAGGAATGAATGTAAAGAGATAGCATGAACTTCCCTTATTTCAGGTCACTTTCGATAAACATTGAAGGCGCGCTAAAGGGATTCATTAGGAACGGGCTTGGGGTTTTTTCGCAACGGCAGCGCCCCCCGGCATCGCTATCGCGCTGCCGCTACAAATTAAAAAAGAAGAAAGACTCTGCCCCTGGCATCGCTATCGCGCTGCCGCTACAATTAAAAAGAAGAAAGACACTGTAGCGGATCGACGACAGCCGTTCCGGTTCTCGATGCTTAAATTGTTTTGCAATGCCGTTACGGAGAACTCATTCAAGTGTTTTCTGTTGATTACCCTTATGAATAAACCCTCCACTAACAAAGAATCCCGCCTCATCCCCGTAGGCATGGTTTTCCCTTTCATTCTCGTTACTTCCCTGTTTGCACTCTGGGGCTTTGCGAATGATATCACGAATCCGTTGGTCGCTGCGTTTAAGGACGTCTTCGTCATCAACAACGCGCAAAGCAGTTGGGTGCAAATGGCCTTCTACGGTGGCTATGGAACGATGGCGATTCCGGCGGCACTGTTCATCCGCCGGTATTCTTACAAATCCGGCATCATTCTGGGGCTCACCCTATACGCGATCGGCGCACTGATCTGCGTGCCGGCCGCTTCGATGGCCAGCTTCAACCTCTTTCTCGCCGCCCTCTATATCTTAACTTTCGGCCTCGCCTTTCTCGAAACCACGGCAAACCCCTACATCCTCTCCATGGGCTCACCGGAGACCGCGACCCGTCGCTTGAACCTCGCTCAGGCCTTTAACCCGATGGGCTCGCTGACCGGGATGACAGTCGCCAGTATTTTCATTCTCTCCAACCTGCAGGTCGAGGAATTCCGCACCGATTTCTCCGGCTACCAAAACGATCAGGGGACTCAACAGGTTGAGACGGTCGAATACAAGGTGCTTCCTTTTTTACAATCGAAGCCGAAAGAACGAGTCAACGACCCCATCATCGCGGAATACGTTGCGGCAAATCCCGACAATGGCCTGGACACCGCATTAGCCGATTATAAGGCGGGAGAACTGAAGACCTTTATGGGGAAGACCCACCGCGAGCTCCAGGCTCACGACCTGAAGATGGTTTCGACACCTTACATGATCATCGGCTTCATCGTGATCGGGGTGCTACTGGTTTTTATCGTCAGCAAGCTGCCGCACACCGCTTCGGTTGGCGACGAGCGAGAGAATTCCAGCCTTAGGGAAATTCTCGGGCGCTTGTTTAATAACCCCATGTATCTGGGTGGTGTCGTGGCGCAAACTTTCTACGTGGGCGCCCAGATCATGTGCTGGACCTTCATCATTCAATACGCCCAGGATAATCTGGGCATGGATAAAGCCACCGCACAGAATCACAACATCGCGGCCATGGTGGTCTTTCTGAGCAGCCGTTTCATCTGCACCTTCTTCCTGAAATACATCAGCCCGGGTGCTCTACTCTTGACCCTGTCTTCAGCTGCGATCTGCGCGACGCTGGGCGCGATTTACCTCCCGGGGATGGCTGGCCTCTACAGCCTGATGGCAATCTCCGCCTGCATGTCGCTCATGTTCCCAACCATCTATGGCATCGCACTCGAAGGACTGGGACCCGATGCAAAAATCGCCTCGGCAGGCCTCATCCTCGCCATCGTAGGTGGCGCCTTTATGCCGCGACTGCAAGGCGGTATCATGGATATGGATACTTTCATGGGGATCGACGCGACGCGTGGATCCTTCTTCCTGCCCTGCTTCTGCTTCATTATGATCGCTGGATACGCCTGCTACGTGCGTGTGTATCACGCCCGTCGGCTGGCAGGAGTGAACGTCGAATCCGGCGGCTGCCGGAAACATTGAACATCGAACGCCCAATGATCGATCCAGGGGCAACGCCGCCGAAAGGCGATTCGAAGTTGGATGTTCGACGTTGGATGTTCGATGTTCCAAAAGTTCCTCTTCTCATCCTCTCCGCTCTGGTGCTGGGCGCCCTGCTCTACCACCTGATTCCATTTAAGGCCGATGGCGAGCTGAGCGACTTCACGAGCGATGGCTGCTCGCTCTTTCCGGACAGCTCCTTGATCCATGCCGATGACTGGTGTGAGTGCTGCCTTGAGCATGATATCGCCTACTGGCGCGGCGGCACGGAGGCCGAGCGTCTGGCAGCCGACAAAGCCCTGCGCGACTGCGTGCTGCAACAAACCGGCGATGCCCAACTCGCCGAAGCCATGTATATTGGGGTCCGTATGGGCGGCAGCCCCTACTTCAAAAACTGGTATCGCTGGGGCTACGGCTGGAACTACGCACGCAAATACCAGACGCTGACCAAAGAAGAAAAGGCCCTCGCCGAAGCCAAGCTGCAGGCATTCTTTGCCAATGATCCGGCCCTGCCCTGCGAATGAGCCAACCTCTATTGTTAAGTTAAATTTTATTTTGATTAACTATTGATTTGCATCCGAAGCTTGTTTCCCTGTTATCTATAAAAATGACAAGTGGACTAATTCGTAGTATCGCCGCCCTAAGTATAGCGGCATTATCATTGCTTCAAGCCGAGGAGCTAGCCCAGCATCACGCTTTTTTGGAATTACCGACGCTGGTGCTGAAGAGCCAGGAAACGGCCAACGAACGCTCGGCCGCGACCTACACCACCCCCGTCTCCAACCTGGAGTTTGACCCCCGGATCGATCTGCAATCCCGCAACATGGCGGAAGCGCAGGGCGATATCACCATACGCGGAGGCATTTTCGAAAACACTGGCATCCGCCTCGGCAGCGCCACCCTGATCGACCCGCAGACAGGGCATTACTTTGCCGAGCTGCCCATCGCCCCGGAAATGCTCAAACCTTATCAGGTCTTTACCGGTGCGGATAATGCCCTCTACGGCTTCAACAGCACTGTCGGCACCATCAGCTACGGCTGGTCAGAGATCAAAACCGGCGGCAGTGCCACTGCCGGTGCGGGCGACCATGGCCTGAATTTTCAGCGGCTGCACCAAGGCTGGGCGACCCCACTCGGCGACTCCGGGCAATGGACCCTTGGCGTCGAAGCGGAATACTCCCGTTCCGAGAGTGATGGCAGTATCAACTTCGGGGACCATGACTTCTACCGCACCACGGGGCGCGTGCAGCTGGTCGGCCCCAGTTCGCAGACAGATCTTTTTGCTGGCTATCAGGAAAAGTTCTTCGGCTGGTTTGGCATGTATACAGGCAGAGCGTTTGCCGCGTCCAGTCCATTCGAGACCGAGAACCTAAAGACACGCCTATTCCTGGCCAACCACCGTCAGGCTTACGGTGATGCGAGTTGGTTTGAAGCCACGGCCTACTACCGGGAGCATTCCGACCATTATATCTTTAATCGCTTCGCACCGAACGATGACTTGATTCACGACACCAAGGTCACTTCGCTGGGATTATCCGGACAGCATGCTTTCGACGACGCCTTCGCCCTCAACTACTCGGGCCAAGCCACGGACGACAGCATTGACTCCACTAATCTTGAAAACAACTTCACCTCACGAAGCTACCATAAGTTTAGCTTGGTGCCGCAATACCAACTCCAGTTCGATTCGAATGACACCGTCACGCTACGCGCCGGCGCAAGTTATTACGATACGAACCGCAACTCGTCCGAAGTCTCTGCTATCGCCGATATCGCCTGGGAGCGAATCGAGAGCGATGGAACCTCTAAAAAAGTTTATCTCTCTTACGCAGAAGCGAGCCAAGTCACGGGTTACACCGCAGTCGGTGGCGGCACAGCCGGCCTTTTCGCCAGCAATCCAAACCTCGACACCGAAACCAGCCAAAACCTTGAGCTCGGCGGCACCCTCAACCGGGCCAATTGGAGCCTGAATGCAGCCGTGTTCTACCGCTGGGATGACGATCTTACCGACTGGACCTTTGACAGTGCCTCTCCCTCTGCACGCACCGCCAACCCGGTCGATCTGGAAACCTTCGGCGTCGAGCTGATCGCCACGAAACAATGGAAGCGCTTCGAAGCAATCGTCAGCTACACCTACCTCGACAAGGAGGAAGATTACGGCCCGAGAACAGCCGATGCCAGTTTCTACGCTCTCAACTTCGCCAAGCACCGCATCACTCTGGGCGGAATCTGGCGTCCGTTCGATTGGGTCATACTGCGCGTCGATAATGAATGGCGCGACCAGCAAGAAAATGCGCTGCGCAACAGCGACGACACCGCTCTTTTCACTCACATCGGGGTCAGCTTCTACCCGCCACAGATCGAGAACCTCGAACTATTCCTCGCCGGAGAAAACATCTGGGAGGAGAATTTCGAAGACGTGCCCGGCACCCCCGGACGCGGTGACCAATACTCCGTCGGGGTTCGCTACAGTTGGTAGTGTAATTCCAGGGATTTCGACGGGGATTTTTAAAAGTGGTCATTCCGGGCCTTCAGACCACAGGTCCGGGTGCGGTAGCGGCTTCGAAACCGGCACTCAGGTTTTAGTTGGTCGTCTTTGTATCCGTATGCTTGCCTGGTCAGCCATCCAATTTTGTTGTTAAAGCCCTCCAATAAACCAAAAATCTGAAAATTCACCCAGAGGAGTCAAGGGTTCCGGCTCCTTACACGCCTCATTGCCCTCCGAGTTCCCCGCCTCTTGCTTCTTCAGGAGCCAGTAAAATCATGAAAGATTGGGCCGACCCCGTCTCTTGCCCCTACAAACTATCCACTGGACTCTTCGGCACATCACTGCCCTCTACATGCAAGTAAATCCGAGTGGTTTCCAGGTTGCTATGCCCCAGCAGTTCCTGGACCTGGCATAAGTCCGTGCCCCCGCGCA
>Ga0307966_1000567_pt1 | contig 30902 bp, 20 predicted proteins | sample OrgLakmetagen646_FD_203141 | JGI IMG/M metagenome (GOLD analysis project Ga0307966, IMG submission 203141) | Saline water microbial communities from Organic Lake, Antarctica - #646 | ecosystem: Environmental > Aquatic > Non-marine Saline and Alkaline > Saline | place: Antarctica: Organic Lake... | reverse complement strand
GGGGCTCATGGTTGTGACATTGTAGTTTTGGTTTTGAATCGATCATAAACTAACAAAAATCACGCCATGAGTCTTTTTTTTGTTCGGACAGTACTGGTTCTACAGGAAAGTTTGTGGGTAAGTAGATGAGGTTGTTTGTTCAGCGACCTGGCAGAGTGTCCACGCGTACCAGTTTTATCTTTACGATTTTTCTTTGCAGTTCGCGTAGGCTCCTGCAAGAGTCGCGAGTGTCTGCTCTTATTTTTTTGTAGCAACAAATATCCTCCCCAATTCACAACTCAGGCAGGAGCTTCGCTCCGCTACGTACTCTACCAGGTTGTTTTGTTCAGCACCATGTTACATGTTTAATAAGATTCAACAGGGTAAATCCACTACAGAGGCTGTGAGAAAATTGATTCCAAAGAAATGGCGCCTAAGTAAATTAAGGTTTCTGTTAAATTCAGCACTGCACGTCTTTCTGACTCACCCCCGACCCCTCTCTATCTCGCCCTGACGGGACTTGACAGAGAGGGGAGCTTCGAAATAAATTCATAGCCTTAGAAAAGTTAAGTTAGCCTGAACTTTAGTCTTTAATTTCTCACAGCCTCTACAAAGGGAATCGCTAACCATTGGGGTTTTCGAATTACTATTCAGTTTTACTTTGGAAAATTAGACCTCAACCCACAAACTTTCCTTTAGAACCTATTTCTTGAACCGTTCTGAATATTTTACCGACATGCGCCGGTAGTAATTATTCACAGATTTTTTCATTTGGGATTGATAGTTTAAGAGGTGACTTTAATATGATGAACCTATCCGGGTTTCTCTATCAGAGATTTCAACTTTAATTTTATGCCATACTCCATGAAGATTACGATTTCCACGGTTTTTTCATTTCTCATGACGTTTGTTTTGATGACAAGCGCCTTTGCTCAGAGCGATATCACAACCGACTACTATCTGCCTGATGATGTTTCTTATGATGAATCGATTCCCACACCGGAAGAGGTCATCGGCCATCAAATCGGTCAGTGGCACATCACCCACGATAAGCTGGTTTACTATATGAGGGCTCTTGCAGATGCCTCTGATCGTGTGACCTATATGGAATACGCCAAAACCTACGAGGACCGGCCTCTTGTGATGCTCACCATCACCTCACCTGAGAACCATTCGTCGATCGACAGAATCAAAGAAAATCACCATCTGCTGAAAGACCCGGCACAATCGGAAGACATGGATGTCAGTTCAATGCCCGTCATCATCAACATGGGATATAGCGTTCATGGAAATGAGTCCAGCGGTTCAAACGCGTCTCCTCTCGTCGCGTATTACCTGGCTGCCGCTCAGGGCGATGAAATTGAGGAGATCCTCGATAACGCCGTCATCCTGATCGACCCGAGTCTGAACCCCGACGGACTTCAGCGGTTCTCCACGTGGGCGAACATGCACAAGAGTATTAAAGCGAGTGTGACGGATCCTGAAGATCGCGAACATAATGAGGTATGGCCCGGCGGACGAACCAACCACTACTGGTTTGACCTCAACCGCGACTGGATGCCGGTTCAGCATCCATCAAGCCGCGGACGCATTTCCATGTTTCGTGAATGGCACCCTAATGTTCTGACCGACCATCATGAAATGGGCACAAACTCTACCTACTTTTTCCAGCCGGGCGTACCTGAGAGAACGAATCCCAACACGCCGCAGAGAAACCAGGATTTGACCATGGCGATTGCCGAGTACCACGCCGATGCTTTGGATGAACGCCAGGAGCTCTACTATTCGCGGGAAGGGTTTGATGATTACTACTACGGTAAAGGCTCAACTTATCCCGATGTGTTTGGAACGATTGGCATCCTGTTTGAGCAGGCCAGCTCCCGCGGACACGCCCAGGAAAGCGTGCATGGTGTGCTAACATTTCCTGAAACAATCCTAAACCAGGTTACCACCTCGTTCTCTACACTTGATGCATCCATTGCGCTTCGGGAAGATCTGCTGGATCATATGCGCACTTTTTACCAAGAGGCCGGGGACGAAGCATCCAACTCGTCTATCAAAGCGTACGTTGTGGGCGACTCAAATGATAAAGCCCGGACATGGCACCTGACAGACCTCTTCTCTTTTCACGACATTGAGATGTATACCCTTGCCAAAGATGCTGAATTTAACGGCCAGGAATTTAAGAGCGGCGAAGCAATTGTAATACCTGCTGAGCAGACGCAGCATAAATTTATTAAGGCGATGTTCGAACGGAGAACAGAGTTCACCGACAGCCTCTTTTACGACGTGTCGACATGGACGCTTCCCTATGCGTTCGACCTGCCGTTTGCCGAGCTGAGTCAACGGGAGTTCAGCAGTTCCATGATGGGCAGCACCATTGAAGAGCCTCAATTTCCTGAAGGACAGGTCATAGGCGGTCGAAGTCAGTACGCGTACCTGTTTGAGTGGGATGAATACTACACCCCCCGGACCCTTTACCGATTGCAGGATGCAGGTTTACGCACAAAAGTAGCATCCAAACCTTTTAAGGCAGTAACCACAGGAGGCGTTCGTAATTTCGATTACGGAACCATTCTCGTGTCGCTTGGTATTCAGGATATGAATGAGATGGAGGTTTTTCGTTTAATGCAACAAGCCGCGTCTGAAGACGGCGTAACCATATACAGCATCCGAAGCGGACTGACCCCTTCCGGCATTGACCTTGGAAGCCCGAGCTTTGAAGATCTTGAAATGCCCAGCACGGCAATTGTCGGAGGCGAAGGCACACGAAGTTATAACGTCGGTGAAATTCGCCACTTGTTTGATCAGCGGTACCATATGCCAATTACCATTCTTGAAAAAGATGAGCTTGGTGGTGCAGACCTGGACCGTTACAACACCCTTATTATGGTAGACGGCTACTACAACGATCTTTCCTCCGGTGTTACAGACGCGCTGAAGCAATGGGTACGCAGTGGCGGAACACTGATTCTGAACCAGGACGCCATCAGCTGGGCAAAGGTTGAAGGGCTTGTTAACATTAATTTTGTTGAGTCTCTCGAGGATAGTGTCGTACAGCGCCGGTACGCTGATCTGTCGAACACAAGAGGGGCTCAATTCATAGGCGGGTCAATTTTCCACGCCACGCTGGATCTGACCCACCCCATTGCCTACGGCTACAACCGCGAGGAGATTACGGTATTCAGAAACTCAACGGATTTCATGGAACTGGCCGATAACCCATACGCTACACCCCTTCGGTACACAAGCGAGCCTCTTGCCAGCGGGTATATATCCGAAGAGAACCACGAGCTGATTGACGGAACTGCCTCCATCATTGTGGACAGTTATGGCGGAGGCCGTGTCATTAGTTATGCAGATAACCCTGCATTTCGCGCCTTTTGGTTTGGCACCAACAAACTGCTGATGAACGGTGTCTTTTTTGGAGATACCATCAGCGGCGCGGCATCAAACTAACCGGTTAGCCGATTTACCGGCATTTAAGGATCACATGCCGCCGTTTTCATCTTAATCGAAGAGAGCGGCAGCAGGTGACTTCAAACTATTTTTTCTGTGGGAGCACTCAAGTATCAGGATTTTGTTATTATTAAGGTATCCTTAAACATAATAACCCAAAAGCCATGGCTGATAAACCTAAAAGAAATGATCCCTGTCATTGTGGGAGTGGCAGTAAATATAAAAATTGCCACATGGAGAAAGACAAGTCGCAGTTCTCTTCAAAACTCGGCATGATTGGTGTTGCATTAGCCGTGATTTTGGGCCTTTTTATTGCCTTTTCAGCCCTCTCGGGTGGAGAAAATCAGCAAAACTGCCCGCCCGGAACGTCTTGGTCTGATGCTCACCAACACTGCCATTAACAGCTGACCGGTGTACGTCCGGCAATTTATTTTCAAAAAGAAAGCCCCACAATGTATGATTGCGGGGCTTTCTTATTTTCGGGTGAGTCTGTTTACAAAGCAGTCGTTACTGCTTCAGAATAGAGTGATCACCAATGTGAATCTCTCCCGTGGCACCATGGGCTTCGGCATTGTTCCCGATGGTCGACCGGTTGAGTTTGCAGCCATCAAGCGTAGCGTTGCTCTGTATAATTGAGTTTTTGATGGTACTGTTTTTGATGACTGTTCCATTCTCCACACTCACATTCGGGCCAATTTCACTACCGCTGATCTCAACTCCCTCGCCGAAATAAACAGGCTCGTGGATAGTCGTGCTTTCATACTCGCCGTGGCTATGCTGCTCTTTTTCGAGAATTTCACCCACAGTGTCGAGCCATGCAGGCAGTGTTCCGCAATCCATCCATTCGTCAACCGTGGCTTTTTTAAACACACTGCCGTCTTTCAGCAGGCGATCGAGGGCATCCGTTAGCTGTAATTCATTACCATGACCCCGTATGTCGTTATCGATGAGGTACTGAATCTCTTTCATCAATTTCTCGCCCTCCTTGAAATAGTAGACGCCAATAATCGCCAGATTAGAAATCGGTTCGCTGGGCTTTTCAACAAAATCAGTGATTTTTTCACCTTCATGAACCGCCACGCCAAATCTGGAAGGATCTTCCACTTCCTTAAGCCAGATTACACTGTCTGTGCCCTCTACGCTCACTGTTTCGGATGTATCAAAAATAGTATCGGCAAACACAATGATGACCTCTCCATTGAGCTTGTCACCTGCGCACGAAACAGCATGCGCGGTTCCTTCGGCTACTTCCTGTACGCCAAATGATGCCTTTGCGTTGTGTCGTTCACTCATTGCCGTAAGGCGTTCTTTAATCTCTTTCCCAAAATCCGGACCCAGGATATAAACGATTTCATCGATGGATTTGTCAAGTGTACGCGCAAATGTTTCAACAATTCGTTCCACAATCATTGTACCGGCAACAGGTAAAAGCGGCTTCGGTGTAGTATGAGAGTGGGGGCGGACGCGAGTTCCTCTGCCTGCCATTGGTATAATTAATTTCATATCTTGAATGCTTATTAATTTTTGAAAAATTGTGTACAGCAATATAACAGTTCACAAGACTATTTTCGAACGAGTTAATCGTTTCCAATCAATCAATAAGTAATATTAGCTTGGATTTATTCACAATTATTGTAAATACTGCAATCGTAACCATCTGTCTGGTTTTCATTCGACACTCATATACAAGAGCCAAATATTTTCTTCAGATGCTTCAGCAGCACGGCTATAAAACGTACGAGTACAGACACTGGCTGGTCGATCATTTTTCATCGCGGGCTATCACAACCGAGCACCTAATCTACAATACAGTAATTCTTGCGCTGATTCTGTTTGTATCGGCACAACTTACGTTCCTGGCCGGGCTGGTTATCATTTTTGTTTTTACGGTCTTCTGGTTTGGATCCGTTAAAAAATACGTGCCGGAAAAAGATAAAAAGCCGCTCGTTTTCACCTCACGCGTTCAGCGCCTGACAGCAACTCTCGCCGTTATAGTCCTGGCTGGTTATTACTTTTTCGGCAGCATCATTTTTTCGTCACAGCTTTTCTATTTCAGTGATAATGTAGAGGAGCCGATCGGACGCTTTCTTACTGCGGACCCCTACATGCTGGGATTTTTGATCAGCCTGATCGATATTGCAATCCCGTTTCTGATCTTCCCGGCTGCATGGATCATGAAACCTGTTGAAACCACCATTCAAAACGGATTTAAACGGCAGGCGCGGAATAAAATAGAGTCCATGCCCCACCTGAAAGTTGTTGCCATCACCGGCAGCTACGGTAAAACAAGCACAAAATTCGTGATTGACGCTTTCCTGAAAGAGCGCCTGAATGTGTGCGTAACCCCGGGAAGCTTTAATACCCCGATGGGGATCTGTAAGGTGATCAATAACGATCTGCAGTCGAACCATCAGGTTCTGATTCTCGAAATGGGTGCGCGTTACAAGGGAAACATCAAAGAGCTGTGCGACATTGCGCAGCCCGATATCTCTGTCGTTACCAATGTGGGTATTGCCCATTTAGAAACATTTGGATCTAAAGAAGCTATTGCACGTGAAAAATCAACGCTCGCACGCGAGCTAAAACAGGGAGGAACACTCATCCTTAATGGTGACGACCCAATTGTTAGCGCGATGGGGCAAGAGCGGTCAGATATTCAGCGAATTATTACGGGGGAAAAAGACCGGCAGGTGTGGGCGATTGACCAGACTGTTGATGAAAACGGCACGGGATTCACGCTCAACTGGCATCAGGACGACAGAACCGACTCTACCCGAGTCCAGACTAAATTACTGGGTAACCACAACACCCAAAATATTCTGCAGGCTTCCGCCGTGGCACAGCTTTTTGATATCAGATTAAAAACAGTAGCCGTGGCGGCATCCCGCATGGAGCCTGTTGAACATCGGCTGGAGCTGAAAAAGCGCGGGGATATCACGGTGATTGACGACGCGTTCAACTCCAACCCGGTAGGGGCTAAAAATGCGGTCGATATTCTGGCTGAGTTCAGCAGCGGCCGCCGAATCATTATCACACCGGGAATGATTGAGCTGGGTGAGCTTGAAGAGGAGGAGAACAAACTACTGGGTGAACATATAGCAAAGTCAGGGATTGATCTGGTAATTTTAGTGGGAGAGCAGCAGACAGCGCCCATCAAACAAGGAATTGAAGAATCATCAGCGCCGGATAAACCTCAGGTAAACGTTGTGTCCACTCTTTTTGAGGCAAACGACATCCTTTCGTCCTATGCCAGGGCGGGTGACGTGGTTCTGTATGAAAACGATCTGCCTGACAGCTACAATGAAAAATAAGCTGCTTATTCAGACTGTTAAAGGCCTGAATTGAATGGTTGAGATGTTCATTTCAGGCTATTTGTCTTCACGCCTGAATTAGCGACCCCTTTCTGTTAAAGACTGATCCAAGCCCGTACAGCAGCTGATCGAGCATGTACTCAAACTTATCAATATTTTGTTCCAGAAGCGTGATTCGCACTCCCGACACACTGCTGTTGAATCCACTCAACGGAACGGTGCACACACCGGCTCCGGCAAGCAAGTAGTAAGCGAGGTAGAGATCAGGCTGACCGTCAAAATCTTTCGTCCAGCTTCTGAAAAGATTTTTTTGCACATCCGGCAGCAGATCGGGGTCCACATCAGCTGGAGTAAATGAGTTTCTCACGTGAAGAGTGGCGTAAAAGGCTCCTTCCGCTCCTGCACATGTAATATCGTCCAGGTATTTAACGCGGTTCTTCAGAAGCTCCACTTTCTCAGAAAGTTTCTGTTTCCGTTCGTTTAAAAAACTTTCGTATTCGGGATGATCCAAGATGCCCGGCAGTACTTTCTGTGGAAGCGTTGTACTGCACACTTCAGTCATCTTGCACTGGTCAATTCTTGTACAGAGTTTATTAAACTGATCGTCGGCTCCGCGGTTGTAATATTCAACCCATCCACACCGGCTGCCGGGCCACGGAATTTCTTTCGATATCCCCTTCATCACAAGGGCCGGTACATCGCCAATGACCTCAGCCATCCGCACCATTTTTCCATTGTGAACCAGGTTTTCGTAAATCTCATCCGTCACAATAAACAGATCATATTCGCGGGCGATCTGAACCATCTCAAGAAGTATCTTTTTCGGATATACCATTCCGGTAGGGTTGTCCGGATTGATTATCAGCAGACAGCTGATCTCCTTGTGCTCCTGCACTATCCTGCGGATGGAATCCGTGTCAGGCAGCCAACCATTGTCGGGATTAAGCTTGTATGTAATTGGGTCTTCCCCTATCCGAAGTTTTTCCGCGCCGGTATGGGCGGGATACGTCGGAGACGGCATCAGAACCCGTGTCTTATTTGAGAGCAGGCTATAAAAGCGGGCTATTGCATCACCAAGGCCATTAAAAAATGTGATGTCCTCTTTTGTGATCTGCTGCCCCCCGTATCTGTTCGTTCGATTAGCAAGGAACTCACGCGTTTCGGGGAGCCCTTTTGAATCGCAGTATCCATAGGTACTGTTATCCTGAATTTGCTCTGCAACAGCGTCTCTTATCCAGCCCGGCAGCTGCAACCCTTTTTGAACGGGATCACCAATATTTTCCCAGATGACGGGATAACCAAGACTCTCTCGTTCAAATCCTTTGGATACTATTTGCCGGATCCCATAGCTTATCGTTGGTAAACCATCGGGCAATAATGAATGTCGCATAGCGTAATGTAGATTGATTTATTGTTTTTCAAAGAGTATGATTTATTCACCGCAAAATAAATTAATAATCAATAATTAATGTGATTTTAATATTTAAACTTAATTTTTTAATCAAAAATGGGTTTATAATTAAACATTATTGATTGATATGCCGCATACCTTATTCTTATCGGTGGTTTCCCGTAAACGTTAACCACAGGGTGTGGTTTGATGTACTTCAACTCCTTATAAATTGATCCTTCTGATATCTGTTTTCTCTTAACCCGGATTATACACCAGGAAACTTTAAGGTACTCATACACACATCGTCGTGAATAATCAGGGTTAAATTGGTGGAGAATGTTCTAATAACACGCAGACGCTTTCGGGTAAAATAAAAGCCGCGTCTGTTAAACGCGGCTTGAGTTGCATATCCAAATTATCAGAAAGGCAGATTATTCGTCGTGAATAATAATCGTTCCTTCGTAGAGCTCTTCCAGATGCACGGGACGATCGAAGGTAATAATAAATGCATCAGACATCTCTGCTACCGCGGGCGGTAAGATTTGTCGAGCTGCCGAGAACTGCTCAAATGTCCCAATCAAAACTTCGTAAAACTGACGGCGATGAATAATGAACACCTCTTCTTCAGGGTTCTCCAGCCTGTCGCTCAACAGTTCACGAAATCGGTCGCGAATAAGAATAGAACCTTCATACTCCTGTGTTGCAAATACCTGAACGTAATGCCCGGCCGGCACGGTTCGCCTCAGATCTCTGCTATCTTCCCCGTCAATAACCTCCTCTTGCGCAGGGGCACACATGCATTTTTCAAGCGAATCGGCTCTGGCCTGAAGGGAATCTATCAATATAAACAGGTTGTTGAATGTAAGATTGTTTTCTACCGTCATGCGATCCATGCGCGATTCAAGCGTATCAACTCGCTCTGTCAGGTTCCCCAAATCGCGCTCCAGATCGTCAATTCTTGAAATCTCTCGCGTAAAGTCTTCATACTCGCGCTGACTGATCGATTTTGATGGTGGTGCGAGGTTCAGCGGCTTTCTCGACTTACTTCCGAAGTGTATACGAACCCCTCCGGAGGCCATACCAATCTGATCATACGGGTACCCTCTGTCCGTCAGATCCAGCCGGTTTGATGACAGCTTTATCTCATGTTGAGCATACAGTTCAACTCTGTTCGATACACGATAAGCGAGTCCCAGGCCACCAATTAAGCTTGCCTCGCTGCGGGCAAAACTGTCATCCGGACCCTGCGCGTCGAAAAAATCCTGCTCAACACCAAGGATCACGTAGGGGTTTAGTGTTCCCGCCAAATCATTGTTCCGGTACAATCGGTTCAGATTGAACGTGTTCTTAATTGAAACAGTGTGCATGGTTGTTTCAAATCCTCTACCCTCCAGGTATGAATACCTGTATCCCGCCTCCATAGACCAGAAGGGTATCAGGGCATAGCGGACATCACCACCAAAGGCGTAAGTGGGTTCAGACACCACATTAAACCGACTCGCAAAAATTTGCTGCCCCCGGTCTTGCTCTCCAAAAATGTACCCGCCATAGAGCGATGCACTCCATCGATTATATTTTTCACTTTCACCCGTATCAGATGAGCTCTGTGCGAATGTTTGTGTTACGAAAAATGGTAATAAAACAATTAGTGCCAACAGTGATTTATACATATAGAATAGTCATTTTTTATAATGGACTTTCAATTTTTTCAAAGCCCCACATTTGCAATTTTATGATTTTGGGCTTGATCTGAGAATGATAACGACTATTATTATACAGAGTTTTTATTGGAATAAATATTACAAAGTTTTCAAAATGGAGTTGATAAAAGGTTACGTCAACATTCTTTTTTTAATTAGCATCCAACAGCACGTGGACTTACCGTAATCTTTTGAATAAGTTCCATTTAGCACTATGCACATCACTATTTTAGCCGGTGTGAATTTATTTATTGTTCCCCAATTCCACTTTTGTGATTTGTACCAAATTCCGCCTCTGCCAGTCCATAAAATGGAAAGTCTGCAGAGAAATCACATTACAATAATCCGATAGTCGACTCAAATCACTTATTTATTAAATTTAATTAATATTTTTAACATGCGTTATTTTCTAATCTTCGATACACTCAGATATTTATAAAAAATTTCCATCGGGTTTTCACAACAGTACCATCTAATGTGAGAGATTAAGTCATGACAACAATTACCATTAAGGATCTCTATGCCGATTTATCGGAGAGCATCTCCGGACTTAGAAATGATAGTTCAGCCGTGCGTGCATCGCGGGCAATCGTGGAACGCACGCTTAATGAGGGGCGTACATCCTACGGCATAAATACCGGATTTGGAGCCATGGCCCGTCAGAAAATCGGACCGGATGCACTAAAACAACTCCAGCGTAATCTGATCCTCTCGCATGCAGTAGGGACAGGCGACCCCATCCCCAAAGAGATTTCCAGGCTGATGATGAAGCTAAAAGTTCACGCTCTGGGAATTGGCAATTCCGGGATTTCTGTAGAAACATTTGAACGACTGCTTGTCTTCCTTGAGCACGACATCATTCCTGTCATACCCCAAAAAGGCAGTGTTGGAGCTTCCGGCGACCTTGCTCCGCTCGCTCATATGGCACTGCCGCTCATTGGATTTGGCGAATTTTGGGATGAAAGCGGCACTCAGGCCGTTCCGGCAAAAAATTACCTGGATGAGCATAATCTTAAGCCCATAAACCTAAAGGCAAAAGACGGGCTGTCGCTCATCAACGGAACACAGCTGATGAGTGCTTATGGAGCATTCATATTGGAAAAATCTCTTCACTTGTTAAAAATGGCGGATCTGATCGGCGCCATGAGTCTGGAAGCCCTGCAAGGCAGTATCACACCGTTTGATAAGCGCATTCACGAGTTGCGGTCTCACTACGGTCAAAAAATTTCAGCCAGGAATGTTCGCACCCTCTTGACTGGAAGCGAAATTCTGGAATCGCATCGCCATTGCGGTAAAGTACAGGATCCATACTCGCTGCGGTGCATTCCACAAGTTCACGGGGCAAGCCGCGACGCCATCGCCCACGCCATCCAGACTGTTGAAACAGAAATAAACTCGGTAACTGACAATCCGCTTGTCTTTGAAAACGGGGATATCCTGAGCGGTGGCAATTTTCACGGGCAGCCCCTGGCCCTGGTTCTTGACTATTCAAAAATTGCGCTGGCTGAACTTGCAAGCATATCCGAACGCCGCACGTACCTTTTGCTGGAAGGGCATGACGGGCTACCTAAACTTCTGATGGAAAAAACCGGCATTAACTCCGGATTCATGATTCCGCAGTACACCTCAGCTGCGCTTGTTTCTGAAAATAAGGTATTGGCGCACCCCTCATCTGTTGACTCCATACCCACCAGCATGGGGCAGGAAGATCATGTGAGTATGGGTAGCATCAGCGCGCTGCACCTGTATCAAATTTACAAAAATGTTGAACAGGTACTGGCTATCGAGCTCTTTACCGCAGCCCAGGCGCTCGATTTCAGAAAACCCCTAAAACCGGGAAAAGGCGTTGATATAGCACACAGATTCGTTCGTACTGAAATTCCGCACGCTACTGAGGACCACTATTTCAGAGATGACATCAGCAAAGCCGTTGACCTTATTACGGGACATGCTCTGATTAAACGAGTTGAACATGAGTTAAAAGAAATTCAGTAGTTTCCTAACTTTTTGGCACTCGTGTCGTATCAGCACCTGTCATTGATGCGACAAATACTCTTCAAACCAGAGTTCGATTCTTAAAATTAAAATCGGACATCTTCCGTCGGCTGACGGAGAGATTTTCCCCAGGGGATGCCTTCGGTGAGAGGGGGAGTTTACTTTTACTTTTTTATGAATCGAACTCAGGTTTCAAGCTTTTATAAAAAATTGACCTAAATCACTATCAAACCATGGATATCCTAATCATTATCGTTGGAGCGGCTCTTATAGTTGCAGGCATCATCGGATCTTTTTTACCCGTATTCCCCGGCCTTCCTTTCAGCTATCTTGGCCTCATCTTACTTCAGTTCACCAGCCCGACGCCTTTCACAACAATGTTTCTCGTGTACTGGGCTATTATTGTAGTTGTGGTTATGTCCCTGGAGAACATTCTACCCGCCGTGGGCTCAAACCGGATGGGCGGCAGCCGCTATGGCGTATGGGGCTGTATCATTGGCGGTGTAGCCGGTCTGTTCCTCTTCCCTCCCTTTGGCATCATCTTCGGGCCGATAGTCGGAGCATTTATCGGCGAATTGCTGTCAGGCCAAAACTCAGACAAAGCATTGAAAGCAGCAATCGGTTCGTTTATTGGATTTTTTGTGGGAACCGTCATTAAAGTTGCTCTCAGTTTCGTACTCGCATTCTATTTTTTCAAAGCGGTTTTCACGTAGCAGCAAAACTGTTGAACAGGTTCATCTCATACGCCGCAGGACTCGACCTGAAAGAATCAGACTTTTGATCCGGCCCGACCCTTATCCCCGACCTCATTTACCCCGGATTATTCACCAAGAAATCTGGTTGTGAACAAGGCGAATTGCACGAAGAAATTCCGCAGCCATTCACATCACCACTTAAATCTGAGGGTTCTACAGCGATTGACGGCGAATAAGACATTGGCCTGCAACATGCCTATCTTCAGAGCTTAAAATTCGATCACATGAATTTAGACTAACTAAACTTCAACACACACCGTGGCGATACCTACACTCTGGTTCATTCTTGGCCTGATTGCACTCATTTTGGGAGCAGAAATATTAGTTCGCTCCTCATCAAAACTAGCGGCGTCCCTCGGTGTATCAAAGCTTGTGATTGGGCTCACCGTTGTGGCGTTCGGCACAAGCGCGCCTGAACTGGCCGTTGGCATTGAAGCCGGTCTTATGAATCAGCCCGACATCCTGATGGGTAACGTGATTGGCAGCAATTTAACGAACACTCTGCTAATACTCGGGCTCGCCTCGCTCATCATTCCGCTCGAGGTTCATAAAAACCTTATACGGTTTGATCTGCCGGTAATGATCACATCCACACTGCTTCTCATTCTTCTTTCACTTAATAATATTATTACGTTTTGGGAGTGTGCCCTCCTTTTTCTTAGTCTCCTTATCTACCTGTATGCGCTGGTACGATTCAGCGGAAAGACCCGCATAACTGAAGAGGAAACCGTAAAAGCGGGCTCGCCCTGGAAGAGCGGACTTCTCTCGATAGTTGGCCTGGTTATGCTCATTTTCGGTGCCCGCTGGATGGTGGAGTCAGCCACGATTTTTGCAGAAAAAGCCGGAGTAAGTGAACTGTTGATTGGCCTGACCATTGTAGCCGTGGGAACATCCCTCCCTGAAATTGTTACATCGATCCTGGCTGCCGTACGCGGTGAGAAAGACCTTGCCGTCGGAAGCATTGTGGGCAGCAACATTCTGAACATTCTCTCCGTTATCGGCATTTCCGGGCTTTTTATCTCAGGTATCCCGGTTCAGGAGTCACTCCTGCAGGTAGAATACATGATTCTGATGGCCGTGTCCGTTCTCTGTTTTCCGATCTTTTTTACCGGCCGACGAATCAAGCGAGTTGAAGGGGCTATCTTTCTGAGCAGCTATATTCTCTACCTTTTCTATCTCTATTTCGACTCTATCACAAGCTCTTTTCTGCCATCTTTCGTGCAATGGGTTCTGTTTGGGTTTGTGCCGGTAGTTGTGCTTTATGTTATTGTAGCGTTGATCAATGAGTTTAAAACAAAAAAAGCGGTAACAGAGTCGTAAGCTGCTGTCGCTCCCTATAGTATCTTCTGCTTATGCTGACTCATCCAAACGTAATGCTTTGATCTGCTAAATACCCCCCTCGCCTGCATTGCCACCTGCCGGTTTTGGCACTCCCCTCATGAGGCTCTGAGAAAATAGGGGGGCAATCATCGAGCAGGTTAACTTTTTAAGGCCGATGCTCTTATTCCGAAGCTTCACTCCCTATCAAGTCCCGACAGGAGCCTGTTTGGCTTTCGACGGAAGGGGACGGGGGAGAGTACTTTTCGCACAGTCCGGATAAAGACCAATTATTTCCTTATTTCTCTACCAGGATCCAGCCGTCTTCGTTAACCATCTTCTTGGCGTACTTCCATTTCAGCTCTTTCGTTTCGCCGCTTCCCATGTTTTGAACCTTCACGTAATCATTACGTCCCGGCTCATCTTCCACGGATACCGGCTGGCGTTTTTCACCTGGAGCTGATCCGCGCTGCCGGTTGCCGTTTTGATCCTGCTGCTTCCCGCCCCGGAGGCCCATGTTGGTAGAGTCGGCTTGCTCGGCACTGGCACTGTCGAGATCGATTTTACTTTTCGCTTTCTGTGCCTGCTGCATTTGATCGCTACGATCCTGCTGCATCTCGGGAACAGCTTTCCAGATAACTGAGATGGTCTCTTTGTTAATCTCAGAAATCAGGGTCTTAAACATCTCGAACGACTCTCGCTTATACTCCATCAGCGGATCCTTCTGAGCGAATGACCTCAAGCCAATCCCCTCTTTCACCGTATCAAGCTCACGCAAGTGTTCCATCCATTTATTATCGATGGTGCTTAAGATGGCGGTTCTTTCGAGAGATCGTGCAACTTCACGGCCTTCATTCTTAGATGCTTTTTCAACATCAACGATCACCCGCATACGGCGGATACCGTCGGAAAATATCACCTGGATCTTGGTCGGCTTCTTCTCAGAGTCCGATTCCTGAATCTGGTTTACAATCCGATAGAGCGGTTCAGCCACCAGGCGCTCTTTCTTACGGTAGTTTTCGTATGCGCGGTTCAATACCATGTCGATCATGCCATCTTCACCAAGCATGCCCCATTTATCGCGATCGAGCTCAATATCTACGGCAAGGAGTCTCAGAATATCGTCCCGAAGCTGCTCATACCGGCCTTCGAAATAGTGCTCATTTACCACATCAACAATCATATCCTCAATCATGTCGAAGATATCACTCTGCAGCTGGTCGCCGATAAGTGCGTGACGACGGCGGGAGTAGACCACTTTTCTCTGGTTGTTGAGTACATCATCAAACTCAAGCTGACGTTTCCTGATGCTGAAGTTATTTTGCTCTACTTTCTTCTGTGCCCGCTCCAGGGATTTGGAAATCCAGGGGTGCTGTATCACTTCCCCTTCATCAAAATTCAGTTTGTCCATGATATTGGCAATCCGGTCGGATCCGCCAAACAGATCCATCAGCTCATCTTCAAGCGATACAAAGAACTGCGACTCACCGGGATCTCCCTGGCGACCTGCACGTCCGCGAAGCTGAAGGTCAATCCTGCGTGATTCGTGCCGCTCGGTACCAAGAATTGCCAGCCCTCCTTTCTCTTTCACTTCAGGCGCCAGCTTAATATCTGTACCTCGACCGGCCATGTTGGTAGCCACCGTCACTGCTCCGGGCCGCCCCGCTTCCGTTACAATTTCACTTTCGCGGGCATGCTGCTTGGCGTTAAGAACGTTGTGCGTAATTTTCTGGCTCTTCAGCATACGGCTGATTTTTTCAGATTCATCTACGCTGGTTGTACCCACAAGCACCGGCTGGCCTTTTTCGTGGTACTCCCTGATTTTTTCAATAGTAGCGTTGAATTTCTCACGCTTCGTTTTGAAAATCAGGTCGTCTTTATCATCCCGGACAATCGGCCTGTTCGTGGGGATCACCACGACGTCCAGATCGTATATTTCGTTGAATTCGCCCTCTTCCGTAGCAGCCGTACCGGTCATGCCGGAAAGCTTATGATACATCCTGAAAAAGTTTTGGAGCGTTATGGTCGCGTAGGTCTGCGTTGCCGCCTCTACTTTAACGTTCTCTTTTGCTTCAATTGCCTGGTGGAGTCCGTCGGAATAGCGCCGCCCGCTGAGTACCCGGCCGGTATGCTCATCCACAATATTAACTTTTCCATCCTGCACAATGTATTCATCCTCACGCTGAAAGAGCGTGTACGATTTCAGGAGCTGATTAACAGTATGAATGCGCTCGCTCCGCTCTGCAAATTGCCGGTGTAAAGAATTGAACCGTTTTTCGCGTTCCTGCTGAACCTCCTGCTTCGCTTCTCCAATTTTCTTCTCTTTGTAATCGTCGCTGAAATCACCTTTCTCCTCAATGTCTGAGACCTTCTCTTTTTCAAGATCCTTGATCTCTTCCTCAATTTCAGAAGTCTCAAGTCCAAGATCAGGAATCACGAAAAAATCATCATCCTCACCCCCTTTGGTCAGAAATTCCCGGCCTTTCTCGGTCATTTCTATATTCTTCATCTTCATATCTACCGCGTAGAAAAGATACTCGTCTACAAACGGCATGTTTTTGGCGTTATCCGCGAGATAGAGATTCTCGGTTTTCTGCAGCAGCTTCTGGTTAGACGGTTCCTGCAGCATTTTCTTGAATTTCGGGTTTTTCGGGAATCCGCGGTACGCCCGGAACAGGGCAAGTCCTGCATCTTCCGTATTACCGTCAGCAACATTCTTCTCTGCTTCACTGACCAGATGCGCCACCAATGCTTTTTGAGCATTCACAAGCGACTCTACACGCGGTTTCATCTCCTCATATTTCTGAGAGTCGTTCCCCTGGGGAACCGGGCCTGAAATAATAAGCGGCGTTCTGGCCTCATCAATCAGGATAGAGTCAACCTCATCAATGATAGCGAAGTGGTAGCCCCGCTGAACAAGCTGCTCCTCTTCAGCAACCATGTTATCGCGCAGGTAGTCAAACCCGAACTCGTTATTTGTGCCGTAGGTAATGTCGGCGCGATACGCTTTACGGCGCGGCTCTGAATTTGGATCGTAGTGGTCAACGCAGTCAACCGTCAGCCCGTGAAAGTTAAAAATCGGTTCGTTCCACTCGGCATCACGGCGGGCAAGGTATGTGTTAACCGTTACTATGTGCACACCCCGTCCGGCCAGTGCGTTCAGATACGCGGGAAAAATAGCGGCCAGCGTTTTACCTTCACCGGTCTTCATCTCTGCAATTGATCCCTGGTGCATCGAAATAGCGCCGACAAGCTGAACATCGTACGGAACCATATTCCACTCTATATCGGTACCGGCGACGGACCATGATTTACCAACAAACCGGCGGCAAGTATCTTTCAGTACCGCAAACGCCTCCGGCATAATCTCATCAAACAGCTCCTCAAGAATTACCAGCCACTCTTCCTCAAGCTCTTTAAGCTGATCGGACAGTTCACGCCGCTCATCCAGGGTGATGGACTCATCATTCGAATCCATTTTCTCTTTCACCTCGTCAATCCGCTGGTCAACCTCAGCTGTTTCATCGGTGATCATCTGGCGGAAAGATTCTGTTTTTTGTTTGAGCTCATCATCACTGAGAGCTTTAATCTCCTCTTCGAAACTTTTGATTTCATCAACGATCGGCCAGATCTTTTTAAGGTCGCGCTCGCTTTTAGTACCGAAAATAGATGTAAGGAAACTGGATATTTGATCTATCATGAAGGGAAAACTGCGATTAAAATTAATTTATAAATGTAAGGCTTAAGTACTACCTGTTCAACAGCATGCAATAATCTTTTGAAGCAAGGATTGTACCGCTGAGGGTTATTCCACCAATCTAACGACAGAAAGACTGTCAGATTGAGTGGGTGGAGAAGAAAATCATTAAAATCTTGATTAGACTTTTACTTAATTCTTCGTATTTTTGAAGTCTATCAAAAAAATCAGATTTTTGAATTATTACAAGTTTAGGTTATGAAACGTACGTACCAACCAAGTAAACGAAAGAGATCAAACAAGCACGGATTCCGTAAACGCATGAAATCCAAAAACGGCCGCAACGTGCTTAAACGACGACGTGCCAAAGGGCGTCACAAGCTTACTGTAAGTGACTCGCACAAAGGAGCAAAATAGATCAGTGATCGGATCTGACCCCGATCAATCGTTGCCCCGTTCTAAAATTTTGCGGGGCCAACGTAACTTCCAGCGACTGTTCACGCGCTCAACCGTCCTCAAGAAACCTCCCCTGCTGTGTCGGTACCGAGTGTATGAAAACCCGCAGGAGAGTTGCATGTTCGGGTTTATTGCTCCTAAAAAGTTATTTCGCCGGGCCGTGGATCGCAATCGTGTCAAACGATGGATTCGGGAGGCTTTCCGGCTGAATCAGCATTTGCTGCCTGTATCCATACAAACGAATACCATTGGTTTTCATGCAGTTTTCATTGCTATATCTAACAACCTTTCCTACAAAGAAATTGAAGTTCAAATGGTCTCCTTATTGCAATCACTGACTGACAGATTGACGGCTACCCCCGGGACCAGATTAACAAGAACACCGAAAGACAGAGATTAGATTTTGGATAAGAACACCATCACCGGGCTATTACTGATATTCGCTATTACGTTAGCCTGGGCATTTTACTCGATGCCAAGTGAAGAAGAGCTTCAACAGCAACGCGCACAGCAGGCTATTCAAGACAGTATTGCCTCCGCTGAAGCGAGAGAGCGAGGCATTGGCGAGCCTGATGATATCTCTCAGCAAGCGCCGGACAGAAACCAGCCGGAACGCACGCTCGGGCAGCAAAGCCTAAACCCTGCACTCGGGGCTTTTGAAAATGCATCCTACGGCGATACCACCCGCACAATTGTGAGTACGCCTCTTTATGAAATTGAGTTCACCAATCTTGGAGCGGGCCCATCGAAATACACCCTGATGGAGTACAATCGGTGGGACCAGCAGAGGATGCAGATGATTCACGATACAACGCGTTCTACTTACTCTCTGGGGTTCTTATCGAGTGAAAACTACAATATTGAGTCGAACACAATTCTTTTTGAGCCGCTCTTTTCAACCAGCCGGATCAATGTAGCTGAAGGGGAAAGCCAGCAGCTGCGCTACCGGCTGCGGATGGATGACGACTCTCAAATTGTTTATACCTACACGTTTTATGGTAATCAGTACGAGTATGAGCTCGATATAGAGTTCGAGAATATGCTCGATTACATCAGCGACAGTAATGTAGACTTTGGCTGGACATCCGCACTTAACGTCTCCGAACGAGACACCGCACAGGATCAATTAAATTCCGCGGCTCACGTTTACTTAGGCGGCGAACTTGAAAAACTACAGCTAACCGAAGCTGGAAACAGCGAACAGGTCTACAGCGGAACCATTGACTGGGTTTCCACCAAATCACGGTTCTTTGCGCAGTTTATCAAACCATTGACCAATTCCAACGCGGCTGTGCTTCGCGGTGAAATTACGGGAACCGTTGGTGAACCAGGCGCTCTTCATCACTATCAATCGTCTATAACATCCAACATTGTTGCCGACAACACCCTTGAATACGAATTTTATGTAGGGCCGCTCCGCTACCAGTACACAAAGACGTTTGATGAGCACGCCTACGATGTTGTTGAAATCGGCTATGCGCTGATCCGCTGGTTTGCCGATCCGCTGGTCCGCTACCTGATCATACCTTTCTTTACGTTGGGCAGCACTATTATTCCAAACTACGGGATTCTGATTATCCTGTTCGGTATCATCATTAAGGTTGTCCTCTTCCCGCTTACACAGAAGAGTTTCAAAAGCATGGCCGCGATGAAGGATCTCCAGCCCCAGATGCAGGAGATCAAGGAAAAATACGAGGATGATCCTCAGAAGCAGCAGAAGGAGACCCTGGCCCTCTACAAGAAAGCGGGCGTCAATCCGCTTGGCGGATGTCTGCCCATGCTGCTACAGTTCCCGATATTGATTACCCTGTTTTTCTTTTTCCAGAACTCGATGATCATCCGTCAGCAACCGTTCCTGTGGGCAACTGACCTCTCCGCACCGGATTATATTTTCAACTTACCGATCAGCATTCCATTCCTGGGCGACCAGATTGGCGGATTTGTCCTTCTGATGACGGCGGCTATGTTTGTTCAGACAAAATTAACGGGCAGCGTTGGCGGCATGGGTGGCGGATCGTCGGCGGGCGGCCCCAACATGAAAGCCTTTACGTATGTTCTGCCGTTTATCCTGCTGTTTGTGTTTAACAACTTTGCTGCAGGCCTCAGCCTTTACTACCTGGTCTATAACGTACTGTCAGCCGCCCAGCAGGTGCTGATTACGAAACAGACAGGACCGACCGAGGTTGACACCAAAAGCAAAGGATCTAAGAAAAAGAAGGGGAAAAAGAAGTAAAGCGCCGTTTCACTTTCTAATGCGTATTTTGATATAAAGCCCTGTATTCAGTTTTAAAGATTGAATTCATAAGTCCCCCTTCCCAAAGGAACGCCGATGGCGATAAAAGGGGATTAAAGGGGGAATGTTCATACGATATCATTTGAGTAAAATATTGTACACCCCCCTGAGTCTCCCCTTGTTAGGGGAGAACTAACTGATCGTTTTTTGAATATTTACGAGTCTGTGTAAGTTCTGCCGATGGGGGATCCATGGAGCATGTCTATACGACTTCATGAGAAAAAATATTATACACCTCTCTGGGTCTGAGGCTGTCCAAATAGGAGCATAATTAAGTTACTAAGCTTAAATAATTTAGACTTTAAATCCCTCTCTATTAGATAGAGAGGTAAATAGGGTGAGTCAAAAGAAGATTTCTAAATTATTTAAGCGGATTCCGGGGAAAAATATTTTTTGGACAATCTCAGAATAGACCGATCTGTTTCGAAAATTAACGAGTCTGTTTAAGTTCTCTCGAAGGTGGATTTCATGGGGCATGTCTATACGACTTCGTGAGAAATGACATTGCACACCCCTCTGGGTCTGAGGCTGTCCAAATAGGAACATAATAAGTTACTAAGCTTAAATAATTTGGACTTTAAATCCCTCTCTATTAGATAGAGAGGGAAATAGGGTGAGTCAAAAGAAGATTTCTAAATTATTTAAGCGGATTCCGGGGCAAAATACTTTTTGGACAACCTCAGAATAGACCGATCTGTTTTGAATATTTATAAGTCTGTTTAAGTTCTCTCGAAGGTGGATTTCATGGAGCATGTCTATACGGCTTCATGAGAAATAACATTGCACACCCCTCTGGGTCTCCCCTTGTTAGGGGAGAATTTTGCCTTTAGCAAGAGGGGTTTCATATTTTGAATCCACTTTTTTAATGAACTACATCGGGGCAGAGCCCACGAGGTATCAAATTGATTTCACCCTATTACTCTTTCCGACCCAGAGGGTCGGGGAATTAAACCACTTATGATTGAATGCCTATGAAATCACACGCCATCGGACATTTCCCCCAGGTACGGTTTTCAGGCGGCCGGAAGTGGCTGTTTAATCCCGTCCTGAAAAAGCGGTTTGCTAACCGGCCCGAAGAGCGGGTACGACTGCAGTACGTTGAGTTCCTGCTCCGCCATACTACCGTTCGTAAAAACCGCGTAGGATTTGAAACTCCGGTGAAGGCTGAATCAGCCGAAAACATGCTGAGGGCTGATCTTGTGCTTTATGATCGTGATATGCAACCCCACGCGCTGATTGAATGCAAATCGGGCCGGATTAAGCTCAACGCGAAAACTGCAGAGCAGACGGCCCGCTACAACCAATCGCTGCAGGCCAACTATCTGATGATCACCAACGGGATTGATGATTTCTGGTACAGGCGTGACGGGCAATCCGTCTCACCGCTGAAGCAGCATCCCTTTGACCTGAAAGAGACGGAACTCGATGCAACAAAATCTCCCAAATACTGGACAGAACGCGGGTTTCTGGATGCATCACTCCCGGATGACATTGCACTGCCCGCCGCTGAGTTTCTCAATACAATATTCATCCGGCCGGAGAGCGCAACCGGCACCTACCTCACACTTCCGCCCGATATCTCCCCCGCGTCGCTCGACCACTTTTATCGCATTGATGAGAGAGACAAAGATCGCAGCCTTGCGTTCTCACTCATCGCGGTTTCATCAAACCAAACCATGCTGGCCGCAATGCTGAACGAAGGGGGCAAAAACCGGGGCATTACCTGGCTTCCGCTTGTAGGTTTTTTAAAAGACGGCCTGACTGAAGCACAGCTTCTCTCTCCGGAAGGGACAAGAACCGTTCACATTTCTGAAGAGGCCGGCACTCTGTTGCTGCACCCATCTGAAACGAACGTTAAAAAATTGGTAAATCACCTGATTAACCTTTTCTATTGACCTCTCCATCCGCTAAATTCAGACAAACCTTTTGAATAACAAACAGACCTATGCCAGCAAAACTCCAGCGAAAAAAACTATTCTCTTTATTCGACGACGAACAGGAAAACGTGATCTACATCAAAGGTGCTGAGTTGATGTATCGCTACCAGACCGATTTTGAGTTCCCGTTTCGGCAGGAGAGCAATTTCTGGTACCTGACAGGAGTGGATGAACCCGATTATCACATGATTCTGGATCTGAAAACCGAGACATACTACCTGTTTGCCCCTAAGCGCGACGAGCACTACGGCGTGTGGCACGGCCGAATCAAGTCTAAAGACGATATTCAGACGCTCTATGAACCGAACGAGCTGCGCTACGACAATCAGCTCCTGACCGTTCTTAAAGAGCTTGACCCCAAGGTCATTTACTGCCTCAATGAAGAGCAGGCAGAATACCTGGAAGATCTGGACCGCAGCTTCAGCGTGGATTCCGAATCTCTGACAGATGCCATCACGTTTTGCCGGACCATAAAAACCGAAGACGAGCTGGACCAAATGCGGGAAGCGGCGCGGGTGAACAACATTGCCCATCGCAAGGTGATGGAGGTTGTGAAACCCGGCATGTACGAATATGAGCTGAAAGCTGTGTTTGACTACCACCAGATACAGCGTGGCCTTCTATTTCCGGCGTATAGCGGTATTCACGCTGCGGGTGCTAACAGCGCCATTTTACACTATACAGAAAACTCAAGCAGGGTGAATAACGGCGATCTTTACCTGATTGACGCAGGCTACGAATATGAAGGATACGCATCGGATATCACCCGGACATACCCCGCAAACGGGCGCTTTACAGACGACCAGGCGGCGGTATACCAAACGGTACTGAACGCACTGAACACTGTTATTGAGATGGTGGAGCCCGGTGTAAAAATGGAAGATCTGCACATGAAAGCCGCTGAAATTATCCTGAAGGGGCTGAAGCAGATGGGGCTTGTTAAAGGCACCATAGAAGAGCTGATGGAAAACGATATTTTTGCGCTCTTCTTTCCACACGGACTGGGCCACTTTCTGGGTCTGGACACGCATGACGTGGGCGGATACCCGAAAGGCGTTGAACGGATCGACCGGCCGGGGATCCGGTTCCTGAGAGCCCGGCGCGAGCTGCAGGCCGGCATGGTGATTACCATTGAACCGGGACTCTACTTTATTCCCGCCCTGCTGAAAAAAGCGTTTGAGGATGAGGAGAAAGCCGGGTTCCTGGATGCCGGCAAGCTGGAAGGCTTTTTTGAATTTGGCGGCGTGCGCATTGAAGACAATCTGGTGGTCACCGAAGACGGATACGAAAACCTGACGGATGTCCCCAAAGAGATCAAAGAGATTGAGAAGATTATTCGGGGGTAGTATGTGGTAGATGGTAGATTTGGGATTAAATGATCTTTTTTTCGGAGATCAATGCAGCCTGAGTGCGGCATCTCACGGTTCTTTTGCTGCATTCTTTTCTACTCAATGAAGGCTTTGCAAAACCGTGCTTTTGCCAGATTTCGTCGTTTTATGCAATCTTTAACAGATAATGTTCTGCAAAAAAATGAACAGAAGAACATTTATGGCTGGTCTGGTTGCTTCAATACCGCTATCGCAATTCGCTAAATCTATAAAATTAAATTCTGACTACAGTGCGAGAACTGAGAAAGGATTTAAAGTTAAAGCAGGTGAAGCACGTTTTGACATCCATTACAAAATGAATGGGATTACCCAGAATATATTGGATATTAAAATATCAGGGTCTGATACAGAGAATGGTTTAGCAGTATTTGAGCAAATCGGCCTGACGCCCAATGGAGGACCACCTTTACATATTCATCCTTACCAGGATGAGTGGTTTTATGTTATTGAGGGAGACTATTTATTTCAGGTGGGAGAAAACCGGTTTCAAATGACGAAAGGGGATACCATTTTTCTCCCAAGAAAGGTTCAACATGCGTTTGTTCAACTTACAGAAAAAGGGAAAATGATTGTATCCTACCTACCTGCTGGTAAAATGGAGGCTTTTTTCAAAGTAACTGATCAATGGACGTCCTCGCCGTCAAAAGAAGAAATCTCATACGTTTTTGTAGATCACGATATGGAGGTCGTTGGTCCTCGCCTACAAGTAAGCCAATAATACACAACAATAATTAAAATCAACGCATTAAGCTGACCTGCCTTGCCTTTACCTACCAATTCTAATTCTTCAATTCCAGTAGTACATTTTGTTTTAAATCAACATTGGCCTGCATGCTGCTTATGCGCAAGGTCATTAGTCGTCAATAAAATATATCTCAGAGAACAACCCTGTGAGTCATAAAATTTTTAAAAACGAAGCTGCTCGATTACGAATAGAGAATTGGTATCTACGATTTCTTAAACGGGTAAACGTTCAAAAGAACTCCATTGAAGTTTCCACTTCCTACGGAACAAGTCATCTATTAACAGTAGGTGATAGTTCCAAAACATCACTTGTTTGCTTACATTCTATGTTGACAAGTTCCGCTCATTTAGCTTCTGAATTAGGTTCTCTTTTAGATCGGTTTTACATCATAGCACCGGATTTACCCGGGCAATCAGTAAGAGGTTTGCCCATCCGCCTGCCCTACAGTGATGATTCCCATGCTCAATGGCTACGAGAAATACTTGATGGGCTCAATTTAGAAAAAGTTCATCTGTTGGGTGTAAGCCTGGGTGGCTTTGTTGCCCGACAGTTTGCTTCATCTTATCCCGAAAGGGTCAAATCACTTACTCTTATTGTACCGGCAGGTATAGCTCAGGGTTCACTGATAAAAGGATTTACAAAGATGGCCTTGCCTATGATTATGTATAAGATTAATCCATCTGAAAAAAATCTTCGCAAGCTGGCCAAACCTTTGATTACTACCTGGGACGAAGATTGGGTAAGATATTTAGGCGATTCATTTAATGATTTCTCTGCCAATTTGAAGATTCCTCCCCTTGCATCAAGTGAAGAATTGAAGAGCTTGAAAATGCCTTGTCTGGTAATAGGAGCTGAAAATGATATCTCATTTCCCGGAAAGAAAATAATTGAACGTGTGAAAGATTACATACCAACTGTTGAAATTGAATTGATAAAGAATAGCAAACATAGTCCTCCAACAACACCAGAATTTAGGGATTGGTTGGGTAAACGCGTTAAAACCTTTATTAATTAAAGTGATCTGAAAGGTGTCAGGCACCCTTACCGACTCAAATTTATCAAAAATGGAAGCACAATTTTAATTGACTACACAAAAATTACCTCATTCCCCCCTGCAGCTGAAACTCTTCAAATGACCGACGTTCGTACTCGCGGGACGAAATATAGTTGAGCACAGGCTGCAGGTCGTTTGCTTCAATAAAACCGAAGAGATGCAGTACATATTCACCCTTTGGATTAAGCAGCACTATAGCCGGTACGCTCTCTGTTCCAAGCAGCTTCGCAAGGCGAACCGATGATAGCTCTTGCCCCATATAGCGATGCATTGTCTCATTATCATCACGATTGAGGCGTGTTAACACAAAATCAGCGGCAAGCTGAGGCATCAACTCTGGGTAGACGTCCCGTCTCATCTTTCTGCACCAGCCGCACCATGGAGCCGAAACATCAACAAAGATGGGCCGTTGTTCAGCGGCGGCGATGGAGAGGGCTTCCCCAAACGTCTGCCATTGCGCTTCTTGCTGAGCATAAGCGGGGGGCGTTGTCAACCCGTTCAGCATCAATACACAGACGATTAAGCAGGCTTTAAGCGATGTTTTTTCTCTTGTATACATAGTCATTCAGTGTTTCGATTACCGTAAATTTAAACGCGCCCCAATGGAAAAAGTGCGGCCAACAATGGGGCCCCATGTGTATATGGTATCAAACCCGGGACTAAAGGGCGATGCGGCATCAACCAGCGGTGTGCCCTGTGTAAAGTTGAACATGTTTTCAGCGGATATAAACACCTCAAATCCCACCCCGGCAGCATCATTTACACTGGTGAATTCTTTGATGAGTTTCAGATCGTGGGTGCTGTAAACGGGCGACTGACGATCGCGGCCGAAATCCTCCACATAGCTATCAGGCATTCGTTTGGAACCGACCAGATTCCCCGAATAGCTTACTGACGCGTTAACGCTTCGCAGCTGATAGGTTGCTCCGAAATTGCCGAGAAAATCCGGGGCATAGGTCAGGGCCTCACGATTATTATCCTCTTTGGTGAATACATCCATAAGCGTAAAGCTGGTATTGTAACTCAATGGGAATGCCGTGAAATTTTGATCCAGTCCCAGTGAGAACCCCTGCGTTACGGAAAAACCATCCAGGTTTTCGTAGACAATCAGGTTCGGGTTCTCATCATAATCGGGGATAATCTGATTAGAAAACCGCGTGTAAAATCCATCTACGCTTACCGTCATTGGATTCACTCCGAACGGGATGATTTGCTCCAGACCTGCGGTAATACTTCGCGACTCTTCCGGCTCGAGGTTTTCATTGAAGACCACCTCGCGTGATCCGGTAAGGGCAGCATGATCTTCGGTAAAGACATTCACCACCCGAAATCCTGTGCCTCCACTGGCGCGAATTGTGGTCAGCTCGGATGGGCTGTATTTAGCCGATAGCCGGGGAGCTATAACAAACCCGTGCTCTGTATGGTGATCGACACGAAGTCCACCGAGCAGCGTAACGTCAGCCATGCTGAGTTCAGCCTGAGTAAAAACACCCGGAATGAATCGAAGATCTGCACCGCCGGAGGTAGCCGGTGTATTGTCGTCGTACGTTTCAAAACGAAGGGTGCTACCGGTTAAAATTCGGAACTGATCGGACAGCGGCTGATCCCACGTCACCTGCCCGAAGGCAATGTTTTGTGTGGCATCATAAGCTTCATCACCGTAAAAACTGTCCTGCGAATGGTAGGTCAACGCGGAGTTAATGCGCATGCGCTCATCCATGCCGGCCGGACGAAATTCCGTAAGCAGCTCAGCGCGGCGTGTATAAATAGACTCTCCGTAGACTTTACTTGAACCGCGCAGCTTATCTGAATATCCGGGCACACCACCGGTTCGGTCTTCATTTAAATATTTCGCCGCAATATTCAAACGCTGCTCGCCATTCTCCCCCTCTAACACCCCTTTCCCAAAAATGGCCACTCGTGTCTGCTTGGGTTGATCATTAAAACCGTCTCTGTTTTTGTCAAAGTAGTTTTCGCTTCGGTTGAGATTACCGCTCACAAATCCTTTAAAACGGCCAATTTTCGGCGAAGCCGCAAGGTTGACACTCCCTTCCTGAGTGACAGTTCTTCCATAAACCTCTGCCACAAAAGTGGGCGTATTTGACGGATCTTTGGTAATAATGTTAACCACGCCACCCAGCGCCTGCGTGCCATAAAGCGTAGATTGTGGCCCTTTAATCACCTCTATCTGGTCAATGATGGAAGGGCTGATCCCATTCAGCCCATACACCGAGGCCAACGCGCCTTGTATAGGCATACCGTCAATGAGGACGGCGGTATTCGGGCCTTCCACACCATTAATTCGAATGGCGTTGGTACCGCAAACGCCACAGTTTAGCTGGGTGGAAAGTCCGTTAACACTACCGATCAGGTCCATAAAATTAGAGCTGGTTCTTCCCCGGCTGAGCCGTTCCACATTTACCACTTCCACTTTCACCGGGGAGTCTTTCACATAGGTTTCCCTCATGGTTCCCGTAACGACCACTTCACCCAGCTCGGAAAGGGTCTCTTCCATGGCAAAGTTAACCGTAATCGTTGCTCCGGCAGACACATCAATGTCTCTGGTTAGATTCTTGAAGCCCACATAGGATGCAGTGAGCCCGTAGGTTCCTTCCGGGACGTTGGTGATTTCATAAAATCCATCGGCATTTGCAGAAGCGCCTCGCTGAATTTCTGAAACCTTGATTGTCACGCCCGGCATAGATTCGCCTTTGTGGGTAACGGTGCCCCGAATAGTTCCGTTATTTGATTGCGCTACACTTAGCGTGGCAAACGATATACAGAGTATTAATGATAGGAGTACTGTAAAAACTGGTTTCATAATTAATGGAGTTATATCCCGGGATTAATTATAAACTAACCTTAATCTTTTATTTAGTCAAGGCTAAACATTTGGACGTCAGACGACTTTCCCTCTTTGCACGACCTGACATACCCGGCCGATATGGTTTGGTGAGACGATTAACATTTTATGTGCCTTTCAATCACCACAAACATATCCCAAAAATCAGGCGGGCATACGCCGTGTGAATACTCTATTTCTTTAGGGCGAGACAATGATCGTTTTTTGACATTAAATCGGTTTGACAGATATGAATATCACTATCTTATTAAACCATGAATAAACTCTCCCTGCGCTGCGTGGATAAGATGATCTGAGATGGTTTGGCACACATGCTGTGTACCTCAGCATCAAACGGTCTGGTTAGTGGAAAATCTTACCGTGAAAAGAGAGAATATTCGAAAACGGAAGTGCCGAAAGCCGATTAACGTAGGCAGAAAAAATACTCACCAACCCTTATGAACCGACCAATCTACACACTAACACTACTGCTGATCTCTTGTGCTTTTATGGTTACCCTTCAAAGTTGTGTTCAGCAAGAGAGTGAATAGACTGTTGTTGAATCCAACGCCCAGCAGATGGTCTATGGCACCGGAGATTCTGCCGAAATAGTCAACCTTCTCATAGAGGAGTGCGGGGTGATATCACTCTGATTCTTTAGGAAAAGGCCATGATCGTTTTTTAGATGTTAAATTAGTTTAGTTGATATTATACTGATCTTTACACGATGAACAAGAATAGTAAAGTTTAGAATAAGGAGAATAACACCTGAAAAATATACTCATTAAAAATGCTGTTATTTGGGCAGTAGTAATACTTTTAGCCTCCTATTTATTTAGAGGTGCAGAAAATTACGAATACCTCTTCGGCATTCTGATTGTCGCAGCTGGCTTACAAAATGCAGTCATTTATAATGCATCAAAAAAAGGCAACGCTAGTTAAATGCGATTAGTCTGAGAATCAAACAGTGACCAAAAATGCTCCCGCATTCAGGTTGGTGCGCAGGGTTCAATCACGCTCATTCTTTATGACAAGGCGATGGTCGTGCTTTGATCTTAAATCCGTTTAGTGGATATTATCATGATTATTTTGATGATAGCATGACTATCGTTAATGGTAAACCGATGCTGTTTAATAAATATTTCAAAGAAGCATTTTCAGAAAGATGAATCTTGCCAAACGAACTTTCTAACTACTTCCCTGAATGAATAAATACAACAAACTTGAAATCATCGGATTCGCTCTTTTGCTGATTGGAGCTATTTTCTGGATATCTGAAAAGATGTTCGTTATTGAATCAGTAGTTGTGATGTATGAATACGCCCAAATTGTATTTTGGCTGGGACTCTCTATTTGGGCGCTTGGATATATGCAAAAAGAAGCGACTGAGAAGGTCAAAGCGGAAAAAGATTAACAATCGACTTATAAAAATGTGGGTGCCATTCTGATGCTGCGTAATGGAAATAATGTCAATGATCTGTACGAACTGTGGCCAACCGGTTGATGGAAATTTTTGCGCACATTGTGGTCAAAGTGTAACGGTTGATGAGCAAAAACTTATCGTAAAGATGACTTGGCGTTATCAGTCCTGCAACCAGCGAAAAAATGTTAAACACTTTGCAGGAAATGTTTGCCCAATAGAATCGAACACTAACAATGTAAATCAAGCATACGCGTTTGCGTTTAGTTGCTTGCATTTAAGTACTTTGTCGCGCCGCTTAAATACCAGGACGTTAATTTGATCCGTACAATTTTATGGAAAAATCTCTTAAAGCTAAACAAATTGATGAAGGTGGATCCGATCTACCAATTGTAGTAGGTATAGGCGCTTCGGCAGGCGGCATACAGGCACTGCAAAGCTTTTTTAAGGAACTCCCTGCCAAAACAGGGATGGCTTATGTTGTGGTTGTTCATCTGTCACCTGAACATGAAAGTTATCTGGCAGATCTTTTACAAAAAAATTCTTCTATACCAATTGTTCAGGTAACAGATCAAGTAGAGGTAAAAAAAGATCATGCATACATTATCCCTCCCAACAAAAATCTGACGATTGAAAACCAGATACTTCATCTGACCAAGCGCACATCGAAGAAAGGAGTTCAATCCCCTATCGATATATTTCTGCAATCACTTGCTGAATCATATAAGGAAAGAGCGGTATCTGTTATTCTTTCCGGAACCGGAAACGACGGAACCAATGGAACATTAAAAATAAAAGAGTTCGGAGGCCTTACCATTGCACAATTGCCTGATGAAGCTGAATATGATGACATGCCGTTGAATGCCATTTCGACCGGCCATGTGGATATTACTTCACCGGTTCTGGAGATGGTTAATGAATTGCGGGATTATGGAATAAAAAGGGGAAATTTTCCATACTTCAAGCAAGCAGAAGAGCTGACTGATGAGGAAAATGAGATTTATCTGAACATTCTTGACCTTGTGAAAAAGCAGAGCGGAAATACGTTTACTCAATATAAACGGCCTACCATTTTGAGGAGAATTTCCCGGAGGATTCTCCTGTCCGAATCGGCAGATTTATCCTCTTACTATTCGTTTTTAAAGAATGATGAGGAAGAAA
>Ga0307966_1000566_pt1 | contig 30947 bp, 29 predicted proteins | sample OrgLakmetagen646_FD_203141 | JGI IMG/M metagenome (GOLD analysis project Ga0307966, IMG submission 203141) | Saline water microbial communities from Organic Lake, Antarctica - #646 | ecosystem: Environmental > Aquatic > Non-marine Saline and Alkaline > Saline | place: Antarctica: Organic Lake... | reverse complement strand
CAAGCCTCAAGCTCGAGGCGCTCTGCTGAGGAAAGAAAGCCGGGGCGGATCATGGGCATAGATGAATCGTTCTAAATCCAGCCGTCAAGACATCAAATTCGGCTTCTGCAGGACTCGGAGTATATGCCTATTAAAAACTCCACTATTCGGCAGGGGTTGAGGCCGGCCCGCTGGTCTTTTTCTCGGGCTGCACGGCCGCCATACCGGGCCAAGAAATGGCTGAGGATCCCCAAACTCAGTTTCACGCCGTTTTTTCAAAGCTGAGCGCCTATCTGGCCGAAGCGGGCCTCGGGTTTGACGATATCGTCGAAATCACGTCATTCATATCGACCTGCGCAAGCATCACGGCGTCTTTGCCGCCGTGAAGGACCAATATATCGGCGAGCCTTATCCGGCATGGAGTGCAATCGGAGTGACCGAATTCATGCCGCCCCGCGCGCTGGTAGAGGTGCGCGCAGTGGCGTTGCGTCCTAGCGGCGGATAAACGGGTTAGGGATGTCGACATTGGTCGAGATCCACACGCTCTTCAGCTCCAGATATTCCATCATTCCGGCGATGCCGCCTTCGCGTCCGATTCCGCTCATCTTGAATCCTCCAAAGGGCGAGGTCGTACTGGTCGAGCGGTAGTTGTTTACCCAGATTGTTCCCGCGCGGATTTTTTCAGTCATGCGGATGCCGCGCGCCAGATTTTCGGTCCAAATTCCGGCAGCCAGCCCGAATTAGATGTCATTGGCAATGCGCACGGCATCATCCTCATCCTCGAACGGGATGACCGACAGGACGGGGCCGAACACCTCCTCCTGCGCGATGCGCATGTCGTTTGTGACGTCTGCAAAGATCGTTGGCTCGTAAAAGAGTCCGTTGGGCCAGCCTTCGACCTTTGCCCGCTTGCCGCCGCGCACAAGTCGCGCGCCCTCTTCGGTTGCGATGCGGACGTATTCTTCGATCTTGGCCATCTGCGGCACGGTTGAAATAGGCGCTATTTGGGTTTCGGGGTCGCTGGGATGGCCGAATTTAACACCCTCCAGAAACGCAGTCAGCTTATCCAGAAACGTATCATGGATCGAGCGCTGGAGCAGTAGGCGCGAACCGGCAATGCAGGTCTGGCCCGACGCCGCAAAGATGCCCGCGACGGCACCTTTCACGGCCTGCTCCAGATTTGCATCTTCAAAGATAATGTTGGGGGATTTTCCGCCCAGCTCCATTGTCACCCGCTTCATCGAGCGGGCGGCCTGTTCGTTGATGATGCGCCCCGCCTGCGGCCCGCCGGTAAAAGCGATCCGTTTGACCACCTTGTGCGATACCAGCGCCTCGCCCATCTCGTGACCGTAGCCTGTAATGACGTTGACGACACCGTCGGGAAAGCCTGCCAGTTTGACTAGCTTGACGAACTCCAACAGCGAGGCCGAGGTGAATTCTGACGGTTTCAACACCACCGTATTGCCCGCTGCCAGCGCGGGGGCCAGTTTCAGTGACGTCAGCGGCAGGGGTGAGTTCCACGGCATGATGCAGGCTACGACGCCCAATGGTTCGTACCGGGTGAAATTGAAAACGCCCGGCTTGTCGGTGGGGATGGTGGAGCCTTCAATCTTGTCCGCTAGGCCGCCGTAATAATAATAGTAGTTGGACATATAGTGCATCTGCATGCGCAGTTCGGCGATAAGCTTGCCGTTATCCTTCATCTCGATTTCGGCTAGCCAATCGGCGTTTTCGTCTATCAGATCACCCAGCTTGCGCATCAGACCGCCGCGCGCCGAGGCTGACAACCCGCGCCAGTCAGGGTTCTCGAACGCGGCTTGTGCCGTGCGGCATGCGGCATCGACATCGGCGGGGGTACCGCGTGCGACGTCGGCCCAGACTTCCCCCGATACCGGATCGCTGGTTTCAAGGTATTGCCCATCTATAGGAGTCACGAACTGCCCGCCAATATAGTGGTCATAGCGCAAGCGTCCGTTCGCCCTGGTGGGCGTCGGCGCGATGTCGGGTGTGGTGGCGGCGGGAAAAGGGGGGGTGCTCAATTTTCTGTCCTTTGTGGAGGTCGCGGCAGCCGCTTAGGCCGTCGCTGGCTGTGGTTGACCCGCGAACGCATGCATATTCTTGGTGGCCCAACTGATGGGAACATTCTGGCCTGGGGCAAATTCAGCGCCGCCGTCACTGAGGGGCTGGCGGGCGACCAAGGTGCCCACACCATCGATGACCAGACACAGGCGCACATGATCGCCGTGATAGACGACGTCGGTGATCCGCCCCTCAAAGCGATTCTCGCAGCCATCGCGATGGCCGACCCAGATGCTTTCGGGACGCACCATTGCCGTAACGTGCTGTCCCGGTGACAGATCAGCGCCTGAGGGCTGCGCACAAACGGCTGGCCCTGCATCTGACACGTTGAGTGTGATCGTGCCGCCGTCAGTGGCGCCGATGCGGCCTTCCAGCCGGTTATTCTCCCCCATGAAAGAGGCGACGAAGGGGCTGGCCGGATTGGAATAGACATCCTTGGGCGCGCCGATCTGCTGGATTCGGCCCTGATCGAACACGGCGATGCGGTCTGACATAGTCAGCGCTTCGGTCTGGTCATGCGTAACGTAGAGCATCGCGATCCCCAGTTGCTCGTGCAGGCGTTTGATCTCTAGCTGCATATGCTCGCGTAGTTGCTTGTCCAGCGCGCCTAGCGGCTCGTCCATCAGCACCATGCGCGGCTCGAACACCAGTGCGCGGGCCAGCGCCACGCGCTGTTGCTGCCCGCCAGACAGCTGCGTGGGCATCCGGTCCTTGAGGGCGCCCATCTTGACCATGTCGAGCGTTTTGGTAACCTGATCTGCGATTTGTGATTTTCCAATCCGCCGCATTCGCAGCGGAAATGCAAGGTTCTCGGCCACGGTCATATGCGGGAAAAGTGCGTAATTCTGGAACACGATTCCGAAGTCGCGCTTGTAGGTTGGCACATCGTTCAGCGGCTTGCCATCGAACAAGATCTTGCCTGTGGTGGGGGATTCACAACCGGCGAGCATCATCAGGATCGTTGTCTTGCCAGACCCTGACGGACCGAGCAGCGTCAGAAACTCGCCCTGTTCGATCTGCAGGTGCAGATCATCCACGACCTTGGCTGTGCCTTCGTAAATCTTGTCGATGCCATCAAACAAGACGAGCGAATCGGTAGGGATGGGCAAGGCTGGGCTCCTCAATGGTCTGACCGTCCGGCGATCAGACGCTCGCCGCGGCGACGTATAGCCTCGCTGATGAACAGCAGTACGAATGACAGCAGGATCATGATAACAGCGGCGGCGGTAATTGTCGGGCTGAGAAATTCGCGCAGGCCAGCGAACATCTGGCGGGGCAGGGTAAACTCGCCGGGGCTGGTGATAAAGATCGCGATCACTAACTCGTCGAACGATGTGGCAAAGGCAAAGATCGCACCCGCTGCGACACCCGGCATAATCATGGGCAGAACCACCTCACGAAAGGCGGTAAAAGGCGGCGCGCCAAGGCTTAGCGCGCCGCGCATCAGATTTGCATCAAACGTCTGCAAGGACGCGAGGACCGTTATCACCACATAGGGCGTCGCCACGATAGTATGCGCTAGGATCAACCCCCAGAGGCTGTTGGCCAGCCCCACGACCGAGAAGGCTAGATACATCGACGCAGCCGTGACGATCAGTGGCACGACCATCGGCAACGATAACGCGACGATCACCACCTGCTTGCCGCGGAAATTCGATAGGTTGATGCCGTAGGCGGCCATCGTGCCCAGCACTGTCGCAAAGATCATCGTGGCGGTGCCGACGATAAAGCTGTTCTTGGTGGCGTCGAGCCAGCGTTCGGTCAGGAAGAAATCAGCATACCATTGCAGCGAATAGCCGGGCACCGGCAACGTCAGGATGTTGCCTGACGAAAACGACAGCGGAAAGATCACCAGTAGGGGGGCCACAAGGAAGAACAGCACCACCCAGGCAGAAATTGCGACAAATATGCGGGTCATAGATTCCTCATGCCTTGATCTGATTGCCAAGGCCGGGGATCATCTTGCGGGCAATGACGATCAATACGAAGGTAAAGAACAGCAGCAGCAGCGATAGTGACGCTACCATTCCAAAATTGATCGACTGGTTGGTGAAAAAAGCGATATAGCAACTGATCATCTGGTCCTGCAAGCCTCCGACCAGCGCGGGCGTGACGTAGAACCCCATTGACAGCATGAAAACGATTATAGCCCCGGCTGCCACACCCGGCATTGTCAGCGGCAGGTATACCAGCAGGAACTGTCGCCATGGTGGCGCGCCCAGTGATGCGGCGGCCTTGAGATATTGTGGCCCCTGCCGCTTCATCACGCCATAAAGTGGCAGGATCTGAAACGGCAGCAGCACATGCACCATCGCCACGTAAACGGCAAAGCGGGTAAAGATCAGCTGCAATGGCTCGTCAATCAAAGAGGCGCCGGTCAGCACTGCGTTGATCGGCCCCTCGCGTTGCAGCAGGATGAACCACGCGGTCGTGCGCACTAGAATCGACGTCCAGAACGGGATCAACACCAACAGCATCGCATAGCCGGTGGCCCGGTTTGACAAGGTCGATATGTAATAGGCCGTCGGATACGCTAGGATCACGCAGATTGCAGTGACCCAGATACTTATCCAGAAGGTCCGTTTGAACAGATTGATAAATATCGCCCGGTCGGTTGGCACCGCTTCAATGTGGCCATCTGGAGTGATTTGCAGATCCAGCGCGCGCAGCAGGAAGCTGGCGGTATAGGGATTGGAGTTGGTCTTGATGAGCAGCCACAGCTCCGGATCGTCCCATTCGACGATCTGGGCGGGCAGGCTGTCTACATAGGGCGGCGCCAACGCGTCGATGCCGCGGCGCGTCTGCATCAGGATGGTGCGGGAGCCGTTCAATTCAAAGTTCAGCCGCCGCGTCATCGAGCCGAAGTCGCGCGCGCCTGTACTGTTCTGAATATCCTCGATCAATGCGTCGAAGGCCGCGTCGGGCGGCATGCCTACCCCGTCCCATTCGTCCAGCACCATGACGGTGCGGGGCAGGGCGGCTGTCACCTCGGGGTTCTCCACGGCCTTCACCAGCGTATAGCCGATAGGTAGGATAAAGCCTGCGATCACCACCGCCAGAAGCGGTGCGATCAGCATCCAGGATATGCGGGTGTTCTTGGACATCGGAGCCTCTGGTAGGATGCCGCCGCGATCTTGGCGGTGCAAAATGATGCAAGCGGGCTGAAGGGTGGGCTGGCTGTGCTACGTCCGCTTGCCATCGTAAGTGCGGTGCTGTGCGGGTCGCCTGCGCCGAACAGTATCACGGCGCAGGTAGGTTGCTTTAGAGGTTGCCTTACTGGGCAGCCCAGGCGGTGAACTTCGCCTCAAGCTCATCGCCATGCTGGATCCAGAACTCGGTGCTGATAAACAGCCCTTGGTCCGAATGGTTCAGAACCATGCCGGGGTTCGCCTTTTGCAGCTCGGGGTCGGCGTTGACCTCCTTGTTGGCGGGCGAGATCGGCCAGACGGCGGCTTGGGCGCGCAGCGGCGCGGGGCTGGTGATCCAGTCGATCATCTTCATCGCCTCGTCGGCCATAGGGGAGCCGGAGATGACTGCCCAATAGTCGATGGAGTAGATCAGCGTGCTCCAGTTCAGCGCATAGTCGGCGCCGTCATTGTTGGCGCCGATGATCCGTCCGGTATAGCCGGTGGCGAAATCCACCTCGCCGGAGCCGACCAGTTGCAGAGGCTGGGCGCCGGACTTCCACCAGACCATGCTGTCCTTGATCTCGTCCAGCTTGGCAAAGGCGCGGTCGACGCCCTCATCGGTCGACAACACGTCATAGACGTCTGCCTTGGCAACACCATCGGCCAGCAATGCCGCCTCCAGCGTCATCTTTGGGCCGGTCCGCATGGAACGCATGCCGGGAAACGCTTCGATATCCCAGAACTCGGCAAAGTTGGACGGCCCGTTCGGATGCTTGGCCTTGTCATAGAACATCGCCGCGCCCCAACCGGTGCCGCCGACGCCGCATTCATGCGTTGCGCCCTCAATGAACTTGCCGCCATCGACGACGTCGAAATTGATCGGGGCAAAAACGCCATCTTCGCAGCCGCGCACCAGCTCAGGCGCCTCTACCATGATGATATCGTAGGTGACGTTGCCGGTTTCGACCATGCCATAGATCTTGGCCATCTCGCCGTTGTAGACATCGTCACTGACGGCCGTGCCGCTTTCGGTCTCGTAGGCTTCGAACAGATGTTCGCGCGCGCTGTCCTGATAGCCGCCGCCAAATCCGACAATGGTCAGGTCGCGTGCCTGCGACATGCTGGGCAGCGTCAGCGCCACAAGCGCGGCTACGGTCAATGGTGTGGTGATCTTCATTTTAATCTCCCATTTGGACTTGATGATGGTTTGGCAGGTAGGCCTGCTCTTCTTTTGTGATCGTCTCGGGTCTAGCGTTGATCGGTCAACCCCCTTTGCCTGTAAACTGGTAAGTCATGCGGTGAATTTCGGACAGGATTGCGGTCGTCAGATGTGGCAGTGCGGCGTGCAGGGCAGGCGTCGGCGGCAGGCCCGACAGCGCGGTCAGAACAGTGGCCGAGCATAAGTTCGACGGCAAAAAGGGCGCCTGCGCGTTGGTGTTCAGTCCTGCAAGGACGGGCAGCGTATAGGCGCCTGTGCCGCTGATAACGACCGCGTCTGCGGCATTCGTGTCGATCTTTTGCGCCGCGGCGGCGATGTCGGTAGGGGTCAACTCGTACGCTCTGAACTCGTCCGAGAACGAATGAACCTGAACCACCTCCAGACCCGCGCCTGTCCAATAAGCCTGCGCTAACGCCGTCAATTCTGTGGGATAGGGCGAGATCATCGCGATCCTTCCCGCATTAAGCGCGCGCAGCACGATCAGAATGGCAAGGCTGGCCGTGACGACAGGCGTGCCGGCCTGCCCCGTCAGGGACCGGCACAGATCCGTGTCACCCTCGGGCAACAGTTTGTAGGAGGATCCGGTCATCGCGATGGAAATGCCGTCCAGCTTGAGTGAGCCAAAAGCGCGCGTCGCGTCGGGGTACGCTTCGACATAGAGGTCGTTGCGCTGATAGAGCGTGGTGCCGGGAAACACTGGCAGCCGCGCGCAGTGATAGAACGCGCCGGCGGGGAGCAGGTCGCGCATTTCTGGCTCGACCGCTGGGTTGGCGGGCGGGACGATCACGCCCAAACGCGATTTTGCGTTCAGATCAGCCATGTGCGCCTCCGCTACCGACCGCGCCCGCAGGCACTCCGTCCAGCATGTCCAGCATCGCCTGCTTGGCCAGAAAAGTGGTCGCTTTGGCCGTGTCCTGCGAAAGGGCGGCGATCCGCGCGACTCGCTCGCTGCCGGTGCCAATGTTTTCGTCTGTGCGCGGGATCAGAATCTCGCGGGTCACCCGTTCGCGCTCAAACGCAGCGCGATCCAGTGGACTGGTGGAGCCGGCAGTGGCCGCTTGCGTCATTGCTGCGGCGAATGCGATTGCATCATGGATGCCCGCGTTCATGTTCATACCGCCCTTGGTGTTGGTCAGATGCAACGCGTCGCCCGCCAGATAGACGCGTCCGGCGCTGGCTGCCAGCGCCCGGCGGCGGCGGGCGGAGTAGACGTCACGTCCCGTGACGTGCGGCAGAATCTGCGCGATGGGCAGGAATTTGGACAGACGCTGGGTGACCCAATCATCCGATGTCGCCTCCGCCTCGGATATGCCGGCCGGCACGCGAACCACAATGCGCCAGCAATCGTGCATCTCCAGCAGGCTACACGCGTCCTCGCCCTCATGAAGGTAAACGATGCCACCCAGATCAGGGATGAACCTGCGCAAGTCCATATCGACATAGAGCCGTAAAACATTGCCGGGATAGGGCTTTTCGACATAGCCGATGCGCACCGCCTCGCGCGTCGCCGATTGGGCGCCGTCACAGCCGAACAGGACAGCGCTAGTATGCTGCGATCCGTCGCCAGCTGTCGCAGTCACGCCGTGCGCGTCCTGATCAAGGCTGGTGAGCCCGGCGCCGAAATGGATCATGCCGCCTGCTTCGATAAATGCGTCACGCAGCAGTTTTGTTAGATTTGTCTGTTCGAAATGCAGGCGAAACGGATTGCGCACCCGCCCCTTGAGAAGGCCAAAATCGAGCATGGCCAGCATCGTGCCGTCCGGTGCCCGGTATTGGATCTGCGACACGACCGATCCGGTTTCGAGCATCTGGTCCAGCACGCCGACCCCTTCGAGTATGTCAAGGGTCGAGGCGTGGAAGGTTGATGCCTTTGATTGCTCGTTGACCGCGCCGCGTTTTTCCAGAACGGTAACGGTCATTCCAGCACGCCGCAACGATAATGCCAGCGTCAGGCCAACAGGGCCGGCCCCCACCACGATCACGCCGTTTTCTGCATTCAGATTCATCATCATTCCGTTTTAGTTTGCCCTGTGAGATGCTAGCAATAAAGATTAAGTGTCAACACTTTCGGGAATAATAGAGTGTAAAGCCAGATTACTGGACAAATACCGTCAATTCGTCTCTTAATGTCAACACTAGGCGCCTGCTATGCCATATTAAGCCTCGCGCACATCCAGCCCTTCGAGATAGGCGGCCACCTCGTCCGTGGGGATCACATCGGCGTATTTGCAGTTCAGATCAAAGAGGTTCACGGCATGGCTCGCTTCGAACCGGTCGAACGCGGTTTCCTCGGGGATGATCGACTTGAAATTGTAGGAATACGCGTCGACCGTTATAGCCCGCAGGCAGCCCGAAGAGGTGCAGCCTGTGAGGATTAGCGTATCGACATCCAGAAAATTCAGATGGCTCATGAACAGCGTCCCAAAGAACGCCGACGGCTTCCGCTTGCCGATCAGAATGTCCTGAGGCCGCGGCGTCAGCGGGGCAACCGTTTGGGTTGCATGGGTTCCCTCAACCGAGGTTTTTTCAGTGCCCCGGTGGCTCTTGCCAACTTGCACGCCGCTGTCGACCATATCGGGGCGTCGTTCGGACTGCGTATAGAAAATCGGCAGGTTCTTTTGCCGCGCGATATTCATCAGCCGCTCTATATGGGGCACGGCTGTCCAGCCGGCCTCGCCGCAATGCGTACGATACTGTTTCAGCCCGTCCTGCTGGCGCTGGCCCGGCGCGTCCCCGCAAAAGTTATACTGCACGTCAATGATAAACAGCGCCGGCCGCTTGCCGAAGCCTGCGCGCTTGCCATAGCCGGACAGCTGATAGATTTCCTTGTCCTTCTCGGTCAGAAACCTGTCCCAGATGCGTGTCGTCATGCCAGTCCTTTCAGGTATCGCGCTGCATATAGCGGCCGATGGCGTTCAAATTTGCGCTTAATGCGCCACCCTCAACCATCACCTGCCCGCGCAGAATGGTGTGTGTGATCGCGCCGCGAAATGTCATGCCCTCGAAGGGTGAGTAATCCGAATGTGACGGGTAGTTCGCCGGATCGACATGGGTCTGGCCCTCGGGGTCGACCACGACGAGGTCGGCGTCAAATCCGGGTACGATGCGCCCTTTGCCCTGCACCGAATAAAGGGCTGCCACATTGCGCGAGGTGGCCGCCGCCAGCGTCTCGATCGGAACGCCTCGTTTGTGATACCCCTCGTCGATCAGCACTGGCAGGATCTGCGCGATGCCGGGGAAGCCTGCGCTAGCGGTCCAGATGTCCGGCGCCTTGGTGGCGCGTTTGCGCGGCACATGGTCCGAGCCGATGGTCGTGATCTCGCCTGCGCGCACGCCCTCCCACAGCCCGTCGATATCGGCCTGGGGCCGCAGCGGCGGATTGACCTTGCCCAGATTGCCGATGCCGCAATCGCGGCTGAGTGACAGGTAGTGAACGCATGTCTCCACATGTATCGGCGGGCGGTCCTTGTGGCGCAGCTTGCGCACCAGATCCAGGCTCTCGCTGGCGGACATATGCACGATGTTGACCGGGCAGCCAGTTTTCTCGCCGAAATAGGCGACGCGAAAGACGTTTTCTGTCTCCAGAAAGCCGGGCGACTGCTCGTCCCATGCAGGCAGGTCGTCGCACCCGGCGGCCTTGAGCGGTTCGCGGAAAACCGGGATCGCTTCAGTATTCTCGCAGTGTACGCCAACGACGCCATTCTTGATCTTTGACCCCGCCTGAAGCGCTGTCAGAAGCAGCGCATCGTCAACCTCGGTAAAGCCCTTGGCGGCGCCGGCAGCCCCCTTGTACATCAGATACACCTTCACGGAGGACACGCCGAACCGCTTGGACAGTTCGGCTAGTTCGCGCACATGGCGCTGTGTTGTCACACCGAAGTGAAATCCGAAATCAGTAACGGCGCGCGCCTCGGCGGCGTCGCGCCATGGACCTGTGGACGCCGCCAAGTCGTCGCTGCGCCAAAAGGTGAATAGCCCTGTGACACCTCCCAGTAGCGCGGTGCGCGTCTCGGTCGCCCAGTCGTTTTCCTTGTCGCCAAATCCAATATGCGTGTGCGGGTCGATCAGCCCTGGCATGATCCAGCGGTCGGTGCAATCGATCACGCGGGCTGCGCCGGGCCGTTCTTCTGCGGCCATGATAGCGGTGATGCGCTCATTTCTGATACTGACCGAGCCGCGTTGCACGCCCTCGCCCGGAAAGACGATCTCACCGTTTTGCAGGATCAGGTCAAAATTCATGTGGAATTCTCCAGTCTGTCTAGCAGAGCGGCGAACATGCCGCCCCGCATCAATAAATCGCGTTCGGTATCGTCTGCTATATCCACCTTCGCGGTGAAATGTAGCGCCTTGCCCTGCTGTGATGTGGCCGTCACCTGCGCTGGTGCGCCTGCGGTCACGGCGCCGTGCAGGTTCTCGAAAAGGTAGGTTTCGAACCCGGTCAGGCCAAGCGTATCCGCATTGCTGTCTGGCGCAAAAATCAGCGGCAGGATGCCCATGCCGATTAGGTTGGAGCGGTGAATACGCTCGAACCCTTCGGCCAGCACCACACGCACGCCCAGCAGCTGTGGCCCCTTGGCGGCCCAGTCCCGGCTGGACCCCATGCCATAGTCACGCCCCGCCAGCACGACGGCCGGCATGTCCTGCGCACGCAGGGCCATTGCGGCACCGTATATCGTCGTAGTGACTGCGCCGGGGGACAGGCGGGTAAACCCACCCTCAATGCCCGGCACCAGCAGGTTTTTCATGCGCTGGTTGGCGAATGTGATCCGGGCCATAAATTCATGGTTGCCGCGCCGCTGCGTAACCGCGTTGAAATCGTTGGGCGCGACGCCTGATGCGATTAGGTATTGGCCTGCCTCGCTGGCAGGGTCGATCGCGCCGCTGGGGGTGATGTGGTCAGTGGTCAGCGAGTCGCCGACCTTGACCAGAACGCGCGCGCCAGTGATCGCATCCGGCAATGGCGTGTTGCCTGCCGCAAAAAATGGCGGCGGGCAGACATAGGTCGATGCAGCGTCCCACGCAAAACGCGCGCCAGAGGGCGCGCGCAAGCTGTGCCATAACGCGCCCCCATCGAAGAGCGTTGCGTAGCTTTGCCGAAATTGCTCGGGGCGCTGGCTCTCATGGATCAGTGTGCTGATTTCGGCGGCATCGGGCCAGATGTCGCGCAGATAGACTGGCGTGCCGTCCGGTGACATGCCCAATGGCTCGACCTCGAGGTCTATATCGATCCGTCCCGCCAGCGCGAACGCGATCACGAGGGGCGGTGAGGCCAGATAATTGGCGCGGCAGGCGGGGTGTATGCGGCCCTCAAAATTGCGGTTGCCCGACAGGATCGACGCGGCGATCAGATCGTTTTCTGGCACCGCCTGCGCCAGTGCAGGCGCGATTGGGCCGGATTTGCCCGAACATGTGGTGCAGCCAAAGCCGACGACGTCAAACCCGAGGCGCTCCAGCGGCGCCATCAGGCCTGCGCGGCGCAGATAATCCTCGACCAACTTTGAGCCGGGGGCGAGCGACGTCTTGACCCAGCCCGGCACATGCAGACCCTTGGCCACAGCATTGCGTGCCAGAAGGCCCGCGCCGATCATCACGCTGGGGTTGGAGGTATTGGTGCAGGACGTGATCGCTGCGACCAGAATGGTGCCGTGCCGCAGAGGGGTGTCATAGCCCTCAATCGGCACCTCCTTGGCTAAATCGCCTGCGTTGAGATCAAAACCGCCAGTCGCCACCGAGCTGGATAGGGACGCATGGAACGCTGGTTTGATCTGCGTCACCAGCACGCGGTCCTGGGGGCGTTTTGGTCCAGCCAGACTGGGGGCGGCGGCGGCTAGGTCGATATCGACAATCTGCGTATAATCGGCCACCTCGCTGTGATCGTGAACAAAGAGGCCGGCGGCCCGCGCATAGCCCTCGACCAATTCGATATGGACCGTGTTGCGGCCCGATTGCCGCAGATAGGCGATGGTCTGCGCGTCAATCGGGAAATATCCGACTGTTGCCCCGTATTCAGGCGCCATATTAGCAATCGTCGCGCGGTCGGGCACCGACAGATCCGCCAGCCCGGTGCCAAAGAACTCGACAAAATCACCCACTACGTTGACTTGCCGCAGGCGCTCGGTGATGGTCAGTACCAGATCAGTGGTCGTTGCGGTGGCAGGCAGGGCACGCCGACGACACGAGGGATGCGCACGACGTGGCGCTGCCCAAGCGCGGCGGCCTCGCCATCGATGCCGCCGATGCCCCATGCCAGCAGGCCAAGGCCGTTAATCATTGGCGTGTGACTGTCGCAGCCCAGCACGAATTCTGGTGCAACCAGCGTGCCGTGACCTGGCACCGGGGCCAGATAGATCAGCTGTGCCAGATTCTCCAAATGGACCTGATGGATGATCCCCGCGCCCGGCGGCACGACGCGGACCTGTTCAAATGCCTGCTGTGCCCATTTAAAGAAACTGTATCGCTCAGAATTACGGCGATACATCCTCTTGGATGTTGCGGGCCCGCGCATTGGGGTGGCCCGCAAAGTCGACGATCAGTGAGTGATCGACGACAACGGTGATTGGCACAACAGGCTCGACCAGTGCAGGATCCGCGCCGGAGGCCACGGCGACATCCATTGCGGCGGCCAGATCCATCAGGACGGGCAGGCCGCTGGAATCGGGTAGCATGAGCCGCGTGACCGTTAGCGGAACGGTCAGAGGGCCGCTGGAAGGCGACCAATCGGCAATCTGGTCCACCAGCGCCGCAGGGACGCCGCCAGTCAACGCCTGGCGCGCGACATTCTCCAGAACCACCTTCATACAGGCGGGCAGCGGACGCGCTCGCCGCGCCAGAAGGCGGCGCAGATCGATAGCGGTGAGGGGGCCGTGGCCTGGCAGATCGAATTGGAAAAGGGTGTGGCCGCTAGCTTGCACCGCATCCCTCCGTTTGACGCCGCGATTGGTTGGGGATAATGCATGAGCGGCACAAAGTGTCAACACTTTAGTCGTATCGGGCTTGATTGGTAAGGGAATTGACGCTAACCATAGGGGTGGGGCGATTAACATGGTCAAAAGTGTCGACAGGAGAGCAGATGTCGGAGCGGGAACAGACGACGCTAGTAAATCAGGTCTTCGACAAGATATTCAATCTGTTGGTTTCTGGCGAAATCCCACTTGGCGGCACGATGAACGAGGCGGTTCTCGCCGACCGCTTTGCGGTCAGTAGAGGGCCGGTGCGCGAGGCCGTCAAGCAGTTTCAGGGGCGAGGGCTGGTCACGAAGGAGCCTTATCACAAGGCGCGCGTCGTGGACCTGTCGGTTTCTGATATGGTGCAAATCTTTCAACTGCGCGAAGCGGTTGAAGGGATGTCGGTCCGTCTGGCTACGACTGCGATGAGCGATGCCGCGCTGGACCAGCTTCTGGCAGAGTTCACGCAGGCGCGCGAGGATGGCTCGACCGAGGTGCTCGACGTGCATGTCCGCATTGCGCAGGGTAGCGGGAACGACCGGATCGCGGCGCTGCTCTGCGATGAGCTGTACTATCTGCTGCGCCTTTATCGCGCGCGGTCGGGGGAAATGCCGGGGCGGCGCCGGAATGCCCACGCGGAGCATTGGCAAATCCTGCGGGCGATGCGAACGCGGGATGCTGATCTTGCCGAGTCGCTGATGCGCTCGCACATTCTGCGCGCCACAACCTCGCTACAGGATATGCTGGACAAAGAAGAATTGATGACCGCAGGCACCGCAGTCACCGCTGGCACGGTGAGCTTGCCACAAAGGGATGCACGATGACAGCTCCGGAACAGATTACACGGGCCCGGCGGATGCGCGAATTGATTGCCGCCGAAGAGATGATCGTCTCGCCTGGCGTTTTCGACGGCTATAGCGTGCGTCTGGTCGAAAAGATGGGCTTCAAGACGGCCTGCACCACGGGCGCGGGCCTGTCCAATTCGCGCATCGGCGTGCCGGATATCGGCGTGATGGGGCTGACCGACAATGTCGATGCATGCCGCATGATGGTGCGCTCGGTCTCGATCCCGGTGATGGCGGATGCCGATACCGGCTACGGCAACTCGGTCACCGTCTATCACACGATCCAGCGGTTCGAAGAGGCCGGCGTGGCCGGTGTCAACATTGAGGATCAGGTCAGCCCCAAACGTTGCGGCCATATGGCGGGCAAGGATGTGATCGACATGCGCGAGATGGCCCGCAAGATCGAGGCGGCCTGCGATGCGCGGCGTGACGATGATTTTGTCGTGCTGGCGCGCACCGACGCGATTGCCGTCGAGGGGCTTGAAGGGACAATCAGGCGGGCGCGACTTTATGCCAAGGCAGGCGCTGACATGATCTTTGCAGATGCTATCGGGGATGAGGACCAGATCAAGGCGCTGGTGGATGCCGTGCCAGTGCCGGTTTCGGTCAACATGGGGTTTGGTATCCGCAACCGGCCCACCACGCCTCTTATCCCCTTGACCCGTCTGGCCGAGATTGGGGTCAAGCGCGTGACGCTGCCTCGCCTTCTGCCCGCTGCAGCGCTGTCGGCGATGGAGAACGCGCTGGGCCTACTCAAGGAGTCTATCCCCAGCGGCGAGATCATGCACCGGCCTGATCTGCTGTCGGGAATCGACGATATCTGGGCGCTGATGGGCCAGCCGCGCGTGCGCGAAATGGAGCTTCACTACAACGATCTGGACGGGGTCGACATGACGGATATCTGACGGCCCGCCGCCTTCAAGTCTCGTCCGAACCCATGCGCCGCGAGATGACGTCGGCAAACCGTTGCAACGTGCGCACGATGCGCGCCTCGTCGTCTGATGTCAGGGTGTCGGCCGGGATGCTGATGGCGACGCCCGCAATCGGCCGGTTTTGCCCATCGAGAATTGTTCTACCGTAGCACCGCATGCCTTCACGCACCTGCCCATCGTCGACCGAGTATCCCTTGGGCCGAAAGGTCTGCAATTCAACAATCAGCGCGTTCATATCGCGAACGCTGTTTGGTGTCATGGGCTGTGGAAAGCTGCCAGAGTAGAGGCGCCGCACTTCGGCCTCATGCATCGCCATCAAAAATGCCTTGCCCGTGGCTGTGAAGGCGGCTGGCAGGCTTTGGCCGATCTTGAACGTGAAGAAGTTTGGGTGCCTTTCTGAGTTGCGCGCCGCGACATAGACGACGTCGGGCCCATTGCGGACCGACAGGGTGATCGTCGACCCGGGAAAATCCGATTCGGTGTCGAGCATGGTCAGAAATTCATCGGTCACGTCGATGTTGCGGGTAAACGCATTGGACCAGCGCATGATATGCGGTCCGATCCGATAGCTTTGATCGCTGCGTTTCTGCAGCAGATCGCACGCCACCAGCGTCGCGCAGAGACCATGAACGCTGCTTTTGGGCAGGGAAAGGTGGCGCGCAATGTCCGAAACGGTCAGCCGTTGATCGGGCGCTGATACCAGATCCAAGATCCGCACGGCACGGTTGAGTGCTGGAACGAGACGTATGTCTCTAGGGCGGTTAGGTGTATCCATCGGCGCATCCCAGAAATGACAAGTTTTAAAAAATGTTTATTGACTTGGGGTAAGGCAGCGTTCAACTAGTGAAGCCGCGTTCAGCATAATGAACAAGATAATTTTGGTTAACGACGTCGATTAATTGCACAGCTTGCGAAACGGGCTGCGCAATCTTGAAAGCGCTGGACCGAACATAGCAGTGCTTGGGGGGAAGTCATATGCCGATGAGTGTCCGTGACTGGGCCGTCAAGTTCAGCGATGCGTCTGATAGCGACGCTACAATCGCCGCGATGGCCAAGTATTTCACGTGTAAATACATGTGGGACATGGATGATGCCAAGGTTATCGTCGAGATGAAAGACGGTAAGGTTTATGCTATCAATATCGACCCCGGCCCGATGGACAGCTACGATTTCGCCCTGCGCGCCTCGGCGCAGACATGGCGCGAATTTTCCCGTCCAGTGCCGAAGCCGATGTATCACGGCATCTACTCGGCCAGCTTTCGCAAGGATCTGAAGATTGAGGGCAATCACCTGATCTTGATGCAGAACCTCCGCAATTTCATCGTTCAGTTCGAGTTGCTCAGGAAGGTCGGCGTGCCGGTCTGACCGGCGCCACTTGTCCACGCGGCCCTCAGGGAGTCCCTAACATGGCAAAACATTCACCCGTCATCGGCCGCTACGTGACGATCGACGTCGAAGGTTGCGAGTACAAGGTGTTCTACCTGCGCAATGGTCACGGCATTCCGCTGGTCTGCCAGCATACGGCTGGGTGCCACAACCACCAGTGGCGCGATCTGCTGGAAGACGCCGAAATCACCGAAAATTATGATGTGATCGCCTATGATCTGGCACGTCACGGCAAATCTGATCCGCCCCTGAACAAGGAGTGGTGGAAAGAAGAATATAAACTCACCAAAGATCACTTCATGAAGTTCATCACCGCGTTCTGCGACGCGCTTGAGCTGCGCGATCCGATCTTCATGGGCTCGTCTTTCGGCGGCAATGTGGCGCTGCAACTGGCGCTGCACCATCCGGACCGCTTTCGCGCGGTGATCCCAGTCGAGGCGGCACATTACGCGCCCGGTTTCTTCATCGACTGGTGGCATCACCCGCATGCAAACGCGGCACAGGTCTGCGGCTCGGGTGTGTGGGATCTGATGGCGCCCCAAAGTCCCGACATGGATCGCTGGCTGACGTGGCATTACTACACACAAGGCTCCGAAGTGTTCAAAGGCGATCTGTATTTCTATTCAGTCGACCATGACATGCGCGGCCAACTTGGCGACATTGATACCGCGCGTTGCCCGGTTATCATGATGACAGGTACCTACGATTATCTGACGCCCCCCGAAATGACCGAGGACACGGCCAGCCAAATTCCAGGCGGCGTTTACATCGAGATGGAGGATATCGGCCATTTCCCGATGTCCGAAAATTATCCGCTGTTCCGCAACTACCTGAAGGAAGCGCTGCGTCTGATCGACGAGCGCACGTGACCCAGGCGCCCTTTGGGAGAGTGACATGAAGATTATCGAATTCAACGACCGGGGCCAGCAGGTCGAGCGCGATTCCAAGGCGCTGGGCAGTAGCGCTGGACGCTCGGCACTGGCGGACGCACCCAGTCGGCTGGAGCGGCCCAAGGTATCATCCAGCGCGGGCGTCGAGCTGTTCATGTTCCAGACCGGAACGCTAAAAACGGCTAAGCACAACATCAAGATGAACACCGGCGACGAGCAATGGGAAATTCCCGTGCCGTGGTATCTGCTGAAACATCCGATGGGGCATGTGGTGATCGACGGCGGCACCGCCCGCGAGGCGGCCATCGACAAGCGTGCCTATTGGGGCGAGGTCGCCCGCACCTACGAGCCGGTGCTGGACATTAAGGAAACCTGCGTCGAGCAGTGCCGCTCGGTCGGGGTGGAGCCGAATGATGTTCGCTATGTCCTGCAGTCGCATCTGCATCTGGATCATACCGGCGCGGTCGGCCGTTTTCCAAAGGCGCAGCATATCGTGCAGCGGACCGAGTACGATTACGCTTTTGCACCGCAGTGGTTTTCCGCCGGGGCTTATATCCGCGCTGATTTTGACCGCCCCGGCCTCAACTGGAAGTTTCTGGGCGGCGAGACGACCGACATGTTCGACCTGTTTGGTGATGACGTCATCAAGATGATCTTCACCCCCGGCCATTCGCCTGGGCACATGAGCTTTCTGGTCAACCTCCCCAAGACTGGGCCGATCCTGCTGGCGATCGATGCCGCTTACACGATGGACCATTACGAGAATAAGGCGCTGCCCGGCTTTATGACGTCGGCAGAGCAGACGGCGGCGTCGGTGGCCAAACTGCGCCGCATCGCCGAGCGGACGGGAGCCCGCGTCGTGGCAGGCCACGACCGTGCGCAATGGGAGGCCATGCGCCACGCACCCAAAGGATCCTACGCCTGACGCCTCAGAGGTGGGGGGCAATAACAACCAACGGAGGAGGAAACGATGAAACTGATGAGAATGGCAATGATGGCAGCGACGGGGGTGCTGATCGGCACGCTAGGACTGCATGCCCAAGGCATGGACGAAATCGATCCTGAGATCGCCGCCCGCGTCTTTAACCCCGAACTACTGGACCCGATGCAGCCTGTTGGCCCCAGCGCATGGCGCGACTGGAAGGCTAAGAATCCGCCGCCTTGGACCATCGGTTATGCCAGCTCCTACGCCGGCAACACTTGGCGCGCTGGCGCGATGCAAGAGCTTCAGAACGAAATCATCCCCTACTGGACAGAGCTGGGCATGATCGACGAGGTGATTATCACCCAGTCGAACCTGAACGACAGCAGTCAGATTCAGCAGATGCGCCAGCTGGTCGATCAGGGCGTTGATGCGATTTTCGTGTGCTGCTCGAACCCGACCGCGCTGAACCAGACGGTCGCATACGCGGCCGAGCAGGAAGTCCCTGTCTTTTCGATGACCGGCTACCTGACCAGCGAATACGCTGTGAACTCTTCGGTGAACTACCAGCTTGCCGGCTTTGAACTGGGCCGCTGGATGGGCGAAGAGATCGGCGGCGCGGGCAAGGTCCTGATCGTCGAGGGTATCCCCGGAACATCTGGTTCGGACAGCCAGGACCGCGGTGTGCGCGCGGGTCTTGCAACGTTCGAGGATATTGAAATCGCAGGTACTGTCGCCGGCATGTGGACCGATCAAATTGCGCAGGGCGAGGTTCAGCGCTGGCTTGCGACCAACCCCGGCAAGCTGGACGGCATCGCTGTGCAATCAGCTGCCGAAATGGGCGTGCTGCGTGCGCTTGCGCAATCTGGCCGCCCGGAAATCCCGATTACTATCGGCGGTGAGTTGGGCGCGCTGTGCTACTGGCGCAACAATCCCGACTACGTGTCGGCGATGTACCATGTTTGGCCGCCGCAGAACGATATCCAGCTGATCTGGAACATCATGATGCGTACGCTGCAAGGCCAAGGCCCCAAGATCCAGTCGGTTCTGGTCGAGCCTATTCGTATGACCTACGACGAGATCGCCGCTGCGCTGCCCGAGGATTGCGATGAGAACAACCCCGGCTGGCTACGCGTTGAAAAGGAAAATTGGGGCCTCGATCCGGCCTTTATCGACGAATTCTTCTTGCGTCCTGCCGACCCCACAAAGTTTGCCGCAAAGTAAGACGCGCGCATGAAAAGGATGTGGGCGCGCCGTTGGTGCGCCCCTTCATCACCTCTTTTTTGGACCGCCTTGATTAAATGCAATCCGACCCCGTCATTGCCGCCACCCCCCAAGCCGCCGCCCCGCGCGAGACGGTCTCCATCCGGGGTGTGAGCAAAAGGTTTGGGCCAACACGGGCGCTAGACAAGGTGAACTTTTCCGCTTCGGCAGGCGAAATTCACGCTATCGTTGGCGGCAACGGTAGCGGTAAAAGTACGCTGGCTAAGGTTATTTCCGGTATCCTGCCCATCGACGAAGGCTCTGTTTCAGTATTGGGCGAGGCACCGGGATCACCCGCCGAAAGCCGGAACCTCGGCATTGCCACCGTCTATCAGGAGGTACTGGTCGCCGAGGAAAGCACGGTGGTCGACAACGTTTACATGGGCGTCGACGATCTGTTCTCAAAATCGGTTTCTTTCGATGAAAAAGTCACCCGCACCGCAGTGTTGATGCGCGATCTGTCCGGCGAGGATGTTGATCCCTTTGCGCTGGTCGGCACCCTACCGCTGGGATTGAAGCAGTGGATCACCATCGCGCGCGGTATGCTGTCCGAGCCCCGCATCCTGATCCTCGATGAGAGTTCGGCAGCACTGGATTTCGACAGCACCGAGCGATTGTTCGATAAGATGCGCAATTTGCGCGACCGGGGCTGCACCCTTCTGATCGTCACGCATCGCATTGCCGAGCTGGTGCGCATCGCCGACCGCGCCACGGTGCTGCGCGACGGCACGGATGTGGCTGTTCTGGCCCGCGAACAAATCACCGAACGTAACCTCGTCGCCGCCATGACGGGTAAGGAGGCGGGCGGCCGCAGTGCCGACCATGTCGCTCCGCAGCCTGCCGCGGACGAGATTGCGCTGCGCGTTGATGGCCTGCGCGTCCGCGAGGGGTCTGCCCTGTTCGACTTTGAGCTGCGCCGGGGCGAGATCGTCGGCATCGCCGGGCTGGATGGGCAGGGTCAGGATCCGTTCGTGCGCATCCTCGCCGGAGTGCAGAGTGCTGCCGAGGGGCTGCCATTCGTCGTAGGGCATGACGGCACGCAATCGCCGGTGCGGGGCCTGGCCGATGCGATCGCGGGCAAGATCGCCTATGTCTCGGGGGATCGCAAACGCGAGGGCATCTTTGCCAGCCAGTCGATTTTCGAGAACATGATGATGCCGCTCTATGCCCAGAAAAGTCGCGGTGGCATTCTGGGTATCATCGATTGGGACACTCTGTCGACCACGTTTGAACGCGAAACGCGCAATCTGATGATCAAGTTTGGCGTCAAGACGGATCGTATCACGTCGCTATCAGGCGGCAACCAGCAAAAGGTGTTGATCGGTCGCGGCTTTGCGATGGGTCCCAATACCATTGTGTTGAATGATCCGGCTCGCGGCATCGACGTGGGTGCCAAGACCGAACTTTATCGCCATCTGCGGACGGTCGCGGAAAGCGGACAGTCGGTAGTCTACATGTCCTCTGAGATTGAGGAATTCATTGGGTTTGCCACGCGTATCATCGTGTTTCGCGATGGCGCGCCATTCGATGCGTTCGATGGGCGCGATTTTGAGCCAAACACTGTGCTGGAGGCGATGTTTGGCCAGACTGATGGAAGCGGCCTGACCGAGCGATATGGCCTTACGCCCAGCCGTTCGGCCACGGCGCCGCTGCGCGGTGTGCGCACGGGCACCACTGCCAATACTGGCGGCGTGCATTATCCCGAGCGGCCCGCGATGGAACCCATCCGCGCCGTCGAAACGCAGCCAGATCCGGCGCAGGCTTTCGACCGTTCGCGGATCAAGATCGTTGATTTTGGCCGTCGCTCGGCCTCGCAATTGGGACGCGGCAAGTGAGCGCGACCGACCCCCTCCGCGATCCTGCACCGGCGGCTCAGGCGCCAGACGTGCAGGTGCCTGCAGCAGACCCAGCGCCGAGAGCGGTTGCCAGCGGCGCGGGCCGGTCCGATCCCTTTATGATCGTGCCGATCAGCCTGTTCTTCATCCTGTTCACCATAGCGGTCATTCGCTCCCCGTCGCTGGTCAGTGCCTCTGGCATCGGCAGCGCGACGATCGTGGCGGCGCCGCTGATCCTTGCGACTTATGCGCTGATGGCGTCTGTTATCGCGGGTCGTGGCACGGTGGATCTGTCAATTGGGCCGCTGATCGGGTTCATCAACGTCACGATGGTGCAGGTGGTCACAAACGGGTATTTCACCAATCCCTTCGCGTTTTTCGCCCTCGCGTTCCTGCTCGGGGCGGGCTACCAACTGATCTTTGCGTTGATCGTAGTTTATGTGCGGGTGCAGCCGATCATCGTATCGCTCAGCGGATTTCTGGCGCTGTCGGGGATCAATCTGGTGATCCTGCCGCGTCCGGGTGGCCTATCGCCGGAGTGGATGTCTACATGGGGCATGGGGCGCAGCGTGTTTTCGCCACCGCTTGTGGTGCTTGCGCTGGCGACGCTGGCGTGGCTTTTGTTCACGCGCACGGCGTTCTACACCCACCTGCGCCTGATGGGCTCTGACGAGCGGGCGGCCTATACATCAGGCGTGCCGATTACCGTGGTGCGGATCGGCGCACATATGATTTCGGGGTTGTTTGCGGCATTGGCTGCGATCTGCTTTACCGCTCTCATCTCGTCCGGGGATCCGTCGCAGGGTACGACCTATACCCTGATCGCCGTCACGGCGCTGGTGCTGGGCGGCGCGTCGCTGGCTGGGGGGCGCGCGGGGGTCTTCGGCTCGGCGCTAGGGGCGCTTAACCTGTACCTCATCACCTTCGTCTTGGCGACGTTCAGCTTTGGCGCGGTCCAGAGCTTTGTCACTGATTTGGCCTATGGCACGATTTTGGTCACGTCGCTGCTGCTAACGCTGGTGCTGCCCCTGATCCAGCGCTACGCGCGCAGCTTTTCGCCGCTGCTTTACTTTGTGGCGCTGGGTGTCGTGGTGCTGGGTGTCACGCTGCACTCGGTCTTTGATTATGGCACCCTTTCAGCGGCGTTTGTGCCGCCGGTGTTTCCTGGCCCGCTGGATCTGAGCCAGGCTATGACTGGCCCATTTGAAGTGGCCACCGTCGACGCAGCGACCGATGGGCTGCGCATGGCGGCAACGCCTTTGATTTGGGGGGTGCTGATCGCGATTGCGCTGGCGGCGCTGGTGCGCGTGGCGTTCACTTATGGCCGCACGCGTGACATGGCGCCTGCTATCTTCCTGCTGATCGGGCTCATCGTTCTGGGTGCGGCCTATTCCATCAGCCGTGACGCGCCGCCTGCCGCCGCGCCGCCGCCGACGGCCGTGGAGGCCATGCAATGATGCCGCTGGAGCAGACGCGCACTCTCAGTCTGGCCACGCGCTTGCTGGGATTGATAATCGGCACTGTGCTGACGCTGCTCAGCGTGATATTTGGCTTTGTCCAAGGTGTCGCGGTGCCGGCGATCATCCTCTATGCGCTGGCGACAATGGCGCTGTTCTTCTGGGGGTGGAAATTCATCCTGCCCCATTTCCTGATCGAGGCAGAGCAGGACGCCGAGGCGGATGTGACCGGGCCGGGGCCATTCCGCCGCGTCTGGATCAGGTTCATGCCGTCGCTGCTGGGTCTTGGTGCGATCCTGATCGTGTTCTTCATTCTGGCGGTGTCGGTTGAGGGGTTCCTGAACGGCTGGATTGTCGCCTCGCTTATCATCCTGCTGGCGATCATCGTTGGTACGCGCGCCATTGGGCCATTGTTCGAGACGAACCGCTCGGCCTTTATAGGGATCATGGTGCTGATCGGCCTCTTTGCCGTTGGAGCGATGAATATCGAAGGGTTCTCCTCTGGGTACAACATTCGCTCGATGCTGCTCTTCGCGGCGTTCCTGGGGATGGCCAGTGTCGGGCAGACGCTGGTCGCGCTTCTGGGCGGGCTTGATCTGTCGATCCCGTCGGTGATCGGAGCGTCGAACGTGGGAATGCTGTATCTTATCAGCCAAGGCGTGCCGCCCTGGCTGGCGTTTTGCTGTGTTCTTGTGATTGGGGCGCTGCTGGGTGTGATGAATGGCCTCCTCAGCTTTCGCTTGCAGGGGCAGGCGTTGATCGTGACGCTGGGAACAGGGTTTATGATCGCGGGCGGTGTTCAGATCATCACATCCATCGGTACGGCCTATGGCGGCAACGTGTTTGGCACCGTGCCGGGATGGCTGTCAAACTTGGCCGCTATGAATGGCCAGACATTTGGCATCCCGATCCCGCCTGTGATCGTGATTTGGGTTCTGATCACGATATTGCTGGTCGTTGGGCTGCGGATGACGGTCTATGGTCGTTATCTCTACGCGCTGGGCGTAAACCGGATCTCGGCTAAGCGCGTGATGATCTCGGAGATGAAATACTGGGTGATGGCATACGCCGTCTCAGGCTTCTTCTCGGCGCTCACTGGCGCGTTGTTGCTTGGCTGGTCGGGCGGTGGATTCATCGGGGTGGGCGATCAATACCTGTTTCTGACGCTGGCCGCCGTCGTCGTTGGTGGCACATCCCTGATGGGCGGGCAGGGCGGCTATGGCTTTACTGTGATAGGGGTGCTGGTGCTTCAGGTGCTGACCTCCTTCCTGGTCGGGATTGGGTTGGATTACGAATGGCAGCAATTCATCTTTGGCCTTCTGATCCTGCCGATGGTCGCGCTTTACGCCCGCTCTCCTCACATCCGCACGCAGATATGATGCGCCGCGTTTTCCCATATACGGAGTTTTATCCATGACAGTCTTTGCGACACCGGATTTGACGGCGGCCAGCTATTCGGCGGCGCTGTTCGGGCTCATCGCCACCAGCGTCCTGCTGCTGATGGGCACCGCATGGACGCGCGGACAGTGGAAGCTGGTCGTGACGCTGTGCGCGTGTTCCACCATCGTAGGCGTGCTGGCAGCATTTGAGGCGCGCGCAGCCTGGAGCAGTGGCGCCGTGCCGATCGTCTATCACTACGTGGGGTGGATCATTTCCATGCCTATTCAAGTGCTGGCGCTGTTCTTCTTCACGCGTGCTGTCGGACAGGTTTCCATCGGCCTTTTTTGGCGCTTGCTGATTGTGTCGGTGCTGATGGTCTTTATCCGCTACCTTGGCGAGGCGTCGTATATGGACGCGACGCTGGCCTTCCTGATTGGCCTCATCTTCTGGCTCTATATTTTGGGCGAGTTATTTTTTGGCCGGATGGACACGGCAATCCGGGATAGCCTGCAAAAGCCGGTCATCACCGCATATTTTTGGCTGCGCCTGATCGTAACGGTCGGCTGGGCCATCTATCCGCTGGGCAATTTCATAACAAGTTTCGGTGGCTATGACGACGGCGGCGCACTGAGCGTGGCCTATAACCTCGCGGATTTCCTGAACCGGATGGCATTCGGTGCCGCGATGCTGTCAGCTGCGGTGCTGGCCGCACCGTCCGAGCGTCCGGCCGAACGCGCAGACCCAGGGCAGATCTGATGACCTATTTCAGCTTCAACCACATCAACGGAGGGCGGACCCCATGAACGGTGCAGACGTCATTGCAATCATTATCCTGGCTGCGATCGTCATCGCGGTTCTGGCCTACCTTCTTCACTGGCTCTACCGCCGCTCGACCAAAGACGTGTCGTTTGTGCGCACGGGATTCGGTGGCGAAAAGATCGTGATGGGAGGCGGCGCCTTCGTGTTGCCGATTCTGCACGACATCACCGAAGTCAACATGAACACACTCCGGCTGGAGGCGATCCGCGCACGTGAAAAGTCGTTGATTACCAAGGACCGGATGCGCGTCGAGATGACCGTAGAATTCTATGTGCGGGTCGCCGCTACCCAAAAGGCGGTCTCGACTGCTGCCCGCTCACTGGGCCGTCGCACGATGGACCCCGACCAGCTGCGCGAGCTGGTGCTGGGCCGGTTCGTTGATGGGATGGGCGCCGCGGCGTCCGAGATGACCATTGAAGAAATTCAGGAGAACCGCCGCGATTTTGCCCGACACGTGCGCGCCGAAATCGCCGAGAGTCTTGAGCAAGATGGGCTGGAACTGGAGAGCGTGTCGGTCACGTCGCTCGATCAGGCCGACATTTCGATGTTCAACCCGTCCAACACCTTTGACTCCGAGGGTCTGACACGGCTGGTCGAGCAGATTGAGGCGCGCAAGAAGCGCCGTAATGATATCGAGAAAGATACTGATATAGCCATCCGTGCCAAGAACCTCGAGGCCGAGAAGAAGGCGCTCGATATTGGGCGCGATACCGAATACGCGCGGATGCTGAACGACAGCGAAATCTCGGTCGAGCGCGCACAGCGCCGTGCCGAGGTCGCCCGCGAGGAGGCCGGCCGCGAGCGCGAGATCGAGCAGATCCGAATTGCCGAGCGCGAGTTGGTGGAGCGCGCGCGCATCATCTCCGCGACCCAGATCGAGGCGATGGAGATCCAGCGCCGCCAGCAGATCGAACTGGACGAGGAAAGCCGCGAGATCGCGCTCAGCCAGAAGGCCAAGGAACGCTCAGAAATCCAAACCCTCACTGAAGAGGCCGTCGCCGCCGCGACCGAGGCGCGCGAACGTGTGCTGACCATCCGCGACATCGAGATCGCCAATCGGCATAAATCGGTGGAGCTGATCGAGGCGGCCAAGGAGGCCGAGCGCGACGCGACCCGTATCACAATCCTCGCCAAGGCCGAAGAGATGGCCGCCACCAGCCGGGCCGCGGCCGTCCGCATCGCGGCTTCGGCCGAGGAGGAGCGCCTGCGCGTCCAGGCTGAGGGCGCGGTCAAGCTGAATGAGGCGGAAAACCTGCGCTCGGATGCCAGCCGCAAGAGTGCGCTGCACCAGCGCCTCGTCGAAAATTTGCCGGCGATTATCCGCGAAAGTGTCAAGCCGATGGAGAAGATATCCGAGATCAAGATCTTGCATGTCGATGGCCTGCCAGGGTTCTCGTCCGGTAGCGGGGGGGGCGCCGGGGCAGAAAAGGGCGAGGGCGGCAATCCCTCCAAGGACGGGAATCTGGCAGATCAGGTCGTTGAGTCGGCTCTGCGATATCGCTCGCAGGCGCCCTTCGTTGACCAGCTATTAGGCGAGATCGGAATGGACGGCGGCAACATCCACCGGTCCGAGTCGTTGCGGGATCTGTCGAATATCGTCTATTCTGAGCCTGGCTCGCCGAGGGATGCAAAGCAAAAGGCAAAGCCCGATACTGCCAAGCCCCGAAAGTAAACTGGGGCGCCGCCGGCGCCCCTCCCCCAGATGTCCGTCCGGAGTCGCTTCATGCAACCATCGACAGTCAAAATTGAGCGAAACCTGTTGGTTTTTGCCATCTGGTCTGCCTTGGGCACGATCGGCGTCCTGCTCATGATCGAGGGGTTCGCGCGTGACGGATATGCCCTCGCTCTCAGTGGGACGGCGGCGATTATTGCGGCGCTAGCGGCGCATGTGATCGTCAACGCCATGTTTGGCACTGGATTTTCAGTTGGCGAGACGGCGCTGGGGCTGACGTCCTTCGGCGCGCTGGTGCTGGTGTTCGTTCTGTCGGTTCTGCTGGGCGATGTGTCGAGGATTGATTTCTATGCTGGCCTCACCCTTTTTGCTGTGTTGGCGGCGGCGTTCGTTACATATCTCATTACGCGGCACGGGCTGCGCGGTGCCTTCTCTCGGTTTCATGTCGGCACGCATGGCCCCGACCTGACGCCCCCGCCGGAGACCTAGAATGGAGGGGACCGGCGGCACCACATGGCTACTTCTGATTGGGGCCGCGTATATCGCGGTTGCGCTCTACTGGGCGCGTACGGCAGCGGCCGAAAATCAGGGTGAGGCGACATGGTTTTCGGCTGGGCACAGTCTGTCTCCTTGGGTCGCCGCGTTGGTGTTGGCAGGCATATCGGTGTCGGCATGGTTCACGCTGGGAACGGCGCAGATCGTGGCACGCGACGGATTCGTCTATAGCTACCTGTTGCAGTCTGGCATTTTGCTCGCCGTGCCCGGAACGTTGCTGTTCAAGAGGGCATGGTTCATCGCGCAGAGGTATCGCGTGTCGTCGCAGGCCGAGTTGCTGCGCCTGTATTATGGCAGCGATGCGATCGTGCTTTTCGTCGCTGGAATTGCTCTGCTCTTTGCGGTGGGATTTTCAGGGATGCAGCTGCGGGCGGTGTCCGGGTTGATCCATGACGTGTCCGGCGGCGCGGTGTCGTCGCCGACCGTCGGCGCGGCGCTGTCGATCCTTTTGTTCGGCTACGTGGTGATTGGCGGCATGCGCGCCATTGGCTATCTGGGGGTTATCCAGACTGTCTGCCTCGTGTCGGCTAGCCTGCTGTTGACGGCATTGATCGTGATCGACGCTGGGTTCATCGATGCGATCAACGCGAGGATGCTGGCGCGCGCCGATGCGGGCGAGAGCGCGCACCTGTTTGAGGTGGCGGGCGTTATTCAATTCGTGTCCGGGCTGGGACGCGGCAGTTTCTATGGCCATCCGGCGACGGCGGTGGCTAACCTGTCGGGCGCCTATGCGCTGCTGGGGCTGGCGGCGGGGCCAATTGTGCTGAAGGTGGTTCTCTCGACACGCTCGACGCGCGGTATCGCGGCGGGGCAGACATGGGTCTTGGCAGGCTTTTTCGGGTTGCTGATCGTGCTACCCATTGCTGCTATAGGCGCGGCGGGACTTGGCCAATCAGGCTTTGGCGTCGCCGCCTGGCTGACGAACTTGGCGGCAACGTCGCCTTGGTTCGCCGCGTGGATTGTTCTGGGCTTTGCGGCGGCGATGCAGGCAGTGGCTGGCCTGTCGATCCTTGTCGCGGCCGAGACGCTGGTGCGGCACGTATGGAAGCCATATTATGCCTCGCACCTGACCCGCACAGCCACTGTCATGCTGACTCGGATCGCCGTCGTCATTATCACCATCGTCACAGTCCTGATGGCTTTTCTTGCGCCGGTCACGACCTCAGCACTGGGGGCCTTTGCCCTTCCGGCGTCGGCGCAGCTGATCGTGCCCATGCTGGGCCTTTGCTGGCTGGGCTGGATCACACCGGCAGCGGCCTTGGCCGGCCTCAGCTTTGGTCTTTTTGGGGCGCTGGTGACGGACGTCGCGGGCATCGGCCTCCTGTCGTGGTTTGGCCTCGATCTGCCGTGGGGGCGCCACCCTTGGAGCGTCAATTCAGCAGCATGGGGATTGGCGGCGAATATCGCCGTGTGCCTGCTGGTGTCAGCGGCAAGTCGGGGGGGCGATACGGCGCCGACGCGCACGCAAATCCAGCAATTTCTGTCTGCCAGCCTGACACCCCACAATACCGCGCACTTGCGCAGTTATGCGTGGACGGCAGGACTGGCCTGGATGTTCCTTGCAGTGGGACCGGGCCTGATCTTCGGCAGCTATGCTTTCAATCCGGAAGGAGTCTGGATTCTTGGGTTTCCGTCGCTGTGGGGCTGGGCAATGCTGTTCTGGCTCTTGGGTGTCAGCCTGATCTGGTTTCTCAGCTACAGGATGCAGATGGCCAGCCATGTCGCGCTGGATATCGATGCATTCCAGCCGGCCCCGACACTACCGCGTGATGCAGTGGCGATTGAGACGGTTAGGCTGCGCAACACAGTGGTGGCCCTGCTGATAGCGGCCGGTACCGTCACGCTGATCGTCTGGAGCTTTGGGGGCGGCGCATAGCGCCTATCTGGTCACCGTCCAAGGGTTCGTGCCGGTAAAGCTGTCAGGCAATCACCCACCCGTTCGATTCCTGTCGAAGGCCCATGGTCCGTTCCGCACATGCGTGACATCTCGCCAGCTTACCGATACCGCGCTATTTCGCACTTGCATATGATGATTTTCCATCCACATGACCTTCAAGTTCATGGAAAATTTGACATGAGCAATGTAAAGCCGCTCCGCGACAAGGCCCCCGATAGCGAGAAGATCACCATAAATCTTGGCTATGTTGATCTGGGCTGGATTGATCTCATGGTGCAGGAGGGGTTCTACTCCAACCGCACCGATTTTATTCGGACCGCGATACGCAACCAGTTACAGAGCCACGGCGAGGCTGTGACCAAGTCGATCGAGCGTCATACGATGGAACTTGGGCTGCGCGACTATACCCGTGCGGATCTGGAGGCGCTTCGGGATGCTGGCGAGATGCTCCATGTCAGGGTAGTCGGGCTTGCACGTATCAATGCCGACGTCACACCTGAGCTCGCGTTGAAAGCCATCGGCTCGATCATGGTTCTAGGTGCGTTGCAGGCCAGCTCTGACATCAAGAAGGCCCTCGCTGATCGCATCAAATAGGCTGCCAAAAGCCGCATAAGGATAACCGAAATGTTTAATTTTAACGTCGGCGCCCTGCGCCCGGCAGCAGACGCCGCACGCGCGATGCACCGCCTTTCTGCCAGTGACCTCGTGCAGCGCACGCTATTCCAAGACGGGCTTTTGCCCGGTCTGGGTGCCATGGATGATGGGAGCACGCGACCATCGCGCGCTCCGCTGCAGGATAGGCCTGTGCCGCACGGCGCAGAGTTTCGGCATGAGACCCATTCTTGCGCGGCAGGAACCCGTTCCTATCGAAGCTACATCCCGGCAGCACCCAACGGCACATGGGCTGGCGTCATCGTCATGTTGCATGGGTGCGCCCAAAACCCTGAAGATTTTGCCATCGGCAACGGCATGAATGCTTTGGCCGATACGCACGGCCTCATCTTGATCTACCCAGAGCAGTCACGCGGGAATAATGCGCAATCGTGCTGGAACTGGTTCAGCCGCGGCGATCAGCAGCGGGACAAGGGCGAGCCTGCGATACTGGCTGGCATCACCCGCAAGGTGATGGCCGAGCATGGCATTGAACCGGACCAAACTTTCGTCGTCGGCTTGTCGGCAGGTGCGGCAATGGCGGTGATCCTGGGCGAGACATATCCGGACGTGTTTTCAGCTGTGGGTGTCCATTCGGGGCTAGCATATGGCGCGGCCAATGGCGTTCCGTCCGCATTTGCCGCGATGGCTGGCAACGCGCTGCAAGAGCCAGGCAATGCGGAGCCAAATCGAGCCACGCGCACTATCGTATTTCACGGGACGGCGGACAGCATTGTTTATCCCTCGAACGGTGACCAGGTCGCGCAGCAGGCAGTCGCGCGCGGGCCGCGCCAAACGGTGCAAGCTGATAGCCGGGGCGTTGTGTCTGGTTGCGCCTACATGTCACATCCCGGAAGGTAGTATGGCTGTTTCTTGAACAGCTCTGGCTTGAGTTTGTGCCAATCTTTCATGGCCTGCAAGGGCGACTTGCTGCCCAAGGCTGACTGCGGAAGCTGCTGGTTGTAGGGCCAGACATAGCGGTGCAGCGTCGTCTCCAGTTGCTCGCCAGATCGGAAGTGGTGGCTTTGCAGAACCTCCTCAATGCGACCGTTGAAACGTTCGACCATGCCGTTGGTTTGAGGCGACTTCGGCGG